>OLNW01004258.1_pt1 | contig 10315 bp, 7 predicted proteins | sample 1672121 | NCBI WGS metagenome assembly OLNW01 (sample SAMEA3136648, study PRJEB25190) | human gut metagenome
ACTTCAACCCGGACACTGGTCTATTGCGTCAGTCAGAAGCCGCCGGCCGCATTAAAATCGGAAACGATTATTACTACACGTTCGGTCCGAGAGGCAACTGTGCCATTGCTACCACTCAGGGCTGGATTCGCACAGAGGGTAATTCCAAAGCCTATTATGTTTCCGGTCCGTCCAACAACGGTAAGCTGCTTGCCAACCAGGTTGCAAAAATCGGAAAGCTCTACTACGGTTTCAACAAATACGGCCAGCGCTGGGCTGCTGAAGGACGCCGCCGTCTTGGAACCAAGGTTTACTATGTAACCTCCGGCGGTTTCTTACGCGCCAACAAATGGCAGGAGATCAAAATCGGCGGCGTGACCCGTTCCTACTACTTCAACAGTCAGGGCGAAATGACCGGCCTCTGCAAACGAGTGGTCAACAACAAGACGCTCTACTATCAGGTAGACGCCACCAAGAGCAATTATCCTCTGCAGAGCGTAGGCTGGCACAAGGATTACCTGAACCGGCAGTATTATGTCACCAGTATTTACCGCCTTGCCACCGGCTTTAAAAAGATCGACGGAAACATCTATTACTTCAACACAAACAATGGTATGCTGGTAACAAAGCGCTGGATCATTTCCAATAGGAAAGCTTATTACGCAACCAAAACCGGTGCGATTCAGACCGGCTGGTACCGCTTAAATTCCAAGCAGTATTACGCAGATTCCACCGGTGCCCGCGTCACCGGTCTTCAGACCATCAACAGCAAAACCTACTACTTCAATGCAGCAGGTGTGGTACAGACCGGCTGGAAGACACTGAACGGCAAACGTTATTACTTCGCTCCGAACTTCAGCGGCACTTCCTACGGAATGGCAAGAACAGGCTGGTTCAACCTGAATAACAACATTTACTACGCTAACGCAGACGGAAGCCTCGTCACCGGCTGGGTTCTCTACAACAACAACCGTTACTACCTGGATCCGAACAACGGTGGCGCAGCGATCCGCGGCAAGACCGTATCCATCGGAGGCGTGACCTATACCTTTGATTCTGAGGGCCGTCAGACCAACTGGGTACCCGATGGCGCCTATAGCATCAAGGTTGACCGTCAGAGAAATATGGTAGCCATCTACAAAGGAAGCTATCTGGTAAAAGTATTCCTCTGCTCCACCGGTCTGAACAATGCAACACCGACCGGTACCTTCCGGCTTCTTGATAAACTGGGCAGTCATGAGCTGAACGGACCGACCTGGGGTTACTATTGTTCCCACATCACTTCCGACATCCTGTTCCATTCTCTCCCGGGCAATGCTCCCAGCCATTACGCATTCCCGGCTCACAAATACAACCTTCTGGGCCAGCAGGCTTCTCAGGGCTGTATCCGTCTGAGAATGGGCGACGCCTACTGGCTGTATAAGAATGTTCCCACCGGAACCACTGTTACCGTCGGCGACTACATCATTCCTAGCTCCGTCACGAAGCCGACCTACCAGACCATTCCGGAAAATCTGACCGTGGATCCTACCGATCCGACTGATGCAACCAACAGAAGATACGCTCCGGATTATACGGGCTGATAAAAAAAGTTCTCCTGCTTTTCCACAAAAAAGCAGGAGATTTTTTATGCATAAAAACAACCGGCTGAAAGAAAGCATCTCTGCCTTTTTCAGCCGGTTTGTTATTTCATTTCATTTCCTTTATTACTCGCCCAGGCCGGATTCCACCGCTTCCACAATGGCCTTGAGCGCCTCATTTTCGTCTTCTCCGTCACAGGTGAACTCAATCACATCCCCGCACTGGGCGCAGGCGCTGAGCACGCTCAAAACGCTCTTGGCGTTGGCTGTGAGCTCCCGAAAGGAGAAGGTGATCGTACATTTAAAACGCATGGCCTCTTTACAGAGGTTCCCCGCGGGTCTTAAATGCAGGCCCGTAGGATTCTTTATGGTTACTTTCTGACTTACCATCTGTCATTCCTCCGTTGTTTCTGTCTCCGTCTCTGTCACAGGCTGGATCTTCTCCAGATTTACCTTGATACTCGGCACGGATTCCAGTGCATACCCATCGGGCAGCTCCACCTGAAGCTCCACGGTATAGTTTCCTTCGTTCTGATAATTACTGAGATCCATCGTCACGGAAATATCCTTGGCTGTGATAGCTGCAGCGTTGTCATCCTCCTTGCGGACCTCCACCGGTACCTTGTCTGCCGGTGTCAGCACGATCTTCATATCCTCCGCCTGGCCGATGATTGTAAAATCGGATACCGGAACGCTGACGGTCGTGGTTCCCACTTTTTCAATCTGGATTCTTACCGATACCGCCGTCGCGGAACCGCTCTCCAGCTTCAGTGCTTTCTTGTAGTGATCCTGCAAATAATCGGAAAGATCGATATTCTGCTCGATCGTGGAGGTAGCCCCTGTGGAATTGATGATTCCCTCGATGACCAGTTCTCCGTTCAGCGCTTCCAGAGTGGCCTCTGAACCCGCCAGGTTAATCGTGGACGGTGTGAGATCCACAGAAGTAAGAATATAGCCGTCAGCCACCTGAATCTGGCTTGTATCCACCTTCAGGCGAATATTCTGCTGCACTTTCCACAAAGTCACCACTGCATTGACCTCATTGTCCTTAATCAGAGCTCCGCTGGAAGTCTTGATCTCCAGGCTGTCCATCTGGGTCTTGGAAAGATTGTTGCCGTTCCGGTCTGTGATGACCACGCTTCCGGTGACAGTCTTATTTTCGCTCATATTGCTCACATCCACCTGAACTTCGACTTTATCGATGGTCTTGGTGATGGAGGTCGGCCCGGCGATGATGATATTTTCGCCCTCCCGGATCTTCACGTCCCCCAGCTCATAACCGCTGGCAGGCTGACCGCTGGTGCTCAAGGAGATCGCATAAGTCTTTTCGCTCTTGTCCTCCAGCACGAAACGCATGGCCACGGGAAAACACTGGACATTTTCTCTCTTTACCCCGGGAACCGTCACCTCATAGGGCACCGTATCCTGAAGCGTCATATTCTGCATATTGGCGCTCACCGTGATATCCGCGGAGGTCAGTTTATCCAGCACAGATCTCCTGGCCGTCACATAGACAGTGACATTTCCGCTCTCGTCGTCATCACGGACCACGCTGTAGACTTTTTTCCCGTCCTGATCCTGCTCGGCCTTGGCCTGCGCCTCTTCCACATTGGTCATCTGAATCCTCTGCTCCGGAATCACAAAGGCTTTCGTCTTCTCCGGATCATCCACATTGACCACCATCAGCCAGATCAGAATCGCCACAAACACGGAAAGGAGTTTCAGGCCAAAATTGTTTCCCAAACATTTTTTCATCCTTTTCCCTTCCCTTTCCATAATTTGAATTTCTGGGACTCCACGGATTTATCCTGAGTCACCGTCAGATGCTGCCAAAGCTCCTCCTCCGTGACAGCTCTCAACAGCCGGCCGTTTTCCGCGATGGATACCTTTCCGGTCTCCTCGGAAACGATGATCGTCATGGAATCGGTAACTTCGCTGATGCCCACGCCGGCCCGGTGTCTGGTTCCCAGCTCCTTGCTCAGCTCCATATTGTCGGAAAGGGGCAGGTAGCAGGTGGCGGAAGTCACCCTGTTTCCCCGGACGATGACAGCTCCGTCATGAAGAGGAGTGTTGTGTTCAAAAATATTAATCAGCAGCTGACTGCTCACAATCGCATCCACCTGAATACCGGTGCGCTCATACTCCGTCAGCGGCGTATTTTTCTCGATTACAATGAGAGCTCCCGTCTTTACCCGGGCCATGGCCATAGTTCCCTTGACCAGCTCATCCACTGTCTTGTCACTGAAACGCTCCTGGATATCCTTAAGACCGTCAAACGACATGAGATTCGACAACAGCTTCTGTTCTCCCAGCTGCTCCAGCGCCCGCCGAAGCTCCGGCTGAAAAACAATAACCGCTGCCACCATCGCCACATCCATTCCTCTGGTGATCAGAAATTTGATGGTGTCCATCTCAAAAATATACGCCAGAGAGACGAAAAACACCAGCACCAGAAGGCCTTTCAACAGAACCCAGGTCCGGGTCCGGCGAACCCAGATCAGAAAATGGTAAATAAAAAATGACAGTATGATGATCTCCAGGATATCGGTCCAGCGGATGCTTAAGGTCGGAAGCTGAAGCCAGGAAAAATGCATTGTCCAGAAATTTCTTATTGCGTCCATTCATCCACGCTCCTTTCCTGTTTTCGTTTCGGTACTGCCGTCACATAGTAATAATATTCGTCATCCTCAAACCGAAGTTTCTCCGTGCTCCGGTAATCCAGATCAAAAAAGAAAAGCTGCAAAACGCTTCCCACCAGAGCCGCCGCGACGACACCGATGACCAGATCCGGTATGGAAACCGGGATATCGAGAGTGAAGACTCCGAAAATCTCCAGAACCAGATAGATGAAAATACCGGTTCCGATTGCCACCTGCCAGGCATAACGCATCTCCGTACTCCGAACGGCAAAGGCCGCAATCAGTACAGCCGTCAGGGCAATCAGTGTCAGGATCATCTCTCCGTTTCCAAGAAAATTGGAGAGCATCGCCTGCATTTCCTCGATAAAGGCTTCCTGCATGCTTAAAGATGGATCAGAGAGGACAAACTCCGTACCGATCACGCTCTTAAGCCCGTAATAGCTCACGGTTCCGGCAGCGATACCGATGGCAGAAAGCGGCGTTCCCAGAAGACCGAAGGCCACCGGAACTGCCAGCGGAACATGAAGAACCAGTGCCAATGGTGTCAGTAAAAAAGCCAGGGCTCCCTGCGGGGCCAGCCCGAAATAGAGAAGGGCCACCAGAAGAAGAAGGCCGCCTCCCACCGCCAGGGACGGGAGTGACAGACCATATAGCTCGCCTAAAATCACCACGAAACAGATCAGCACCATGCCGTTCAGCGGAAGAAAAGATGCCACAAGCGCCAGAATCAGCAAAATTAAAATGTTGTCCAGAAGCGGCAGATAACCCATAAAATTCCGAATGACAAGAAGGCTGCCAAAAGCCAGGGAAAATTTCCCCAGCGCCCGCAGCCATACATCATATTTTCCATAAACGGTTCGGATCATTTCACGGATTTCCTGCACCATGTCCTCGGCTCCTGTTCTGTCCTTCTCTCCGTTTTCCCGTGGAAGGAACTTCTTTTTCTTCTCTCTGATATTCTGCTTCCAGCCGGTCGATCAGCCTCCCATAAGTCCGTCTCCTTTTCTCCGCCTGATAATAGCGGATGCTCCAGACCACATAGGTGAGGATCAGATAGACCCCAAGGCTGATTCCGTAAAAAATCAGCGCATTCTCAGCCAGATCCAGAACATTCATGGAATTGAGCCGGTCCAGCATCTCCTCAAAATGAAGCACAATATAAAAAGCAAAGCCGATCAGGTAGCCACAAGTCAGCCTGCAGCCGTTTTTCAGCATCCTGACGCCGATATAATCGCTCCGAAACCACTGATCCGTGTCGGAAAGTTCTTCTCTATGACGTTTTTCATATGCCGCTATGGCGGTCATAATCCGGATCCGGTTTTCTCTTACCATGCCTTTCTCCTGTAACCAATTCTGTCCTGTCTTCTCTCTCCGTGCCGATGCAGGCCGTCAGAAAAAATACAGCCTCTGCTCCGGCTTCCTTCAAAACAGCTGCTGCCGCATCCACGGTGCTCCCTGTCGTAAAGATATCGTCTACCAGCAGAACTCTACTTAATTTTACATCATATGGGCCGATTTTAAAAGCTTTTTTTAAATTCTTTTGGCGGCTTTTCCGGTCCAGTTCCTTCTGCTCCGAGGTCTCTTCCTTCTTCTTCAGAAGATCCGGAATGACCGGGATTTTTAAGGCTTCTCCCAGTGGAACAGCGAGGAGTTCCGCCTGGTTAAAGCCCCGGCAACGCCTCTTTTTCGGGTGCAGCGGAATCGGCACAATGACATCGATCTCCCAGTGCTCCAGTTCTTCTTTCAGAACCGCTGTCATGGCTGCCGAGAAAAAGTCAGCGTTTCTTCTTTTGTTGTGAAGCTTCATATTTAAAATGCTTTTCTTGATCTTTCCCGTATAGGGAAAAGCTGCCCTTCCCCGGTCAAAATACCGCCCGTTTTTCCCGCAGTCCCGGCAGTATTCCTGCCGCGGATTTGCGAGAGGCTTGCCGCATTTCATGCAGAAGGGCTCGTCGATGAGACGCACCAGAGGGGCGCAAGGCTCACAGACCAGCTTTTCTTTTCGCGAAAGGATCTCTCCGCACAGAGGACAGCGCCGTGGATAGAGAACCCCGGTCAGTCCACGGAGGATCCGTTTTCTTTTTTTCATGAATCAACAGAAAGGCTCTCCCCTGTAAGCACAGTGAAAATTAAGTCTCTGATACATTGACGCCGGATGAGTTCTTCATATGCAAGGCAGAGGAATGAGGCGTAGCGGTGGCTACGTCGATTGACGACAACGCAGCAGATGAAAAATCAGACAAGTCAAGGTGTCAGTTACTTAATATTCACTGTACCAGCTCACGGATTCTCTCCTTCAGCGTCGTATAACGCTTCTGTTCAAAGGTGTTGTCGATCATCTGATTGAAGACGGCCTCGCTTCCCACCACGGTCACACAGGATTTTGCCCTAGTGACTGCCGTGTAGAGGAGGTTCCGGTTCATCAGCATCTGTGGTCCGGAAAGCAGCGGAATAATCACCGCCGGATACTCGCTTCCCTGAGACTTATGTACGGTAACGGCATAGGCCAACTCCAGCTCTTCCAGCTGGGCGAAGGGGTACTCCACAAATTTTCCGTCGTCAAACTCGATCGTCATCTGTTCTGCAAAGGTATTGATCTCGCGGATAATCCCCATATCCCCGTTAAAAATACCCTGACCTTTGTCGATGGGGATTCCGTAGGCTCCCCTGGTCTCCCAGTCGATCTGATAATTGTTTTTCACCTGCATGACCTTGTCGCCCTCCCGGAATCTGGAAGAGCCGTACTCCCGCTCCCGCTTTTTCGGGTCCGGCGGATTCAGGTAATGTTGCAAGATCTCATTTAAGCGCTCCACTCCCAGAAGACCTTTTCGCATGGGTGTGAGCACCTGGATATCTGTCTGTGTTGCGTGGACATACTTCGGCAGCTTCTTTTGGATCAAAGTCAGCACCACGCTGATGATCACGTTGGCATCGTCCCTTTTGAGAAAAAAGAAATCCCGGCTCTTATTGTCCAGAGTCACATGCTCGCCCCGGTTGATCTTATGGGCATTCATGACAATATCACTCTCCGTGGCCTGACGAAAAATCCGGCTTAAGCGCACCACAGGGAAGCATTTGGACTCGATGATATCTTTCAGAACGCTGCCCGGTCCCACCGAAGGCAGCTGATTCCGGTCACCCACCATGATGAGTCTCGTTCCCGGCACGATGGCCAGAAGAAGGGAATGCATGAGGTAAATATCCACCATCGACATCTCATCGATGATGACCACGTCCGCCTCCAGCGGATTTTCCTGATTTCTTGCAAAGCTTCCGCGGTCCGCGCCATTCTCCGGGACTGCGGAGATCTCCAGCAGCCGGTGAAGGGTCTTCGCCTCACAGCCCGTGGCCTCCGTCATCCGCTTGGCTGCCCGGCCCGTGGGCGCGCCTAACATGACGGACAGACCCTCGGACTCGAAATAAGAAATCAACGTGTTGATGGTCGTCGTTTTTCCGGTACCCGGTCCTCCGGTAAGGACCATAAGGCCGTGGCCGGCGGCCTGAACCACGGCTTCCTTCTGCATCTCATCCAGAATCGTTCCCGTCCGTTTCTCAATAGCCGCCACCTTGGTGAGTACGGCGCTCTCGGAGATCTCGCAGGAAATATTCAGATCATGAAGCATTTTCGCCGTATTCAGCTCCACATAATAGGCCTGGGCCCCGTAAACACAGACTCTGCCCCCCGTCTCCTTGGCCACCAGCTTCCGGTCCACGGCCAAGTCCATAATGTGTTTTTCCACAGCCTCCTGGCTGACTCCCAGAAGGTCCACGGTTCTTTTTTCCAGAATCTCCTTCGGCAGAAAAACGTGGCCTTCGCTCATGGCCTGCTGCAAAACATAGAGCAGACCGCAGCGGATCCGATAATCGGAATCCGTATGAATCCCCACCTTCGAGGCGATCTCATCGGCGATCCGGAAGCCCACGCCGTTGATATCGTCCGCCATCTGGTAGGGATTTTCTTTGATGACCTGATAAATGTTGTTTCCATACTGATTGTAAATCTTCACACCCAGAGTTGTGGAGATGCCGTACTGCTGGAGAAAGATCATGGCTTTTCGCATATCCTTCTTCTCTTCCATCTGAGCCGCAATCTCCCGGGCCTTTTTCTCACTGATGCCCTTGACCTCGGCCAGCCGCTCCGGCTCCTCCTCCATAATCCGGAAGGTGTCCTCATGGAACTTCCGCACGATCCGGGCTGCCAGGGAGACGCCGATGCCTTTCACCGCCCCGGAACCCAGGTACCGCTCGATGGAGAGCTCGTCCTCGGGGGCCTTGATTTCCAAAGTCTCGATCTGAAGCTGGCGGCCGTAGGTGGCATGATCCTTGTAATGGCCGGTGATCTCCACCAGCTCGCCGTCTCCAATATAATGAAGCAGGCCAACGCAGGTGATCTCCTCCCCGTCCGCGATCACGTTCATCACAGTGTAGCCGTTATCCTGATTCCGGTAAATGATATGATCCACATATCCTTCGATCCGCTCCATCAGGCATCCAGCTTTCTGCCGCCGGATACCAGCTCCACATAACGGCCCGTGCCGATGGCCACCGCCGTCATGGGCTCCTCGGCTGTCATCGTGTTGATGCCGGTCTTGGACTCAATGAGTTCCTCCAGGCCGTTTAAGAGCGCTCCGCCTCCGGTGAGGACGATTCCTCTGTCCACCACGTCGGAAGCCAGCTCCGGCGGTGTCCGCTCCAGCACGCTCTGTACAGCCTCCACGATCTGGGAGAGCGCGTCTTTCAGGGCATCGCGCACCTCCTCGGAGTTGACCCGAATGACCTTCGGAAGACCGCTGATGAGATCCCGGCCCCGGACTTCCATGCTCTGGGGTTCCGGACGCTCCACCGCGGTTCCGATACGGATTTTGATATCCTCCGCGGTCTGTTCTCCGATGAGAAGGTTATATTTTCTTCTCACATATTTGACGATGGCCTCGTCGAAATCATCCCCGGCCACTTTAATGGAAGAGCTCACCACAATGCCGTTTAAGGAGATCACAGCCACATCGCAGGTTCCGCCTCCGATGTCCACGATCATATTTCCGCAGGGACGGGAAATATCCACGCCGGCTCCGATGGCTGCCGCGATGGTTTCCTCGATGATCGTCACCTCTCTGGCTCCCGCCAGGTAGGCCGCATCCTCCACCGCTTTTTTCTCCACCTCTGTGATGCCGCTGGGGACACAGATGCTGATCCTGGGCTTGCGGAACGACATCCTTCCCAAAGATTTCTGGATAAAATATTTCAGCATGTGCTCCGTGATCGTGTAGTCGGAAATTACACCTTTTCTCAAGGGGCGGATGGCCACAATATTTCCCGGCGTCCTTCCCAGCATCATCCTAGCTTCTTCCCCGATGGCTTTGATCCTGTTTGTGTCTTTATCGAAGGCCACCACAGAAGGCTCCTTCAAAACAACACCCTTGCCTCTTACATAGACAAGGATGCTGGATGTTCCCAAATCAATTCCGAGATCTGCTGCATTCATCTATCTATATACTCTCCTTCCTGTCTCTGTAACTGTTCAGTGCCTTCGCGGAACAGTGGCCCTGAACAGTTACCTTTTCTTCTCTTTCTGGCGGAAGCAAAGACTTTCCACCATACGTTTTACTGTCATTATACCCAACTTCTTTTTAATTGAAAAGGGCTTTTATAGATTCTTTATCGGATGAACATATTTTGGACACATTTCTGCGCTATAGTGTAAATGTATCAACGAAGAGCTGATACATTTCATAACTCACACATCGCAGTGTCCACACGCTGCGGTGTACTCCCTCAAAATATTTTAATTTTTTCTCTTTCCTTTTAAGCAGAACGCTCCGGTAATCCCCCGGAGCGTTTCTGTTTGCGAAAGTTTTTCTGTCAGTTATAAACTATTTTCGCGGAATCCTATTGTTTCTCAACACTGTTATCAGAAAATTTTATACTTTTCTGCGACTTATTATACTCTTTATGTTTTTTATACTTTTTTTAGTTTTCATCCATATTTTCAACACATCTATAGGATATAGTATAGATGTATCAGCGAGGAGCTGATATATTTCATAACTCACACATCGCAGTGCCCACACGCTGCGGTGTACTCCCTCAAAATATTTTAATTTTTTCTCTTTCCTTTTA
>OLNW01004259.1_pt1 | contig 10315 bp, 8 predicted proteins | sample 1672121 | NCBI WGS metagenome assembly OLNW01 (sample SAMEA3136648, study PRJEB25190) | human gut metagenome
TATTACGTCCCTTGCGACGTCGCTGTAAACGCCCGCGCGGTGCAGCTCCTTGAATGAGCGCTTAACGAGCCTGTCCTCGCCGGAGTGGAACGTCAGTATAGCCGCCCGTCCGCCGGGAGCGAGCACGTCCGGCAGCTTCTCAAGGAACTCATACAGCACCTCAAATTCGCTGTTGACGTCGATGCGGATAGCCTGGAATACGCGCTGACAGGACTTTTTAATCGTTTCCTTCTGCTCGTTTTTCGGCAGGAAGGACAGCGCTTCGGTTATGCACTCGCGGAGCTGTGTGGTAGTCGAGATGTACACGCCCTTGTTGCGGTATCTCATGATGGTTCGCGCTATCTGCTCCGCGTATGGCTCGTCGGAGTTTTCCGTCAGCATTCCGACTATCTCCGCGTAGGTCAGCTCCTGGAGACGCTCCGCGCCGCTTTTGCCCTTCTGCGGATTCATTCTGAGGTCGAGCGGACCGTCGATTTTATAGGAGAATCCGCGCTCCGGATTGTCTATCTGCATGGAGCTTACGCCAAGGTCGGCGAGCACGAAGTCAAATTTCTTTCCGGCGTCGGCGGCGGCCTTGTCGATGTCCCTGAAATTTTGCAGCCTTACAGTGAGGATATCCTCGCCGAATCCGAGGTCTGCAAGGCGCTTTTTTGTCTTTGCGGACTCGATTGGGTCGACGTCCAGCGCGTAGATGTGTCCGCTTCCCTGGAGCTTTTCGAGCATTGCGCGGGTGTGACCGCCGTAGCCCAGTGTGGCGTCAAGACCGGTCTGTCCCGGCTTTATGTCGAGAAATTCCAGTATCTCGCTGACCATTATTGAAATGTGCATTCCCGCCGGGGTGGCTCCTCGGGAGATTATGTGCTCGATATCCCTGGAGTATTTCTCGGGGTTCAGCTCCTTGTATTTTTCTTCGAATCTTCTCGGGTGAGTTCCCGAATAGCGCACTCTGCGCTTGTGCTTTACTTCTTCGTTTTCCATGGCTGTTCCTTTCACGTGTTATAGTTATATTGTATTATGTTTTCGCCGGATTGTCAAGTACTGCGGAGGTTTGCGGAGCTCCTTCCGGAATTATGCACAAAAAATCTCATTTTTTATTGCAATTATAACGAAAACGTGATATAATATCATATGTATGCAGAAAGAAAGGGGCGTGAACGCAGATGGACGTCAGAGTCGGTGATATACTTGTCATGAAGAAGGTGCACCCAGGCTGCGGCAGCGACAAAATGCTTGTCCAGCGCTGCGGAGCTGACTTCAGGCTTTGCTGCCAGGGCTGCGGGCATGTATTCATGATACCCCGCTCCAAATGCGAGAAGAAGATCAGGTCAGTCCTCCGCGAGACGGAATCCTCCGAGCGTTAGCAGTGCGGACGTACACATAGTCAATGCATGGAGGTAAACAATGAACGAAAAATTAGTAATGGCGGAGGCGCGCTATGACGAGATAAGCGCAAAGCTGTCCGACCCGGCGGTGATAGCCGATAACAAGCTGTACCGCGACCTGATGAGAGAACACAAGAACCTGACCCCGCTTATGGAGGTCTGGCAGAAATACAAGAAGGCTCAGCGCGGCTTTGACGACGCGGTTGAAGCGCTGAACGAAGCCGGCGGCGACGCAGAGCTTCGCGAGCTTGCCCAGAGCGAGTACGACGAGAACAAAGCGGCTATGGAAAAGCTCTCCGAGGAGCTGAAAATACTCCTGCTCCCGAAGGACCCGGACGACGACCGGAGCTGCATAATCGAGATACGCGCAGGCGCAGGCGGCGAGGAAGCCGCACTGTTTGCAAATTCGCTGCTCAGAATGTACAGCATGTATGCGGCGCGGCAGGGTTGGAAAGTCGAGGAGCTTGACTCCAACCCGACCGAGCTTGGCGGCTACCGCGAGGTGAGCTTCCTTGTGGAGGGCGAAGGCGTGTTCGCCAAAATGAAGTACGAAAGCGGAGTTCACCGCGTCCAGCGCGTTCCCGAAACGGAGTCCCAGGGGCGCATACAGACCTCCACCGTGACGGTGGCGGTGCTTCCGGAGGCCGAGGAAGTCGACGTGGAGATAAACCCCGCCGACCTGCTCGTCGAAACGTTCCGCTCAAGCGGCGCGGGAGGTCAGCATATCAACAAGACGGAATCCGCGATAAGAATAATCCACAAGCCGACCGGGACAGTTGTAGAGTGCCAGGAGGAGCGTTCCCAGTTCAAGAACAAGGAAAAGGCGATGAAGAAGCTGTACAGCAAGCTCTACGAAGCGAAGCTGGAAGCCCGCGACAGCGCCATAGCCGAGGAACGCCGCATACAGGTCGGCACCGGAGACCGCTCCGAGCGGATACGCACCTACAACTTCCCGCAGTCCCGCGTGACCGACCACCGCATAGGGCTGACGCTCTATAAGCTGGACGAGATGATGAACGGCGGCTGCGACGAGGTGTTCGAGGCGCTGCGCCTTGCAGACCAGACCGCGAAGCTCCTCAAGCAGCAGTAAGAAAGGAAATGACCAGATTGAACACAGAGCTTCTGCCGTTTTCCGAGCAGTCGGCGAAGAAAGCGGCTGAAATAATGGCGGCGGGCGGCGTAGTCGGCATACCCACAGAGACGGTCTACGGATTAGCCGCAGACGCGCGCAACGAAGCCGCAGTCCGCAGCATATTCGAGGCCAAGGGACGCCCCCAGGACAACCCGCTGATAGTGCATATCAGCGCACTGGAGCAGCTCCCGCCGCTGGTTCGCGAGATACCGGAGCTGGCGCTGAAAATAGCTGAGAAGTACTGGCCGGGGCCGCTGACGATGATTTTCCCGAAGTCGGACATGATACCTTCGGCTACCAGCGGCGGACTGGACACCGTTGCAGTCAGAATGCCGGAAAGCCCTGCGGCAAGGGCGATAATCGACGCCTGCGGATTCCCGCTCGCGGCGCCGTCCGCGAACCTGTCGGGAAGCCCCAGCCCCACCACTGCACAGCATGTCATGAACGACATGAACGGCAGGATACCGCTGATAATCGACGGCGGCGAGTGCCGCTGCGGCGTGGAGAGCACCGTGCTGTGCTTCCCGGCGGCTGACCGTGTGAGGATACTGAGACCCGGCGGAGTTACTGCGGAAATGCTGTCGGAGCTGTGCCAGGCCGATATCGACCCGGCTGTCACCTCCGAGCCGCCGAAGGGCGCTAAGGTGATGTCGCCGGGCATGAAGTACAAACATTACTCCCCGAAGGCGGAGGTGTTCATCGTGAACGCCCACGGAAAGCAGTTCGGGGACTGGTGCATGTCACATGCCGCAGAGGGTACCCTGGCGCTTTCCGCCGATCCGGTGGAGCACGGAATGTTCCGCTGCTTCGGCAGGGACGCCGCAGAGCAGGCGCATCGTTTGTTCGCGCTTCTCCGCGAGGCGGACGACGAGGGCGCGAAAACTATCTATGTCGAAATGCCGTCAAAGGAGGGCATAGGGCTTGCGGTGTACAACCGGCTTCTCCGTGCCGCGGCATTCAGGGTGATAGAGGTATGAGCAGACTTATCGTGGGACTTACCGGAATGTCCGGAGCGGGAAAATCAACCGTTTGCCGGGCGTTCGCGGAGAGCGGCTTTGATGTCATAGACTGCGACCTGTCCGCAAGGGAGGTTGTTCAGCCGGGACGCCCCGCGCTGACCGAGCTTCACGACAGGCTGTCGCCGGAGCTTATTCTCCAGGACGGGGCGCTCGACCGCAGGAAAACGGCGGAGCTTATCTTCCACAGCGAGGAGAAACGCGCGCTGTTCAACAAAATAATTTACCCTTATATTACATATAATATCGCGGAAAAGCTGAAAAGCGCCGGAGATTACGTTCTTCTGGACGCGCCGACGCTGTTCGAGGCGAGGCTTGAATTCCTGTGCGGGAGCATAGTCAGTGTGACCGCAGACCCCGAGAACTGCGTGCAGCGCATAATGAAGCGCGACGGCATCACCGAGGAGCTTGCCCGGGCAAGGCTGAAAAGCCAGCACGGCGAGGAGTTCTACCGGCAGCGGAGCGGCTTCTGCATAGAAAACAACGGAACTCAGCGCCAGCTAGCGGAAGCTGCGCAGGGCGTTATCTCGCAACTGAAAGGCGGCAAATGACAAAATATCGCAGAAAACGGCGCGTACTCCCGGCAGTGGTGATCACCGTGATCATCGCGGCGCTCCTGGGAACTGCTGGGTGGTTCGGCTGGGGATATTATCAGCGTTACACCCACCCGCTGCGCTACGAAAGCTACGTTGAGAAGTACTCCCGGGAGAACGGGCTTGACAAGTATCTTGTTTACGCGGTGATAAAGACCGAGAGCGGCTTCGACCCCGGAGCGGTCTCGAACGTCGGAGCGAGGGGACTCATGCAGATAATGGAGGACACCTTCGACTGGGTGAAGTTCCGGCTGGGCGACGAGGACGCGCGCTACCTCGACATGTACGATCCCGAGACGAATATCCGATACGGCTGCTGGCTGGTAGGGTATCTCTGCAGCGAGTTCGGCAATGTGGACACCGCTATGGCGGCGTACCACGCAGGGCGGGGTCAGGTGAACGAATGGCTCGCCGATAAGGAGTATTCCTCCGACGGCGTACATCTGGACGTTATCCCGATATCTGACACGGCGCATTACGTCAATAAGATAGACCGGGCGATGGACACATACAAAAAACTCTATGATGAGAAAGGATAATCACTATGGCAAAGTCAGAAAAGTTAACCGTTAAGGAATTAAAGGAAAAGCTGCTTGCGGACAAGAAGAACGCAGTTCTCCGCATGTCCGAGGAGGAACTGAAGAAGTGCGATAAGTTCTGCGAGGGCTACAAGGCGTTCCTGGACATCGCAAAGACTGAGCGCGAGGCTTCCGCCGAGATCGTGAAGATCGCGAAGGCGCGCGGATTCGTTGAGTTCAGTGCGAAGAATAAGTACAAGCCCGGCGACAAGGTTTTCTACCTCAACCGCGAGAAGTCCGTTATCCTGGCTGTTATCGGCAAGGAGTCCATTGAGAACGGCGTGAACCTGGTTGCGGCTCATATCGACTCCCCGCGCCTCGACATGAAGCAGAACCCGCTCTACGAAAAGGACGAGGTAGCTTACTTCAAGACCCACTACTACGGCGGCATCAAGAAGTACCAGTGGCCGACCGTTCCGCTCTCGCTGCATGGCGTTATCATCAAGGCTGACGGCACTAAAGTAACAGTAAACATAGGCGAGGACGAAAACGACCCGGTATTCTGCGTTTCCGACTTGCTCCCGCACCTTGCAGACGAGCAGTACAAGCGCCCGGCTCCCAAGCTCATCAAGGGCGAGGAGCTCAACATCATCATCGGCAGCCGTCCCTTCAGGGACGACGAGGGCAGCGAGCTTGTAAAGCTCAACATCATGCTGATACTCAACGAGAAGTACGGCATTGTCGAGTCTGACTTCATATCCGCCGAGCTGGAAGCAGTTCCTGCGTTCAAGGCTAAGGACGTAGGCTTCGACAGAAGCCTGGTAGGCGCCTACGGTCAGGACGACAGAGTGTGCGCGTACACCGAGCTGATGGCGGTCCTGGAGCTGAACAACCCCGAGAAGACCGCAGTAGCTATCCTCACCGATAAGGAGGAGACCGGCTCCGACGGCAACACCGGACTGCGTTCCTCTTACCTGCGTTATTTCATCGCCGACCTGGCTTCAACCTTCGGCGTAAAGGGCAGGACCGTGCTCCAGAATTCCCGCTGCCTGTCCGCGGACGTTAACGCGGCGTTCGACCCCACGTTCCCCGACGTGTTCGAGAAGCGCAACAGCGCACTGCTGAACGGCGGCGTGTGCGTTACAAAGTACACAGGCTCCCGCGGCAAGAGCGGCACTTCTGACGCTTCCGCAGAGTTCGCAGGCGAGATCCGCAGACTGCTCGACGCCAACGGCGTTATCTGGCAGACCGGCGAGCTTGGCAAGGTAGATATCGGCGGCGGCGGAACGGTGGCGGCGTATATCGCAAATCTCGACGTCAACACTATCGACGTGGGCGTACCGGTGCTGTCAATGCACGCTCCGTTCGAGATAACTGCAAAGACCGATATCTGGGCGGCTTACAGGGCTTTCGAGGCTTTTGTGAATAACTGATTCTAATTGGAAAATGATGGGGTGACGGGTGTGACGGGTTTATCTAACCCTTTTTATAAAAATTGAAAACAAAAAATATATAAAAGAAGTTATAGTAAGCCGTCACACCCGTCACTGACCCGTTTAAACTGGAAAACTTGTACAAATTCACCGTCACCTCTGCATAGACATAGAATATGCAGAGGTGATACTGATGATGGGAGAAAAAACGCGCTCCGGGCTGCGGAAGCTCGGCGTGAAGCTGATAGCGGCAGCGCTGATACTGATAGGTCTGGCGTTTATAGTTGATTTGAGCTTCCGCCCGATCGTGGAGACTGTGAATTACAACGAGTGCCACGCGGCGGTGTCGGCGATGATAACCCGCTCGATAGCGGCGGAGCTTGAGCGCGAGGACGCGGACTATTCCTCGCTGGTGACGATTGAGCGGGACGAAAGTGGTTCGGTGTGCTCCATCGAGAGCAACGCAATGAACATCAACCGACTGAAAAACAACATAGCTGCCCGGCTTGAGCGCGAACTTGACCGCATGAGCGGCATAGATATCATGATACCGGTGGGAACACTCACTGGATTGCAGCTTCTGCACGGCCGCGGCTTTGACGTCGGCATGACGGTAAGCCCTGTGGGCTATGCGCAGACCGCGATAGTCAGCGAGTTCACCGAAGCGGGGCTGAACCAGACACGCCACCGGATAGTAATACATATCGAGGTCACGGCGGACGCGGTGATACCAGGCTTCACGTCAAGGGTACCGGTGTCCGCGTCGATAGTCGCGGCTGAGACCATAATCGTAGGCAAGATACCCGACGCCTACACCCACGTTGTCGCGGGAGATACTGACCTTGTGGGTCTGCTTCAGGACTACGGGGCTGTTTTAGATTAAGGCGGAACGCGCGGAAACAGCGCGGTGCAGCCGCAAACGGAGGTTCAAATGGAGATAAGGGAAGCGGAAAAGCGCGCTGCGGAGCTTCGCGCAGTCATCGAGAAGCACAATCACAATTACTACGACCTGGACTCCCCGACCATCGAGGACGACGAGTACGACGCGCTCATGCGGGAGCTGCGCGGCATTGAGCAGCAGTTCCCGGAGCTTGCCGTGCCGGATTCCCCGACGCACCGGGTCGGCGGAACGGTCAGCAGCAGTTTTGAGAAGGTAGCTCACACGGTGCAGATGGGCTCCCTCCAGGACGTTTTCAGCGAGGACGAGGTGCGCGGGTTCCTTTCCGGCGTGATGGAGCAGGGCGCGCGTGAGTTCACGGTGGAGCCGAAAATAGACGGTCTGTCCGTGTCGCTGGAGTACGAGAACGGCGTGTTCACAAGAGGCTCCACCCGTGGCGACGGCTTCGAAGGCGAGGACATAACCGCCAACCTTAAAACTATCCGCTCCATTCCGCTGAAGCTCAATGAAGCTCCCGAATTCATCGAGGTGCGCGGCGAGGTCTACATGCCGCGCAGGAGCTTCGCCAAGCTCTGCGAGGAGCAGGAGCGCCTCGGCGAGCCAATGCCGAAGAATCCGAGAAACGCTGCGGCAGGTTCGCTGCGTCAGAAGGACAGCTCGGTCACTGCAAAGCGGAAGCTTGATATTTTCGTGTTCAATCTTCAGCAGCTTCGCGGGAAGGAGCTTTCCAGCCACTCTGAATCGCTCGAATACATGCAGAGCCTTGGTTTCACGGTCATTCCCGATTACAGGGTAGTCCACACGGAAGACGAGGTTATCGAGCGTATCCGGGAGATTGGCGAAATGCGCCGGAGCCTCCCGTTTGACATCGACGGCGCGGTCGTAAAGGTCAACGATTTCGCCATGAGAAACGAGATCGGATTTACGACGAAGGTGCCGAAGTGGGCGGTGGCGTTCAAGTATCCCCCCGAGGAGAAAGAGACCACCCTCAACGAAATCGAGATAAATGTCGGCAGAACCGGCGCACTGACTCCGGTTGCGGTGTTCGACCCGGTTCAGCTTGCCGGGACTACGGTTTCCCGCGCGATCCTGCACAATCAGGACATCATCTCTGACAAGGATATCCGGGTCGGCGACCGCATCGTAGTCCGCAAGGCGGGGGACATCATTCCGGAGGTAGTCCGCAGCGTTTCGCACCGCGAAGGTTCGGAGCCGTACTTCATTCCGAACGTCTGCCCGATATGCGGTGCGGAAGCCCTCCGCGACGAGGACGAAGCTGTTATCCGCTGCCAGAATATCGACTGTCCGGCGCAGCTTGCAAGGTCGATCGAGCATTTCGCGAGCCGCAATGCGATGAACATTGAAGGTCTCGGCGAGGCGATAGTTCAGCAGCTTCTTGACAACAAGTTTGTTTCAAACGTCGCCGATCTCTATGAACTCGATGTGCAGACCGTAATGCAGGTCACGGGCGGAATGAAGTCGGCGGAGAACCTGATAAATTCTATTGAGAACTCCAAAAAAGCGAGCCTTGACAGACTGGTGTTCGCACTGGGAATCCGCGGGATAGGTCAGCGCGCGGCTAAGCTTCTGTGCGAGAAGTTCGGCAGCATGGAAGCGATAATGGAAGCGCTTCCGCTTGAGATTTGCAGCATAGACGGCTTCGGCGACATCATGGCAGATTCGGTCTACAACGCAATGCAGGAGCCGCACCGGATAAAGCTCATTGAGCGGCTGAAAAACCACGGCGTAAACATGACATACGACAGCGGCAAGGTTTCCGACGAGCTGGCAGGCAAGACGTTTGTGCTGACAGGAACCCTCCCCACGCTGACCCGCGACCAGGCGAAGAAGCTTATTGAGGAGCGCGGCGGGAAATGCTCCGGGTCAGTCAGCAAAAAAACTACCTACGTTCTGGCGGGCGAGGAAGCAGGAAGCAAGCTGACAAAGGCGCAGGAGCTTGGAGTTACGATAATCTCCGAGCAGGAATTCCGCGGCATGATAGGCGAATAAAAAATACCGGGGCTGTACGAAACAGTCCCGGTATTTATTATGGTCACCTCTAAAAACCTCATGTGAGCGAAAATGGGCAGTGCGCGCCATCTTCGTCGTCAAACCTCCTCGTAAGGCATACAGCCTTACTTCGTCGGCTTTCCTAGAATCTGGCACACCCTGCCCATTTTTGCTTTTCACACCGGTTTTTAGAGGTTCCCTTATTATGGTTCGTTTCTTCAATCAAAAATGCTGCACTTAACGGAGGTATTTTTCAGCCCGAGGTCGCTGTTGACTACAGTCTCGCCCCAGTCGGAAAGCGACGAGCCGTCCCATTCGTCTGCGAGGTCGAGGTATTCAACGCCACCGCCGTTGCCCTTCCAGCTCCAGGCGAGCCAGCCGACGCTGTTTTCGTTGCAGTACTCGAGAATGTACTCCTCGTCAACGTCGCCGTCGGAGTGATTCCAGCCGAACTCGCCGACTATCATGCACAGCCCCTTGTCGGTGGACAGCTTGAGATTCCGCGCGATAGTTGCCTTGTTCTTTCCGGCTGTGCCGTACATATGAACGGAGAACATCGTGTTGGCGTCCGGGTCAGCGGCGAATACCTGCTCGCCGTAGTCGGTAACGCTCTGCCCGTACTGACCCCAGCCTGCGGCGTCCACAATGATGGTGTTCTTTATTCCGGCTTCCCGGAGCCTTGGAATTACCGAGGTGTACCCGTCGCACCATTTCTGACCGTCCCAGTTTCCGACCCACTCGTTGGCGATGTTGAGTATAACGTAGTTTTCTTTTCCGATGAGCGCTTCCTTAACTTCTATCCAGTAATCTGCGGCGGTTTCCAGAAGCGAGGTATCGTCCTTTCCGGTGACGTCGTGAACCTCGAGTATTGCGATCATTTCAAGCTCCTTGCACTTGTCGGTAAGCTTGTTGAGGCTTTCAACGCTGTCCTTATTGTACTGCTGACCGCTTCCGCAGACGATGCGCACCGTGTTTGCTCCTGTCGCTGCGATGGCTTCAAGGGCGGTGTCGTCCTGAGCTGTGAACCAGGAGTGCGGGTGATTTATCCCGCGCATGATGAATTCGTTTCCGTTTGCGTCAAGGAGCTTTGTCCCGCTGACTTTGAATCCGGTCTGCTGGGTCTGCTCGTCGGGGATTTCGTCGGTTTCGTGAGTTCCACGGCCATCTGTGCTGACTATCTGCTCCGCCGTGGAGATAATTTCGCTGGAGGTCACGGGAGCCTTCCTGCAGCCCGTGCTGAGCGTCAGAGCCGCAGCAAGTATCGATGCTAGTATTCTGTTCATTTTGTTGTATCCTTTCCCATGTAGCTTTTGCTTATTGCTTTTATTCTAGC
>OLNW01004261.1_pt1 | contig 10308 bp, 9 predicted proteins | sample 1672121 | NCBI WGS metagenome assembly OLNW01 (sample SAMEA3136648, study PRJEB25190) | human gut metagenome
TAATTTCCTCATTCAGCTGTACAATTTTCTCGGACATAGTTTGCTGTCTCCTTTCAGAATGGTGTGTGGTAACTTCATTCTACCAGAGCCTGCAAGCTATGTCTTCTTTTATCCTCTTTTCAATTTGCGCAAGTTATTGTACATTATCTTCAGTCCGAATTCATTATGCTGCAGAAATCAGAAAAAACATTTTGATAAAGCCAAAGAAAGAATCCTTAGACATCCTAAATATATGCTTTTAAAGTCTAACGAAATGAACGAACAAAAAGAAATCCCGCAACACTTAAAGAAAAATAATGTTAAAAACCAAAAAGAATTTTCCTATTATATGCCAAGCGCATTTCTTATTTCTCAGCGATTAAAAGTGTGATATCTCTAATTAGAAAATTTACTGCTTTCTCCAATGCTGCAAAAAACTTTGACACAATACCAATTTATGTAACTGTTCTAAATATCACCAGACATGTAAAAATACAAATTGTTTGAACAGCAATCTCAACATTTCTATTTAGCGGATAATCAGCATTCAGCTGCAGAAATTAACACATATTGTCTGAGCATCATAAAACAATTACTATATAAAGTACAAAAAACACAATTAACAACAGTTATTACGTTTTTCATATAATAGCAATATAGCTTTTCCCAGAAGATCGTGAACATCTTGTCTATCAGTCGTTTTTTCATATAAGCCTTTCATATTCAATAAAAGGTAATCTAGTCTGCAAGATTGTCGATCAAGTCCCAACTTTCTATAAAAATCTTTTACTTCGCTTGGCTGTCCATCCGCAACTCTTATGTAATACATTTCATCCCTAAAAAACGCATTTCTAATACCTTCACAATCCGGATGTAATAAATTCTGATTCTCTGCTTTCATTAAGAAGTCACTTTTATTATGATTGCATATACGACAAGATAGTACAAGGTTGTTAATTTCTCCAGCATCCGCTTTCTTTGCAAAGCAAGCTGCTGATTGCGGAATAAAGTGATCAATTTCAAACATTGATTTGGGATTAATCCTTATTGAAGTACCACAATAAGCACACTTTCCATTGTAAATCTTTATAAAGTCATCCTTATAAGTTCCTTCATTTCGTGAAACATATGCATGGACATCCTTTGCGTACCGATGATCAGCACGAAATACCTTCATAAAGTTTTTCTTATCTTCTAACACATTTCCATACCCGGGGCAATACTCTGTGTCTCTGTAATCTTTATTCATTGATTTTATTTGATATCTCCTTAAACGCACGTACAAGACTATCTATATCTTCTGCAGTAAGACTATCATATGCTGAAGTGCCTTCCAGTGAACCAATTACCCTCTCTTTCAAAATTGGTTCCCAACTATCATTGCTCTTAAATCTATCCGCCAAGTTTCTGTAAATCTTTACTTGTTCAATTGCATCCTTGATAAGTTTCGGAAGAACCTCATTATAGTAATCTTTCGATGATTTCCCACAATTCTGGTCAAACTTTGCTATTGTTTTAACAGATTCATCCTCTCCATTTTGCGTAATAACAATAACCTCAATAAATGGGAACTGTTTCCTTAAGATGACTTTGAATTCCTCACCTGAAAATTTACCATCATTTGCTGAACTATTTTCAAAAAGTCGAGAATCAATCAAAATAATATTTGCAGTAACCACTTCCTGTTTTATTAATAAACTCTTATATCCCTCTGCAGGTTTGAATTCATGTTCCGATACATTTAAAACTATATCGTCTTGAAAAGCACTCCTTAAATCTGTATCCAAATATTCACTTAATTGCGCGTCGATATTATCATCAATATAAAGCAAATTATACTGTTCCATTACAGAGAACCTCCAATTGAAAAAGTAATAGAAAAGCCTCCATTACCACGAATTTCAGAAATTATACCACCGGACATATTTACTGTATTATTGACTATCCACATTCCTAAACCATGTCCATTTTTTCGAGTTGTTTCATGAACCTCAAGAATTTTCATAGGATCGTTCTGATACTTCCGATCCAATCCTATACCATCATCAGAGTAAGAAAACCTCAGAACTTCCCCTTCCAGCACAACACAAATTGCAATATATAAATGACTCTTTTTTTCATTTTGCTGAATACTGTTTAATATTAGATTGTCAAAAATAACCTGAAGTACATCCTCGGATATAAAGTACTCAATCTTTTCAGAGCATTTAATATCAATCGCTATCCAAGCATAATCTTTCTCCCAATTCTCCTTTAGATGATTCAACAGTACTGCAACCGATTGCATTTCCGGCTGAAACTGGCGCTTTTCAATTTCAGAGAGCATTGTATTCATAAATGAAACAATCTTTACGCTTTTTTCTCGTCCTTTTTCAAGAAGTGCAGGGATATTCTTATAGGCTTTTTTTGTCTTTTCCGGAGACGAAAGTTCATCCCACATTCCATACTCCTGCAATGCTAAAATAATATAATCCGTATTGGCAGAAATTGAATTACGATCATTTCTCATTTCATGAGCAATAGAAGAAGCCTTCAGACCAATTGTTGCAAGAACATTTAAAATACGAATATCATATTTGTAACGCTTCTCTGCCGTCTCCCGTTCTTGGCGAGCATCTTGGCTCTCTTGGCGATAATTCTTAATTTCATCAGCAAGCTGCTTTGTCTCTTGCTCCGTAAGTGTAGAAACTGATTTTGGATTTCGGAGCACTTTATCTGAAACAGGCGTTTTATTCGTGACGACAACTGATTCATTTTTAACATTAATACGTCTTACAATATCTTGACGATACCGCTCAAACTCCTTAAAACCTAACAAAATAATATCAACAAAAACCTGATAGTAAATGTTTTCGTCAAGCCCTTGTCTGTTTGATAAATCCTGCAGCATATCATTGCGTCTTTTATCAATTTCCACCTTTCCAGATATCTGATTCTCGCGAACCCTCCATGCCCCCGTCGGATGTGAAGCTGCAGCAGGTGACTTGCGGGAACGTTTTCCGAAGCCTAGCCAATCTTTTTTCCCTTCATAGGCAGATATACTGAAAGCATTTCTGTACAAAATCACACCTTCTGGCATCGGGGAAGGCAGCCCATGATATTTATATAAAAATTTCTCACAATCAACGGACGACGGCTTTATGTAAAAGAAAAATTTGCCTGAAAAATCACCTAGGCGAGAAGCGATTTCATCTAATTGTTTTTCCGTTAAATCATAATCGGAAGATCCATTTAGTTCCGCAACAATATCGACTTCAGTTTCTTTCCTTTTCAGATTTATATTAGGACAATAGTCTTTAGCAGAATCCAAAAATTCATCTGAATCTATTACCGTATGCAATGTTTTTCTCTCACTATCATAACTAATAGTAATCGATGAAAGGCAATTAACACCAAGTATAGGTTCAGGAAAATAGAGTGGAATATCTCCAGAAAAATCAGGATGCTTTATGGAAATAGTCATAGCTTTGTCGTTATATGTTTTAGACAAGAAACTGACAAGATTCTCAATCTTCTTTTTTCCCCACTTTTCACGCAATCCAGTAATTGTGATAACAGTGCCTACAGATATTTTTGTAGAATTCTTTTGCATAGAGGACGAATTCCAATCGGTTTCCCATGTTACTCCATCACAAGACTCTTTTTTGGCGCAAATAATCACATGACTGCCAAGGCGAGCCAAAGCAAAGCGTCCAACACCTTTTGATCCCGCTAGAATTCTCTGATGATTATTTGCATCAAAGATTTCATAATCCTTATCACTTTTTCCAACATGCATCCACGCTCTTCTAATATCATTCTCGTCCATTCCTTGTCCATTATCCGAAATGACCAGCCGATCTCCTGAAAACATAATATCTACATGCAGAGCTCTAGCATCATAGGAGTTTTTGACTAGTTCAAGAATAGCAGCTTCATCATTTGTGAAGTTATTCACACCTAAAAGATAAGCAATCGTGTTATCCTCAATTACATATTGCAGATATTCCATAAAATTAAAGCTCCTCAAATTGATAGTCATTGATATCTTTGCAAGTTATACGTTTAGATTTTCCGCTAACGCTTAAACCATGACTGGAAATATAATCTAAAAAATCTTCACTCTGAAGAATTGATAATGCATCTTGTAAACTAGATTTTCCATCAGACACAGTAATATAAATACCAGAATACGGAATATCCTCTACTGTCAAATAGTATACCTCTACTGCATTTGTTATTACAGTTGAAAGTAGAAGTTTTTCTTGATTAAGGTGACTTAAAGCCTGTGACCGTCCATATTCATACCAATTGGCTGACTTATCAGAGTCACGCTCAATAAGCCTGTCTTTGAAAACGCTCAGATGTTCATAAGCCCTCGGAAATCGCGATTTAAAAGTACTTTCTTCATATCGCATCAAAGTATTCTTGTTATCATAATAATATGGGAAAATTATTTGTTCTCTCTTTTTATATCGAAGAGTCCGTGGAGCAGCAGCATTTCTTAAGCATTCCGGTTCAATAGAGTTTTCTCCTTTTACAATAAATGCCTCATTTAATTGAGTTGCAACGGAAATAGATGCGTGATATCTGTTACCAAAACGAACTGTTTTTTTTCTACCAATATTAGTATTCAAAAATACCCACTTATCTTCTAAAAGTTTTTTTTCGATTTGAACAGTTTTCGATTTTGGCATAACTCGATAATTGATCGTTCTTATACTGTTTCTATTTTCATAAACAAGCAAACTGCTTGATGTTAGTGTATCTTCAAACAACTGATTATTAGGATATTCCCACACAGTACTAACACCCGGAAGAAGTTTTTTTCGTATTTTATCCGCAAATACATTCTTATAAATATTACTTGGAATCAATTGAACCATTTTTCCTCTTGGTGCAAGTAAGTCAACACCTTTTTCCAGAAAAGCATAGCAATAATCAAATTTTCCTTTTTTACATGTACTGAAATTCTGACGGATATATTTTCTATTTGCTTCGTCAATATCATGATATGAAATATATGGTGGGTTCCCAATAATAAAATCAAATCTGAGATTTGTAGTCCACTGTAGAGTGTCCGCACATAGAAATGACCATTTAACGCAAGGAATTCTATAATCGTTCACAATTTTATCAAGCTCACGGATGCACTCGTTGTACAACTGTCGATCAAGCTCAATGCCATAAATATCGGTAGCCAGTCCTGTAGAAATAAAGTCTGCAGCAATATTCTGCGAGAGAGCATCCTCTATGTACCGTTTGACAATTTGCTTAATGATATTGCCAGATCCAAACGAATATTCCAAAACGGTTTTACCAAATAAGCCATAAGTATAGCCTGCTAAATCGAGCATGTCCTTTACCTCATTTAGCGGCGTAAACTTCTGGCATTTCTTTTTATTATGTTTGTTATCTATAATTAGGTTCATGGCTTACCTCTAATCCACGGAATGTTTTTTGCTTTCTATAGGAAATTGATGATTCTCTGCCACCATGTAGTTGACAAAGAAAATAGTCATCATTCTGATGAAATTACTCAGCACTTCTTTTCAACAATTTCACTGCAATTTCCTCCTTTGAGTCATTTTTCCCCAATTCACCTCGAAAAGCACGGGCGAGGATAGTTTTTTCATCTGATCAAGGACTACTTTTGCAGCTTCTTAGACTTGCTACTTTTTTCAAAAAATAATCACGCAACTTAATAATCACTTTTTGTTCCATCGTAGACGGAATCAAAACAGGAAAATGCTCAAGTCGCATTGAGTTAATTGATACCAGGTTTGTCATTTGCTTGGAGCAAATTAAAAAGTACGCTTTTCCATATATACTTCTCTCTTGATACGATAGAAAATGTAGATTGAGTATTTTCAGGATTAGGCATTATAACAAATATCTGCCATAATTGTCTATCTTGCAGTTTTCCCATTAGCTTCTGCAAATTCGGCTGTCCGATAAGCAGATTCATTTTGCAGTCTTATTCAACCGCCACTTCAACCTTTTTGTCACTGAATGCTACGCCGTATTTATAAATTATCTTAACCCCAGCTGCCATCAATTCTGTTTCGTACTTCTTGTCGTTAATTTGCTGTAAAGCTGTTTCAGACAGCTTTTTCAGCTTCTCATTGCTACAATTCTTGTCAGCCTTCAATTCGATCAGGATGCCCGGAAGCCCCTTTTTCATAGGCTTCAACTGAATATCGTAGCGCCCATCGCCAGACTCCCGATTAGAGGAAACAAAAGCACCTCCTAGCAAAGCACAAAGTCCCAGCATAAATCCATGGTAGAAATTCTCTCCTGCGGTATCGAATGAACTAACCGACTGAATCAGCAGGGCTTGAAGCTGTGCTTTTAGCCGCACGTTATCACCAGAGAAAATGCCCTCCTGAACAGAGATCACCGTGGATGGAGGAATCAATTTCCCCATTCTCTGTAATATTTCTTTGTTATACACCAGAAAAATTTCTCGATTGGGCAGGGAAACCTCGCACATAAAGTCCCCATTGAAGGACGGTGTGGTTTTCAGTGCTTTCAAATAGCCAGTCACTAACAGGAAACTGTAAATGGTAGAAGGATTATTTTTAATCTGCGGATAAATTACCCCAGTATCAATGAACGTAGTGAAAGTCTCGCCATTAACAAGAGAAGTCAAGCGGTTATAAATCTCATCATCCGCCTGTTCGAGCACTTCCCCAATAATATCGTTGCTGCCAGTAGAGAACCAGAATGGTCTCGGCTCGCATTCATTGCTGAAATAGTTAACCACTGACCATGGGTTAAAAATTTCCATTTTTCCAAAGCGATAACCGTCATACCATTGGCAAATTTCGCCAAACTTATCAGCGGCGCCATAATATTCCGCCATCTCCATCACCTCATCAGCGGTAAAGCCAAAGTAGGCGCTGTACTTATTATCCAAAACAGAATTGATGGACAGATTATTCATTCCGCTGAAGATACTCTCCTTTGCTACTCTCAGGATGCCAGTTAGGAAGCCAAAGGACAAATGCTGATTATCCTTGAAACCGCCGGAAAACATGTTTCGCATAAACTGGATGACTTTTTCATAATAGTCCTTCTGATAGCCCTGCTGAATCGGAGTATCATATTCATCAATTATAATAACAGGCGCAACATCATAGCATTTGTGAAGCATAGTGGACAAGTCCAGTAATGCCGATGCCAGCCCCACTTCGCCGACCTTGCCGTCAGCCAGTTTTTCATAAGTCCTTTTGCAGTATTCGTCGCATTTATCGCTGGTCAGCAGTTCCTTGTGCCGCCGGGTTTCCTTTGCAAAGATATCCCGAATAGCCGCAAATGTTTCCTCCCAAGTATCAAACTTCACATCCTTAAAGGTTAGAAAGATCACAGGGTATTTACCTTGATACTCTCGATATTTCTCCCCACAGCTCCATATCTTCCTATCCATGAAGTAAACAGAAGTGTCCTTGTCACTCTTTTCAAAATAGGTGCGCAGCATATCCATATTCAGCGTTTTACCAAAGCGACGGGGTCGAGTGAACAGAGTCACCATCGGACGCTCGTCGATGAAGTCTTTGATCATCATCGTCTTATCAATGTAATAATATTCCGACGACGCAAGACAATAGTTAGATACACCGATAGGCAATGGCAGTTTCGGCACATGATTCGTTTTGCAGAAAGCACCCGTCTTGATCCTCTGATCCGTCGGTTTCTGTGTATCTGCCGGAATCATCCAGCACTTACCCTGCTTTTTCGCGCCGGCAATCTTTCCATCTTTGCAAAGTGCCGCAACTCTCCGCTCCGTTATATTCCAGCGCACTGCCGCTTCTCTAACCGAGATCGTTTCAACCATAAGGGAATACCTCCACACACGATTTCACATATACATTATACCCGTTAAAAAGAACAATATCAATAAAATTCGGAATTATGTTGTTTTAGAATAGCATTATTCTTTTTCTTGTAGAAAAATCAGCGGCATTTCAAAATTTTCGACTGTTATATAGTTTTTCTGCATCATGACTCAGCCCAAGTCATTTATCTTTCGTACTACGCTTGCAAAACACTGTCCATTCCCTGTACAACTTCGCGCAAATATGGATACTCATCCAGCACTAAAATCATCGGATTTTCTTTTGCTGCTTCAAAAAGATACGTCAACAACGTTTCCATGTTATCAAAAGAGGGTTTCGGAAAATGAAACGTATCCGCCAGCAGGACTGACAGACTATCCGTGTTATTCTGTTCGGTCGTCTGTTTACACTCGAAATAGATGCTGGTTACGTCCGTTTCACGCAGGCTCTGTTTTATCAGCTCGCTTTTTCCGACGCGCTTGCGCCCATAAATCAAGCCGATCTGCATCCCTTCATGTGAAAACAAGCGATGTAAATCCTTGCGCTGCTTTTCCCGTCCGTAGAATTTTATTTACTCGGTTAACTCCGACTCGGAATATTCTGAGTTAATTATACTGTAGGAATCGGGAAAAAACAACTATTTTATTTAGCCACAATCAAAAATAAATTCAATGGATAGCCTAAATTTCCCTTTATATAATGAATCTCCCACAGTGTCTAATTCTGTAGGAGGTTCATTATTGTGGTTTCTCATCTTGTAATGTCGTCCCAAGTAATGATATCGGGACATTTTAACAGATTATCTTTCAAATCAGCCGGATTCATGAATTCGCCTGTCTGAGCATTTACAATCATTGTATGATAATCGTGTCCTTGCGTTACTCGTACATTTTCCATTTCTGCATAATGCTTTTGTTCTTCTTTAGGATTAAAGAAGTAGTCGCACTCAATCTGCCACACAGGATATAATACGATTTGTTCGTTTTCATCAAGATAACAGCAGTATCCAAATCTTATCTCATAGACATTGCGGATATTGCCCTTTTCAATTTGCTTTTCGACGCTTGATATAACCTCATCAAGCGTACACAATGGCACATCATCGACTACCGAAGCAACTTTTTTCAGCGGTCGGAACTGTATTTGATATCCGCCATCGACATATGCAATAAACCCCCATATTGGGGATATATAGTATCCCCAATACTCGACCCCTTTCGTCTTCCAGCTTTTCGGGAATTTGAATCCCATTTCTTTTTCATTAGCGCCATACGTTATATCTCCGGCACCCATTAAAATGGGAATTCCATCTATTTTTTGCCTCAATGTGCAGTTGTAGCATGGACGGGTATTGGGCACAATCGTCACCCATGTTATATCTAAATCCAAATCATAATCTGGGAAGAATTTTCCGAGTTCTTGATTGGCATAATCTATACTGTCTTGAACTGTAAAATCATATCCGTCTAAATATGGATATAACCGATCGACCTCATTTGAGCAATACTGAGTTCCGCTGAAGCTTTCTAATTTTGTTGTTTCTTTATTTATTTTTGTATTCAGATCATCGTATTCGAATAAAACCAATTTTCCTCCTTCTTGACAAATATACACAGCTCCCCTTTCATTTCTTTCTTGATTCTGATAATGTAGTATGATAACTTCCTCGTCTACTTTATCTATTTCTTCTTGTACCATTGATTGAGGATAAATGTTCAAAACATTTTCTACAGGTAGAATCTGATTTTCCATAATCTGAATCGGCACTTTATCTACTTGAGGAATGATTGGCGTTACATCTACGCTAACTGTCCTTCCATATCGGTCAACGTAGTCTTTTTTCCACTCGATATTCGCTTCTGTTTGGAGTTCATTTATACTGATACATTCAGCTCGTCCCGATCCAAACATTCCAATTATCCATAGTGCAATGCAAAGTAATATTATAGCAGCGATTGTCTTATACATTCTCTTGCTCCTTCTAAAAACGAGCAAGAGAGATTGCTCTCTCTTGCCCTGAACAGGTTACATATACATATATCCGTGCAAATCAACGGAGCTTACGCCGTCATAATCATAATGGTTTGTATTTCCGCGTCCGGAAACTGAATATGTAGCCGATTTACCATAGGTAATGCTGTTACTCTGAATGGGCACATTCATATTTACTGTACACCACTTAGCGCCACAATTTACCCTGTCTGCACCTTCCGATGCAATTTTCCGTCCTCTGAAATGATTCGTATAGCTATCCGATCCACCCAAAACCCAATGTTTAACGTAAATCGAGGAATTATTCACCCTTTTGGGATATGCGTACTGTTCATCCGTATATGTAGACGAATCCTTGCATTGAGCCCTAAATTCAAATGAATGTTCTTCACCAATGCTTGTTGCGGCATACGCATTGCCAACCATCGCCGTCATAAGCCCCGCTGCCATAACGAGCGCCATAAACTTCTTCATAAATGTGCCTCCTTATTTTTTCTTTTTTGTTTGTTTGGCATTGTAT
>OLNW01004274.1_pt1 | contig 10286 bp, 10 predicted proteins | sample 1672121 | NCBI WGS metagenome assembly OLNW01 (sample SAMEA3136648, study PRJEB25190) | human gut metagenome
ATCAGATACTCTGCTTTCAGCGGATTGCCCGGAACTTCTTTCTCAAAGAACTCTTGCAATACTTGTTACCAATGCGTATAAAACATACTGTTCTTTATTATGAACTACTCCGACTAACGCCAATAGCATAAGAGCCTTTATAAGAATACTTCGGCATGATATGTAAACATACTCTTCAATTCCTTGGTAAAGCCAATCAATGTTAAAGTAATTCAAAAAAAGTAATAGTCCACAACTCAAATACAACGGTAGTTCCATTCGCATTTCTGGAGTTATTATAAGCAAAAGAGCAAATAAAATTATAGATATAGTTGTGCATGCTGCATTTATAAGGAATAGCTCAGTAAAAACCTCATTAAGACTATTTTGGTTATCTCTAGCCTTTGCAATCTCACGAATGCCATAAACAGGCAGCCCCAATGCTGCGAATGTGGTAAAATAGGACACAACATTCTGAGCATACGAGACTCGTCCTACTCCGTCCGCTAACAGAATGCGTGAGATATACATTGACGCAATGAGTGGAAATAATATATTTGAGACAGTGTATATAACATTGAATAAAGAATTTTTTGCCAATGATTTATTCATGATTTCTTAATTATTCCCTCCCCATTTCCAACTTGTTTGTTTACACCATACTGCTTCTTTCCAGTGCCTTTTGTGAATAGTGTTGTAACAACAAGAATAGGAAAGCAAATATAGCAGTTAGAGCCGTGAACCTCTGTCATTCCGTATAAAGCCCAAAGAATAATATAAACACAAAATTTTCTATCCTTTTTACGTGCAACCAAAAAGAAAAGAACCGTACATCCTATCAACCATATTATCCCTACTGATGAAAAGAAACTCGAATACAGATTGTCAAACGTAAAATCATTAAGTCCCCAATTGGCTTCCCAGTTTACTCTGAAGCCTTGTAGATTGTTTCCAAATATAGTTAGGCCAAATTTTTCCAATGCATATGCTGTTAGTTTTACACGCGATGATAGCACGGTGTTCATCATAATAGCAAATGGATTTCCCCTCATGAAGAGAGCCGCTAAGACATACGTTATAAATGCCATGGTTGGTGTTACTACCATTGCGATTTTTGATAACATTCCAATACTAAAAGGGATAACAATTAAAATATCCATTATTATTTCGACTATCAGCGTTGTTCTCGTTCTTGTGAAGTAGAAAAGGAGCAGTTCAACAAGAATAAGTGTCAAAATTCGTTTTGGTGTCATCCTATTAAAATTAATCCACACCCACATCATGATTATGTTAAATGCAATCGCCGAAAAAACGTTCGGATGGGTAAACCCAAATGCAAACCGTTCCATACCATTGACATTCATCGTTAAACTCGGACCGCCAAACAAACTCATTATAATTGCCGTGATAAACGCAATCGAAAACAGGATTTTTTCTACCTGATACATGTATGTAATAACATCTACCAAATTTTCTTCGCGCAGAATCAAACATGTGATGACCGTTGACATAAGTCCAAAAGAACCAGTCTTACTTGCAGAGAACAAGCTTAGAATTACAACAACTGCATATATTGCCAATGTATTTATACTGTACTTTTGATATAAAATTTCTAGCAAAAAAAAAGCGCACGCTAAAACGGTCAAAACTGAGTCTATAGCTCCAGTATACGGTATTAGAACAATATTGCCCCAAAACGTCTTAATCAGCAAGATAAAAATTCCAATTTTTATATAATTATTTATATGAGGTTTCATAATTTTAATTTTCATTTATTTATACAGAGAGTTCTAACCCTTCTCTCCTTTCTCTAGAAATCCACATTTTGTCATTTCAAGTTCATTACATATTTTTTTATGTAATAAACAGTGTATTTTTTTGTTTTTCGCAAAACACCAATTATTTTTGCCTTAATGGATGAATCTTCTTCAATCCATGATGCAGACAAATGATGCACGCACATAGTTTTTTCATCAATTTCCGTTTTTCCTAAAGCTCCATTAAAAGCCGTAAAATACTCCTGTGGATATAAAATAAAATCATTTGTTTCCACTATATTCTTAGAGGGCTTCACACTATATCCCTTTTGTAAAATCTTGGCAAGAATATGTGTATTTGGTTCTAACGCATTCGGGTCAAACTCGGTATTTTTGTAATAATTCATCATCAAATTACATATCGGGTGATTCTTCTCACACGCCAAAAATCCCGTACCAATCGCTATTTCCGACTCCGTTCCAAGGACACACTTTTTATTTTCTAGCAAGTCACTGAAATTCTTGATGATCTCAACATCTGCATCAAAGTATATTCCACCATATTGCTGTAATGCATATATCCGCGCCACATCACTGACAAAAGCCCACTTTTTTGCCTCATAAGCTGCTTTTGCAAATGCCACATCCTCAAGTGGAAAGTTGCTCTCATTCCAACAAATAACCTCCCAGTCAGGAAATACATCTTTCCATCCCTGTATGTATTTCCTATACTCTTCTGGAAGCTCTTTTTTCCCAAACCAACAATAATGTATAATATGTGGAATCATTTTTTTCCCTCACAATCATCAACTTTTTCATACACCTTTTCAATTTTCTGTGCCATATTCTGCTCATTAAGATTGTTGAGCACATGGTTCTTAGCATTCCCTTCTATATATTCTCTTAAAGCTCGTGAATTCAACGCTTTATATAGCGTTCTTGCACAATCGTCTGTGTCCCCTGGCTTATAAAATAGAATGTTTTCACCATCAGTAGCATAATCTACTAAACTTGGGATTCTTGCAGCCACAACACATTTTCCCATAGCCATTTGCTGTAAAAGTCGCATTTGGCCGAATGAATATTTGAGTGGATCAAGCGGCAGCACACATAGCAAAGCTCCTTCGATTTCTTTTTTATAATCCCCCGTTGATAGGTATGGCTTTTGTATTACGCCATCTATGCCGATATATTGATCACATATTTCTCCAATTAAGTGAAGTTCAACAGTATGTGTCCCAAGCCTTTTGTATGCGTTAACTAGTGTCTCCCAATCACTGTGACTTCTTCCGGCGCACACCATATACTGTGTTGAGGTGCATACGCATTCTGTATCTTTAAAGTAATCACAATCTGCGCCATAATGCACAAAGAAAGATATGCCAGAAATCCATGGGAAAAAGCGCTCATAATATGTTCTTTGACTTTTCATATGGTAGATCAAGCCATCCAATGATCTGCTGGCAAATTGCATTAGAGCAGCTGTTCCGGTGATGCGGTATTGATACTGGATGTGATTACCGAATAGCCGCCGATTTTTTCTATAAAGTTCTTTCCGCTGAGTGATTTTTCCATTTCACCCAGGCTGAGATGTACGGTCAGTCCCATGGTGATGATCTCATCGATCAGCTTCTGTGGATATGGTTCTGTCTCGCTGATCTTGACAAAGACTTCGTCAACCCATTCATGACAGAGATATTCACTGATCGTGTCCATATTTCCGACAACCGGTATGCCTACGATTTCTTTTACTCCCGGATTGTCATCAATGAGCGCGATCCCATTGATAGAAAAGTTCTGGATCGGACTGCTCAGGATTTTTTCAATCGTTTCTTTTGCTTCGGCAAGGCTTACCACAACGACCATGGACTTTTCTTTCTTTTTGGTCGCATTCTTTTTCAGGACATTTTCTTTGTGCCATACCCTGCCGACGTAGTCAAAGCATAAATACAAAAATGCGGTATAGAACAACGTTAATCTGGAATAGCTGACTGCCTGCTGTGTTGCAAAGAGATACAGGACAGACAGCAGCATGACCATCAATACATGCTTGGCTGTCTTGGTAAATTCTATGTAATAGCCCCGTTTCAGGATATCCTGATAGGACTGTCCCAGAAACATGACCACGATCTGGCACAGCATAAATACAAATGCGACTGTGCGGTAGATCTGATCACTGTACGGGTTTTCCAACCCCTGTCGTACTAAGTATGCAACTACAAAGGCAAGCTGAAGGCAGAAAATATCCAGAAGGATAAAATCCCAGTGTTTCAGCCACCCCTGTGGTGATTTCTTATACATACGCTTCCCCCTTACAAAAATTTTTCTCTTTTCTGTTGAAGAAAAATTTCTTTTTCATATTCTATCCTTATATTTATAACTTATCTAATATGTAACAAATTTAAAATCTGAATGATTTCAGATCTTAAATTTGCTGCATATTATTTACCTGTGTTCTGTTTCGTGAATTTCTCTCTGGAATTCTTCCACAGACATATTTTCATTGCCAGTCGGCTTATTCCCTACCGGATGGAAAGTCGGTACGATTTCTTCTACCATCTCAACGATGTGAGGACTGTTTTCGTAACTTGCCTGTGCCAGTTCTGTCAGCTGTCCGAGGAATTTACTGATATCAAACGGAATTGGTTTGCCGATATGGATCAGATCATTATCGGTTTTCTTCATTCCCTCTTCTGCCATCAGCTTCTCTTCGTAAAGCTTCTCTCCAGGACGTAATCCTGAATAAACAATTGGAATTTCCACATCCGGTTCATATCCGGAAAGCTTGATCAGGTTTCTCGCAAGACTGTCGATCTTGACCGGTTCACCCATATCCAGAACGAAGATTTCACCGCCCCAGGCATAGGTTCCTGCCTGAAGTACCAGGCTGACTGCCTCCGGGATCGTCATGAAGTATCTCACGATATCCGGATGTGTAACTGTCACCGGGCCGCCCGCTTCGATCTGTTTCTTAAAGAGTGGAATAACAGATCCGTTGCTTCCAAGAACATTTCCGAATCGAACTGCCACAAACTGTGTTCCCTGTCGGTCTTTGTTCTTGACGCTCTCGATATGTACGCTGGAACGCTCTTCCGGCCGGCTCTTCATGGCCGCCGTCGTCCTGTCTCCCGGAATCTGATCCTCGAAGTATTTATCCATGTGTGCATGAAGAAGTGGAAGGACATCCATTCTGCCGGCCTTGCTCACTGCATCCATACTCTGGATGACCATTTCGCAGAGACGTTTGCTTGCGCCCATGATGTTGGTCGGATTTACTGCCTTATCCGTACTGATCAGGATAAATCTTGATGCACCGTGCTTCAGTGCCGCATACGCTGTTTTGTATGTACCGATCACATTGTTCTTGATGGACTCATTCGGGCTTGTCTCCATAAGCGGCACATGTTTATGTGCTGCTGCATGATATACGATTTCCGGCTTGTATTTCTCGAACACCATATTGATTCTTCGGCTGTCTCTGACAGATCCGATCAAAACAACAAGGTTGAGGTTTTTGTACTTACGTCTCAGTTCCTGTTCGATATCGTATGCATTATTCTCATAGATATCAAAAATGATCAGCTGTTTCGGTTCATGACCTGCGATCTGCCGGCAAAGCTCACTTCCAATAGAGCCACCGCCGCCGGTAACAAGGATTGTTTTTCCTTTAATATACTGGAAGATCTCTTCCATATTTACTTTGATCGGATCTCTTCCAAGCAGATCTTCGACTGCTACTGCTTTCATCTTGCTTAAGGAAACCTGTCCGTTTGCCAGCTGGAATACTCCCGGCAAAGTCTTGAGTTCACATTTTGTTTCCTTACAGATATTGAGGATATCTCTTCTGTCCTCCACCCGTGCGGTAGGGATTGCAAAAAGGATCTGGTCAATGTTGTATTTCTCGACGTTTGCCATGATGCTGTCACGTCCACCAACGATCGGAACACCTTCTGTCAGACGTCCCCATTTGTTCGGGTTGTCATCGATCACACAGCATGGTTTCGCAGTTGCCTTGACGGATGTTTTCAATTCCCTCAGGATCATCTGCCCGGCTGCACCGGCACCAATGATCATGGTTCTGTGTGTTGCCATCGCATCCTTTTCGCGTTTGGCACGCTCCAGTGTGATATAACGATACATAAAGCGGACCGCCACGATCAGGATAAACTGTGAAATGCATCCTACGATATAATAGGAACCGGGCATTCGCTCATAAAATGTCGTGATCCCGACTACCTGAAATACTGTTGTGACCACCGTTGCCACAAAAATGCGGTTCAACTCGGTAAAGCTGGCGAAGCGCCATACGCTGTTATACATATGTGCCACATAAAACACGATCAGTGAAAATGCCGTATAAAAAGGCGCAAACCTCAGGAATGCACTTAAATAATTCTCTGGTATGCTGGAATAGGCCAGATCAAATCTCAGTAAGAGGCCAAAAAAATACGAAAAGTTGATTGCGACAATGTCGTAGATGATCAGATAAAATGCGATAATTTTCCAATGTTCGATTGGTTTTCTTTTTCTTACGCTGTTGCTCATTTTCTTCCCCCGTCTGTTTTATAAACATCTGCATTTTATCACATAAACATATTTCTGTAAACCCCTTGGGATCTGGTTTTACCCCCCCCCGATGCGAAAATTTCTCGAAAAATCACGGAGTTTTTATGTCAAAAACCAAAGAAGATCAGGAACTCCATGCCGGTTCCTGACCTATCTTTTTGATATGTTTTATATAATAATACACACCATGCCGCCTTTGCTGTCGTTGACGATCTTCTGCATGGTATCCTGCAGTTTGGACTGGCTCTCTTCTCCAATGGAAGTCAGTTTGCTTCGGATGCCGTCCTGCACCAGCTGTTCTATGGATTTTCCAAAGATATTGGTTTCCCAGATGCTTTCGCCACGCTGCCCGCTTTCACCGATATACTGGATCAGATCCTTTGCCTGCTGCTCGGTTCCCACGATCGGAGCGATTTCTGTTTCTATGTTGGCTTTGATCATGTGGATGGAAGGGCTCTTGGATTTTATCCGGACACCGTACTTGCTGCCCTGTCGTATGACAGACGGTTCTTCAATCTGGATCTCGTCAAGTTCCGGCACTACCACGCCATAACCGCTTTCTCTCACGGACTCCAGTGCCGCCTGCACCTTGACATATTGTTCTTTCATTGCCGCGAGTTCTTTCATCGTATGGATCAGATCATATTCTGTTTCCATCTGGATACCGCTCATTTCACTTAACATACGATAATAATATTCGTCCCTGATCTGAATTCGTATACGCACTTTTCCACTAGACAGACTGACCTCCTCCAACAGGACATCCTGCACAAAAGGAGCTGTCAGCTGAACAGATTCCCGGGTTATATTTTTTATATGAAGTAATTTTTTCATCTGTTCGCGTATCTGCTCCAGCAGCTTCAATTTCAGCTCATGATCATTCGGCAGCATTTCCACCCATTTTGGTACGAAGAACTGAATCTCACTTACCGGAAATTCATACAGTATATTGGAAAGGATTCTGGTGACATCTTCTTTTCGCAGCTGCTCGCAGTTGGCTGCCATAGTCGTTACACCATATTTATTCTGCAGATTTCTGACAAGTTCCTGCGTTTCTTCTTTATATGGCATCTGGGAGTTTACAAGAATCAGAAATGGTTTGCCCTGTTTTTTCAGAAGGTTTATAGTCAGTGCCTCTGCATCAGTGAAATTTTCTCTTGGAAGTTCGCCGAAGCTTCCATCTGTCGTAACCACCAGTCCGATCGTTGCATGTTCCTGAATGACTTTGCGTGTGCCAGTCTCTGCTGCTTCATGAAAAGGAATCGCTTTTTCAAACCATGGAGTTTTTACCATGCGTTCTCTTCCGTCTTCAATGTGGCCGCTCGCATCTTTTACGAGAAATCCTACGCAGTCAATCAGCCGGATCTTCACCGGAATCTCTTCTCCCAGATTGACATTTACCGCTTCTTTGGGAATAAATTTTGGTTCCACGGTTGTGATCGTTTTCCCCGAACCGGAGACCGGAAGCTGATCCCGCACCTCCGCCGCATCCTGTTCCTCCATCCCCGGAAGTGCCAGAAGTTCCATGAACCGCCGGATAAATGTCGACTTTCCCGTGCGAACCGGTCCTACCACGCCCAGAAGGAACTGTCCTTTGGTACGGGCTTGTATATCTTTGTAGACAGCAAATGGCTCCATATAAAAAACCTCCTCACCTATACTACTACTCAGTATATGTGAGAAGGTTTTCTTCTAATACCGGATTTTTATTCTTCACCGTCTCCGGTCGATGACTGTTCCGCTGCCAGTTCCCTGCGCAGCTGATCCAGATATTGTTTTTCTTTTTTACTCAGCACCGCATCTTCCAGAAGTTCCGGACGGTTCCTGAGCGTTCGTAAAATAGACTGTTCTCTCCGCCATTTTTCAATATTGGCATGATGACCGGAAAGTAAGACATCCGGCACTTTTTTCCCCATCCATTCCGCCGGACGGCTGTACTGCGGGTATTCGAGAAGATTGTCGTGGAACGAATCAAATTCCGCGGACTCTTCGTTATTCAGTACGCCCGGTACAAAACGGGAGATCGCGTCCATCATAACCAGCGCCGGAAGTTCCCCACCGGTCAACACATAATCTCCGATCGATACATAATCGGTCACCACTTCCTCGAGTACGCGCTCATCAATCCCCTCATAATGGCCGCATAAAAATACAAGATCCTGTTCTTTCGCAAAGTCTTCCACCATCGACTGCTGAAATACTTTTCCCTGCGGCGTCAGGTAGATCACACGGGGTTTGTAGCCGATCGATTCGGTCACATGTTTCCAGGCTCCGTAGACAGGTTCCGCCTGCATCCCCATGCCGGCTCCCCCGCCGTATGGATAGTCGTCCACTTTCATATGTTTATTGGTTGAAAAATCCCGGATATTGGTAGCAGTCAGCTGGATCAGCCCCTGTTCCATGGCGCGTCCCATGATGCTGGTTCCCATGCCCTGCTCGATCATCTCGGGAAACAATGTCAGTACATGATAATGCATAATTTTTCCTTCCTGTAATTATCAGATCAGACCATCCATCAGATGGATCTTCATTTTTCTGGTTTCCACATCCACGTCAAGGATGCAGTCTTTGATCGCCGGGATCAGAACTTCCCCGTGTTCTTCTGTCTGGATGCAGTACACATCGTTCGCTCCGGTCTGCATCACATCGTTCAGAACACCAAATAGTGTTCCATCTTCGAGTTCCACCTGCATATCAATCAGATCTGCAATAAAATACTCGTCTTTTTTTAATTTTACTGCATGTTCTCTCGTTACATACAGGCTTTTTCCTTTGTATTTTTCAATGTCATTGATATTATCAATGCCCTTAAATTTCAAAATTACAAACTGTTTGAAAAATTTTACCCCTTCGATTTCCAGATCTTTCTGTTCTCTTCCGGTATCCAGAATGACCTGTTTTAACTTTTTGAATCGGTTCGGGTCGTCTGTCGTAGGAAATACTTTTACCTCTCCCCGAATCCCGTGAGTGCTGGAGATCACTCCAACCTGCAGCAATTGTTCCATATCTGTACTCCTCTTTGTTCGCATAGTATCAAAATTGGTTCACTGGACCAATTATTGATATGCAACGCAACGAGATAAAATACGCTCCGCGAATTTGGCTCGTTGCTCGCGTAAAATGAAAAAGGATATAGCCCATCAGCTATATCCTCATATTTTCAGCTATTGCAGAATTTCAACTACAACCTTCTTATCACATTTAGAGGAAGCAGCTTTTACCACGGTTCGAATTGCCTTTGCGATGCGTCCCTGACGGCCAATCACCTTGCCCATATCGGAAGGTGCCACCTTCAATTCTACCAAAATCGCATTGCTCTCTTCAGTCTGGGTTACTACCACTTCTTCCGGATGGTCTACGAGGGATTTTGCAATTACTTCTACTAAATCTTTCATCACGCACCTCCACGCATTTGTCAGTATATCTTCTTTTCTCAGAAGATATACCAGGCAAAAACGATTCCGCAGTCCTTATCGGATCTGCATTATTTTTCGATACCAGCTAATTTGAAGATTTTGCTTACAACTTCTGTAGGCTGAGCACCGTTTGCCAGCCATTTTTTAGCTGCTTCTTCGTCTACTTTGTATACGCTTGGATCACAAGTAGGATCGTATGTTCCGATCTCTTCGATGAATCTACCATCTCTTGGAGATCTGGAATCTGCAACGATGATTCTATAGAAAGGTGCTTTTTTCTGACCCATTCTTCTCAGTCTGATTTTTACTGCCATTTTAATTTCCTCCTTAAGGTTATCCTTGTTTATTATAGTTTTATTTGTTTATTTAAAAGGGAAGCTTGAAGCCGCCTCTTTTACCACTTTTGCCACCCAGCATACCAGGCATCTGTTTCATCATCTTTCTGGTCTGATCAAACTGTTTGACCATCCGATTGACTTCTGCGATATCTACACCTGCGCCCTGGGCGATTCGTTTCTTTCTGGACGGGTTCAAAAGATCCGGGTTGGCTCTCTCCTTCGGAGTCATC
>OLNW01004275.1_pt1 | contig 10278 bp, 17 predicted proteins | sample 1672121 | NCBI WGS metagenome assembly OLNW01 (sample SAMEA3136648, study PRJEB25190) | human gut metagenome
CTGCGCCAAACTTGGCATATTCAACTTCTAAATCCTCGAAAATATCCACGTCAATCGGAAAGTAATCCAGACCCTCTTTTCTAGGTCTTGCCATGGATACTCCTTTCTGCAACTCTGCCGGAACCTTGTCCGACCAGAAAAGTATGCTCTAAAAACAGTGACCGTTCCGGCAAGAAGTTTCCTTTTTTTGCAGAGCTGCTATGTATTTGTGTGATATATGTGGTAAGCAGTATGAACTGCGAATCCCCTAAGCTGTTTTCGCTTCCTCTTCTTTCTTATCTGGAGTTTTCTTCATTAAGTTCATCCAGTAGAGGTAACAACTGTATTTCATTTCCTTTACAACCTTTACGTTGCTCTTTTTTAACATCTTGTCTAATGCGCATCCAGTTCGATGCACTTCCTGCATAAAGCTGGCAATCTCCTGCTCTGTAATCTTTCTGTCAGTTTGCTTTGGCGTTTCCTGCTTTGATTCAACTTTTTGATGATATTCATAAGTATCTTCCTCTGAATCATGTGATTCGCTCTCCGTTGGAATACAGAAGAGTTGGAAACATGCATATTTGTAAGCAGCTGATAAGGCTTTATTCAAACTCTTATCTCCAGAATCCATTGCTTCGCCTGACATGCTTATCTTGACGGAAGATCCATCTTCCGCAGATGTAAACTCATAGTCTACATCCACAACCGTATATTTCAATGGAGTGCCTTTTGCGGATACTCCATCTTCTCGTTTCACACTTTTTACAGTTGGAACGCAAAACACCTTATGCTTAATCAAAGCTGGCTGTAATGCATTGTAAACATCATCAATCCCTCTGAAACTATAGCTTTGCATTTTATTGTATCGGTCTTTTCCGATGCTCTTAATATCGTCCATGATTTCGACAATTGCTGTGTAAATTTTTTTTGTTTCCATATTTTTCCCTCTTACATTTATCTGATTCTCAAACTTTCCGTCTGCTTCGTTTCAGCAATCCCCTTGAACTCTTCCGGATTTTCTTTGACATCTGCTAATAACATTTTTCTATCCAGCTTCGGCTCCTGAGCAATCATGTATTTCTCCGGAATCTTCGCTTCATTCAGAATATTCAATGATGGAGCGTTTTTTTGAATTGAATAAGAATGAATGTCTGTCTTGAATTTCTTCTTATCCATCAACAGCATAGTATTTGTGAGATTTCTTTTTAAAAAGTCACTGCGACTCTTCAAGGTCTTTTTCATTTTTGTAAGTCTTTCGATTTCTTTATCAATCTTCTCGGTGTCATTGTCTAAATTAGTAAGGATTACCGCATAAGCATCCGCTTTTACTTCCAGTTCTGCTTCAATCCCTGCAAGTGTATCTTCAAACACTTGTGCATCCACGTCTGTATCTTCTACAATCTCGCATAACTGCATGTATTCCTGGGCAATTTCATATAACTTTAACATCTTAGTTCTCCTCTCTCTTTGTAATCAGAATTGTTCTTTCCAACAACTCATGTTCTTTTGCAACTTCTTTTCTGTGTCCGGCAGAGGGTGCAGAAGCCGAACATCCAGCTCCGGTTTTCATTTCCAACAAGTATTCATCCATCATAGTTTCTTTCCTCCTAAATCAACATCTTGCTTCTTTCCTCTTCTGGAACGTTCAACGTATCCAAAATAGTCCACAGTTCACTAAGTGTGCATGTTTCCGGTTCATTCAGACGTTTTAAGAATGTATGATACTTCATACCTGCATTTTTCGCTAAGTCTTTTTTATAGCTTCCGTTTGCACAGATTGCTCCACCTAAACACCGTCTTACCTGAGCAGCACGCTGTTGCTCTTTACTTAAATATGCAACTGGCATCCTCTCATCCCTCTTTCCATTTCTCTTCAAACAGCTCTACAACTTTATCTACTGTCAACGGTTCTCTCGTTTCTACACCAAGCACTGCACTAAGCACGTTCAGTGCCATTTTCTCCTCTCCGCACTCTCTTGAATTGTCTAACAAGCTGTTTAAGACTCTGACTTTCTCCGAATCTCTAATTAATTCTTCAAGTGCAGCAAACTCCATTTCTACCTTGCTCATGATGCCTTATCCTTTTCGATTTTAAATTTTGCCCAGTTCTCAATAAACTTCTCTGCCTGCTTCTTTGCTTTGTTTTTCTTTCTCGCCTGACACAAGCCAGCGAGGAACAAAATTACTGCCGGTCCCGCAATCCAAGCCACAGCAAATGCCATTGCCTGTGCGTCCTTGCACTCGATGACATTACACAACCAACCGCCAAAGCAGATGCCTGTCCACAGCCCCAGAGCAGTTTCAAGAATATCCATTTTTTTCTTATTGCTCATTTTTTTCATTGTATTTCTCCTGCATACCTGTTAAGATATAAGTGATTTATTTAGGCTTGTGTCCCACAGGAAACCCCTATTTCCCATGGGACCTTTTTCTTTGCCTAAGCAAATCGTAACTGTGAGTTACATTCTTTGATTGCGATTTGAGTATTCGTGCACGGTTGCCAATGCTGTACATACTCAATCGCATCATCAAAACGTTTCTTTGGTACGTTGTTTCTTGAATTTACATGGAAGTATCTCTGTATATCTCTATTACACTCCGAAAATACTTTCTTACTGATTTCTCTATACGCTTCACTGCCTTTTCCACCAAGCGCATCAACTACAATATAGTTTACTGTCTCTTTAAGTGCCTGCTGTTGAGCGTAATCAATCGTCATGCTTTGCTCAAGTTCAGCAATTCGTTCTTCATGGTTATCAATCATTCCAAGCTGGATACGCATCATTTCAACTTGGCTCATCGGTTTTTGATAAGAACCTGTTTTTCTAATTGCTGGAAGCACTTCACTGGTTACCCAATGTTTAAAATCTTTAGCCGTCTCCAATCGGCTGCTAAATACTAATGCATACAATCCAGATTCATTGATTATTGTCATTTTCTGGTATCCGCCAAGGGTGTAGATAGTATCTACTCCCTTATCTTCCTCAAAAACATGTGTCAAAATCGCATCTCTGGAATTTTTAAATCCAAGTGCCTCTGCTACATCTTTCCCTACAAACCACACTTCTCCATTAATATTGATTGTTCTCATCTGTCCAAACTTTTCACTGTTAAAAATCTTTAAATCGCTCAACCTTATCACTCCATTTTTTTAATTTTTTTCAGAAGTCGTTCAACATCCCATTTCAGTCCTCTTAAAAATTTAATATTCTCGACCACATTTGGATACTCCAGTTCGCCTTTCGAATCTTTTCTTAGAGCTAACTGTTCCCAGAAATATAATTGCTTTTTATAATGTTCTTCTGCCCTAATTAAATGTGTTTTAATGTCAGCCAACTCATATTTAGTCAGTGCGACTCTTCGCTCTTTAAATGGTTCTAATGTCATATTTCTAATAATTTGAATACCATATTCGTTAGCACATGTATGTTCAATTCTGCATCCTCTATATTTCTCCCAGTCAGTGCAAAAGAAAGCAACATCTGCTGTAGCAAGTAATTCAAGTGACTTTGCAAGATACCAAAGTGGCTTAGCATCGTGAGGTGCTTCCTGAAAGAAAGAATCAATAACCTCTACATCCTCATTCAGCATTTCTTTTGCTACTTTTACCGCCTTTTCTCTTTCGGCAAGAATTTCCTCATCTGTTTTGTCTCGCATCGGTTGCGAAATAAATAATTTTTTCATCCTTGTTACTCCTCCTAACTAAAATTTAGCTTTATAAATATCGTCTTTTGTTACAGTAAGGGTACATTTTCTGTCCACACAATTTAATGAAAATGCCTTTACTGTATCAAAGCGAACACCATTCACACATACCGTTTTCATGTCCATATCAAATGCAAAGCTATGTAATTCCTTTTCTGCTTCATCTTTGTATGGATTTACCGGATATCCACATTTAGGACAATACCGTTCATCCTCTAAGAGATTAAGTTCATGTCCGCATTTATAGCACTTCATACCTCTTCACCTCTCTTTCTAAAAAAGTCTTCAATCTCAACTCCCAACGCATCTGCCAGTTCCGGAAGATGCTCTACACGCAAAAGTTTTCTGTTGTTCAGAATATCGCTGAAACTCTGCGAAGTAAGACCAGCCTGCTCTGCTACAAATGACTGCTTTAAGCCTTTGTTTTTGATGATATCTTTGATATTTGCGATAATATTGTTGTATGCAATACTGTCAGATGAGTCACTTTCATGTCTTATTCTTCTACTGATTTTTCTCACTCTCCCTTTCCAATAAAATCAACCGGATTAAGATTCAGCGCTGCGCAAATACTTAAAAACTCATCTGCCCTTAAATCTCTTTCCAGATGTTTGTCTCGTACACTTGCATAAAGCAAATAATATGGGATTTTACTTTCTTCTGCTAACTTTGAAAGATTTACCTTATTTTCTTCTAAATACTCTCCAACTCTTTTGGTTGCTCCTTTTACAATGATTTCTCATCTCTCCTTTCGGGTGTTGTAAGTTTCTTTTAATATTTATTTGCTTTCTTTTCCTTATCTGTTAGTGTTGACTTAAAATCATCTTTTTGTTTAAAAAAAATGGCTTCTTTCACCTCAAGACTTTCAATCTCTAATAATTCACATAATGCAGCAACTTCGCTAGTTTTAAATTCTCGCTCATTATTTATTTTCATTGACAATCCATAGCTTGATAATCCTAGATATTGAGCTACATATTTAAGTTTTAAACCTTTTGAAATAATTAATTCTTTCAACACTTCTGTATCTGTCATTTTCTCACCTCCTATTTTGATGATTTAAAATCATCTTTCTTTTATAATATCAGCATGTAGATTAAAAGTCAACATTTTTTTTTATTTTTTTCAATTTTTATTGATTTAAAATCATTTTAATGGTATATTATCATTATAAAATTAAATAAGAAGGAGGCGTAAATATGGCTGAAATAGGCAAACGAATCCGCTTACGTAGAGAAGAACTTGGAATAACACAGGAAGAACTTGCTTATCGTCTTGGATACAAAAGCAAAACAACTATTGCTAAGATAGAAAATGGAACTAACGATATTGTCCAAAGCAAAGTTCTTGCTTTTGCTAATGCCCTCAATACTACATCAGCTTATTTAATGGGATGGACAGCAGAAAAGAGTTCCCCTATTGCAACAGTTCACGACCAACTTAATAAACAAGAAAAGAGAATAAACACCTTTGTTCAATTATTTCATTTACATGGTTATACAGTAGAAACGAGTGAAAATACTGTTAAAATTAGTAAAGACTCAAATTACTGTATTCTTACGCAAAAAGAATTTGCTACATTATTGAATCGTTGCTATAAAGATTTTGAATATAACATCAGCAGATATATGGATGAATATGATTCAAAAATGGCAGTTGCAGCTCACGAGCGTACCGACATCGAAGTAACTGACGAAATGAAAAAGCATGATGACGATATCATGGATGATGACGACTTCTGAAATAAAGGAGGTACACATAATTGACTACAGGCGAACGAATAAAAGAAGTTAGAAATAAACTTGGAATAAGTCAAGTTGATTTTGCTGACAAAATTAACGTTTCTAAGCAAACACTATATAAGTATGAAAATAATATAATTACAAATATTCCTTCTGACAAAATAGAGGCTGCTGCTCAACTAGCTAATGTTTCCCCTGCTTACTTGATGGGTTGGACAAATGAACAAGTGCCTCCTGCTACAGTAATTTCTAGCCAGTTCAGTAAACAAGAAGAACAAAAAGAAGAATTAGTTACCGTATATGAACAACTTACTTCTACAAATCAAGATAAAGTTATCACATACTCAAAAAATCTTCTGGTTACTCAACAAATGGAAGAAGAGGCAACAACTCAAGCCGCTCACGAACGCACAGACATCAAAGTAACGGACGAAATGCGAAAGCACGACGATGACATCATGGACGATGAAAACTTCTGATCGGGGTGATTGCGACGTGACTTATGAAGAAATGTTAATAGAAAATGAAGAGGTAATCGTAAAAGAAAAAGCTTTACGTTCAAGCGATGGACGTATCAAAGGAAATAAAATTGCAATTAGAAAAGATATTGAGACAGATACGGAAAAAGGCTGTGTGCTGGCTGAGGAACTCGGGCACTGGTACACGACTTCTGGTAATATTTTGAATCAGGAAAAAATTGAGAACAGAAAGCAAGAATATCGTGCACGTTTGCACGGTTTTAATTTAAAAATTGGACTCATGGGACTTGTCAGAGCATTTGAACATGGATGCCGGTCCACATCAGACATAGCGGATTATCTGGATGTGACGGAAGAATATTTGAAAGAAGCAGTTGACTGCTACCGGAGCAAGTACGGTGTGTATGCGACTGTGGATAATTATGCGGTATATTTCACTCCTGCTCTGGGAGTGTTGAAGATAAAGTGATTTGATTAACTAAGAGAGGTGACTTAATCTGAACAAAAAAAACTTTTGAATACTATTCAAGAAATGCTTTGCAGTCCTTTATATAATAATAACTACCTGCAAACCATTACTTTCTATGAGCAAGAACAGAATCAAATTTAAAAACTATATCTAGTATTAAAAGAGGATTATTTAATGGAAAAAGAAAACAGTTCAGATTATTCAAAACAAATAATGTCAAAAAATATTCTGTACTATATGAATAAGTACAATCAAACCAGAAACGATGTCTGTGAAGCTCTGGGAATTAAATACACTACATTTACTGATTGGATAAAGGGAAATTCTTATCCAAGAATTGATAAAATAGAACTTATGGCAGATTACTTCAGAATTTCAAAAGCTGATTTAATAGAAGAACATTCCTGCAATTATTCTATGGATGATTTAGAACTCAAAATAAAATCTCTTATCATTTCCAAATATGGAAATATGAGTAAATTTTGTAAAAGAATAAATATGTCCCAGGCGGCATTAGATAATATTTTAAAAAGAGGTATTCTTAATTCAAGCATTGCTAATGTAATTCAAATTGCCAATGAACTCAATTTAAATACCGAAGAACTAATAAACGGTAAAATTGTTTATAATTTGCCGAAATGCGAAGATCCTAATATTCTTAATTTGTATAAAAATATAAGGGCAAGACGACTAGAACTTAAAATGTCTCAAGATTCCTTGGCAGAATTGACTGGATATAAAGATAGGTCATCTATCACCAAAATAGAAAAAGGTGAGGTTGACTTAGCAGAATCTAAAATAAGACAATTCGCTAAAGCCTTAAATCTTTCTCCACAGGAATTAATGGGATGGAAAGAAAAAGAAAATTCTCAAATGTCTAGTGTAAAAGAAAGAATTTTCGGTGCGGTCACAATCATGAGCGAAAAGGATGCCGAAAAAATTTGGGAATTAATTCAAGCTAATTTTGTTTTAGGCAACGCAGAGGAAGTTCCAGCCGAACCAGAAGAGATTGAAGCATTGGACGCTTATCAAAACGGAAATCCCGAATATTAACCACGCTACACTCATGAAGAAATGTTAAGAGAACTTGGCTTAGAGAAATAAAAAATCCATAGACAATTTAATACCGATGAGGTTATAATAAAATCACATAGCCGTTGACCGGCAGTATAGAAGCCATAGCGCTCAGACAACTGACGTGCAGTATCAAAGACCTCGTAGTAATGCGGGGTCTTTTTTACTTAATAAATAGTACAAAAGATAAAATAAGGGAATCAATCTACATTATAAAAAACAAGTAAAGGAGAATTGCCAATGAAAAGAAAAATTGTAACAATGCTTCTACTGGCTACATTATCAGTCAGTGTCGTAGGATGCGGAACCAGTTCCTCTTCCGGAAGCACAAAAGAAAACACTAAAACTTCCCAAAGTGAAGAAAAAGAGGAAGAGGCAAAAGAACCAACTGACTTAACAGGTGTATGGGCATCTGAAAATAAAGATGGTTCTTATCAAGAAGCAACAATAACCGACGATTCTATCGAAATCAACTGGATTTCCGATGATGGGGCAACAAAATCCATTTATTGGTCTGGAACATATACTGCACCAACCGAGTTTGTTGAAGAATATTCATGGACTTCTGATAGGAATAAAGAAAAAACAGATTCCGCATTGCTTGCATCGACTGATGATACCAAAGAATTTACATACAAAAATGGGAAAATCAGTTATGAAGTCTCAGCAATGGGTACAACTTCTACTGTTGAATTGACTCAAACTTCTAAAGATGTTCCAGGAACAGCAACTGAATCAGAAACCGGAACAAGTGATACAGCTACTTCTAATTCTTCATCCTCTGACACTGCAAATAATACTTCCAAAGAACAAGCTTCTTTTGAAGTTACTTATAAAAATGTTTCATTTTACCAAGATAGCATCTCTGATTTAATTGGACAGTCTATTGTTGAAATTGAAAATACCGGAAGTAATAATTTGTATTTAGATTTCAGTTCCTATGAATTAACTGCAGAAGATGGAACAATCATTCATACAACCAGTGGAAGTTTTACACCTGCTCCTCAAGTAATTGAACCAGGTGAAAAAGGTTATTATTACGAAGAACAAATTATGGATGACCAAACTCCAACCGAAGGAATTACAATCACTCCTCACATTAATGCTTCCACTTCGAAAGTAGACAATGTTCGCTTAGAAGTAAGTAATACAGAGGTTTACGATAAGGATATGGGTAGTATTGACTTACACGGAAAAGTAAAAAACACAACCGGAGCAGCTCAGACAGATATTTGTGTAACTGCGGTCTTATTCAATGAAAATGCTGAACCGATTGGTCAGCTTTCGACTGTTCTTGCAAACACTTTACAGCCTGATGAAGAAATTGGATTTGAATTAGAACCGGTATTTCTTCCGGAAGATATCACAAGCGCATCCATTGCAGATTATAAAGTATTCGCTTATACAAATCAGTATCAATACTAATATTTATTAACAAAAGAAAAACCGGCTCCTGCTCCAACAGAAACCGGTCAGTAAATATCCGGAGATATCTACATTACTTCGCAAAATTATTGTATCATCTCCGGAGCAGTCACGCAAGCAGAACATCTGTTCCAAGCTGGCTGTTATTTTTATACCCAAAAAAGGAGTGATAACATGGCAACAGCACGAAAACTTGCATCCGGCTCTTGGCGATGCCAGATCTATAGTCATACAGAGGAAATTATTCAGCCAGACGGCTCTGTTAAACAGAAACGATTTTACAAATCATTTACCTGTGACGTACCTGGTCCAAAAGGCAAGCGAATGGCAGAGCGGATGGCTGCCGAATGGGCTTCTGAAAAGGAACATAAGAAAAATATCTTAAACTGCACGATTGGTGAAGCGATTGAGATGTATATTAATTCAAAAGATGGTATCTTAAGCCCCTCTACAATAGCCGGATACAAAAGGATGCAAAAAAATGGATTTAAACATATCATGAATACTTATCTTACAAGTGTTGATAAGGAATACCTGCAAGAGGCAGTAAACCGTGAAGCCAAGCGAAAGAGCCTCAAAAGACCAACAGAAACTATTTCACCAAAGACCGTAAAAAACGAATATGGCTTAATCAGTGCAGCTTTAAATGCTTTCTGCCAAGGAATTGATACCAATGTAAAACTTCCTACCGTTCCGGTATTAATTAAAGATTTACAGACTCCTGATGCAATCTTTGCTGTATTCGAGGGCACAGACATCGAACTGCCAGTGTTACTTGCTATGTGGCTTAGTTTCTCAATGTCAGAAATTCGTGGTCTTACAAAATCAAAATCTATCTCTAAGGACGGAAATTATATATCAATCACGGAAACAGTTGTAAAAGTGGATAATGACGATATTAGAAAGAAAGAAGCAAAAAATAATACCAGAATCCGCAGACACAGGATTCCGGAATATATAAAAAGCTTAATCGAAAAAGTACCTGGCGATGTGCTTGTACCATATTCCTATAACACCCTCTATAAGCGTTTCCAGTACTTATTAGAAGAGTCCAATATGCCACACATGACATTTCACGACCTCAGACACATAAATGCCTCTGTCATGGCACAGCTTCGTGTACCGGATAAATATGCCCAGGAACGTGGTGGTTGGAAAACGGATCAGATAATGAAAAAAGTATACACTCATACCTTTTCAGATGAACGAATTGCAGTGGATAATGTTATGGATAATTTCTTTGAAAACATTGTTCAGAATCTTTCGAATTGTATGAATTGTTTAGACAAGCCCTCTCATGAATAAATCTCTTCATGAGAGGAAAAACACCCATTTTTAGCTATTTTAAAAACTATGCAACACGAAATGCAACACAAAATAAAAAAAGTACCGTAAATACAGTACT
>OLNW01004276.1_pt1 | contig 10278 bp, 6 predicted proteins | sample 1672121 | NCBI WGS metagenome assembly OLNW01 (sample SAMEA3136648, study PRJEB25190) | human gut metagenome
ACGGACATACAGCAGCAGTATTCATCAACTTCGAGAAGAAGCCTACAAAAGAGCAGCTGATCGAGAAGCTTGTAGCATTCAAGGGATTTCCACAGGAAGCAGAACTTCCGAGTGCTCCGAAGCAGTTTATCCAGTACCTTGAAGAGGACAACCGTCCACAGGTAACAGAGGATGTGAACTACGAGCGTGGAATGGGCGTATCTATCGGACGTCTGAGAGAAGATACAATGTTCGATTACAAGTTTATCGGACTGTCCCATAACACAGTAAGAGGTGCAGCAGGTGGAGCAGTTCTCTGTGCAGAGGCATTGACAGCAAAAGGATATATTGCAGCAAAATAAGAAAATAGAAAAGGCAGTGGCAGTACAAAAATAGTCACTGCCTTTTATACGTATACAAGTCGGGAAGGCAGCTGCCAATTCGATGAAAGAAAATGGGGATAAAAATAAAAATGGTATGAGCAGGAGGATTTTATGGAGAAGGAGAAAAAAGGAAGAGCGATTGCACTACTTCCAATAGGAGTGTTTTTGATCATTTTTCTCGGTGCGGGAATTGTGTTCAAAGATTTTTATGCGATGCCGGCGATCGTTGCGTTTTTGATTGCATTGTTTGTTGCATTTTTGCAGAATAAAGAATTGAGGTTTAACAAGAAGATTGAAGTGATTGCCAAAGGTGTTGGTGAGGAAAACATCATTACGATGAGCCTGATCTTTCTCTGTGCCGGAGGCTTTTCAGGTGCAGTTACTGCAGCCGGCGGAGTAGACAGTACAGTCAATTTAGGATTGTCATTGATCCCGGCACATTTTGCAGTTGCAGGTCTGTTTCTGATCGGATGTTTTATTTCGGTTTCTATGGGAACTTCCATGGGAACGATTGCAGCACTTGCACCGATCGCAGTTGGAATCAGTGAAAAGACAGGATTTGCACCTAGTATCTGCATCGGAGCAGTTGTGTGTGGAGCTATGTTTGGAGATAACCTTTCTATGATCTCTGATACAACAATTGCAGCAGTTAAGACACAGGGATGTGAAATGAAAGACAAGTTTAAGGCAAACTTTTTCATCGTTCTTCCGGCAGCGATTATTACAGTATTAATCTTCTGGTTTGCAACAAGAAATATGAATTTCCATTTGGAGGAAAACTTAAGTTACAGCCTTTGGGAAGTTCTTCCGTATATGGTTGTTCTTCTTGGAGCACTTATCGGAATCAATGTATTTGTTGTTTTGATCAGCGGAATTGTGATCTCCCTGATCGTAGGTGTAAGCATGGGACATATTGCACTTTCTGAAATGTTCCAGGTTGTTGGAAATGGTGTGACATCAATGTATGACATCACAGTTATTTCTATCATTGTAGCATGTATTGTATCACTCGTGAAAGAGCATGGTGGAATCCAGTTTATTCTGAATCTGATCAAGAGCAAGATCAATGGAAGAAGAGGAGCAGAATTCGGAATCGCACTTCTTGCCCTTTTTGTTGATGTATGTACAGCAAATAATACGGTTGCCATTGTTATGACAGGTCCAATCGCAAAAGAAATCAGTGAAGAGTTTGATGTGGATCCGAGAAGATCAGCCTCACTTCTGGATATGTTTACATCTGTAGGCCAGGGTATCATTCCATACGGAGCACAGCTTCTGTCAGCAGCAACACTGACCGGATTGACACCGCTTCAGATTATTCCGAATCTGTATTATCCGCTTCTTATGGGAGTATGCGGAGTTTTGGCAATCATCTTCCGGCTACAGAGTAAAAAACTACAGTAAAGTAAAGTGGTAACTTAAAAAAGCAAAAATAATATATTTTCTTGTGGTATAAGAAAAGTTGTGTTATACTTGCAGACAAGAGTGATTTTCACTGGAAACTAAAAGTAAGAAATCAAGATAAAAGAGGGATGTAAGGATGAATCTATTATACAAAAGCACCAGAAATTCAGACAAGACTGTTACAGCTTCACAGGCCATCTTAAAGGGACTGGCTGATGATGGAGGACTGTTTGTTCCTGTATCCGTTCCGAAGCTGGATGTAACAATGGATGAACTTAAAGACATGTCATATCAGGAGACAGCTTATGCAGTTATGAAACAGTTCTTTACAGATTTTACAGAAGAAGAACTGAAACACTGCATCAACAGTGCTTATGATTCAAAGTTTGATACAGAAGTGATCGCACCACTTGTGAAGGTGGGAGATACTTATCATCTGGAACTGTTCCACGGAGCAACGATCGCATTTAAAGATATGGCACTTTCTATCCTGCCGCATCTGATGATCACTTCCGCAAGAAAGAACCAGGTGAAAAATGATATCGTGATCCTGACAGCAACTTCCGGAGATACAGGTAAGGCTGCACTTGCAGGTTTTGCAGATGTTCCGGGAACAAAGATCATCGTGTTCTATCCAAAGGGAGGCGTAAGCCACGTTCAGGAATTACAGATGGTGACACAGAAGGGAGAGAATACTTCTGTTGTAGCAATCCATGGTAACTTTGATAACGCACAGAGCGGTGTGAAGGCAATCTTTGAAGACAAAGAGCTGGCAGCAGAATTAGATGCGAAGGGATATCAGTTCTCATCAGCAAACTCCATCAATATCGGACGTCTTGTACCGCAGGTTGTTTATTATGTATATGCTTATGCTAAACTGCTTGAGAATGAAGAGATCCAGGCAGGCGAGGAGATCAATGTTACAGTTCCGACAGGAAACTTCGGAAATATCCTTGCTGCATATTATGCAAAACAGATGGGCGTGCCGATCGCAAAACTAATCTGTGCTTCTAATGATAACAAGGTTCTCTTTGATTTCTTCCAGACAGGTGTCTATGACAGAAACAGAGAGTTCATTCTGACATCTTCACCGTCCATGGATATTCTGATCTCCAGCAACCTGGAGCGTCTGATCTACACAATCGCAGGACAGGATGCACAGAAGGATGCAGAGCTCATGACACAGTTGAAAGAAAAAGGTGTTTATGAGATCACAGCTGAGATGAAGGAAGGTCTGAAAGACTTTGTCGGAGGATTTGCGACAGAAGAAGAAGTGAAAGAGACGATCCATGACACATATCAGAAGACAGGATATGTGATGGATACTCATACAGCAGTTGCAGCACATGTGTGTGCACAGTATCGTAAAGATACAAAGGACGAGAAGAAATGTCTGGTTGCTTCCACAGCAAGTCCGTACAAGTTCGTACGCAACGTTATGACAGCAATTGATCCGAAGTATGATGAGATGGAAGACTTTGCACTGATTGATGAGCTTGAAAAAGTATCTGGCTTCCCGATTCCAAATGCGATCAAAGAAATCCGTGATGCAGAGGTTCGTCATACAACAGAGTGTGATGCAGATCAGATGAAAGAGATAGTAAAAAATATTCTTGGGGTGTAAAAAATGGATAACAGCATGTGGGGATTTATAGGTATTTTTGTTCTATGTTGTGGAATTTACGCATTGTATTCCTTTGTTATAATGAAAGTAAAGGGCGAGATCAATGCATCAATTCTCCTGGGAAAAGATTATACTTATAAAAAATGTAAGGATAAAGAGGCTTATATAGCAAAAACAGCTCCGGCACTTTTTGTCTTTGGACTGGTATCTGTGATCTATGGAGTGATCGATGTGATTCACTGTTATGTTCATACAATGACAATAGTAGATACAGTTGCAATGATTATTTTCCTTATTGTATTGATCTGGTTCGGTGTTTATACAAGAAATCTCAGAAACAGATATTATTAAAAATGTCAGTTCCGTTTCTTTTTGCTGACAGAAACTATGAGAAACACGCTCGCGAGTTTCTCAAGTTATCGCGGCAGTCGCCAAGGTCTCGTGCAAGCACGGACTTTGGCTCGTTGCTTGCGTAAATGCAAAAATCCACATATTTACAGTTGTAAAAATGATGTGGATGGAGTATAATAGCAATAGGTTAAGAAAGAAGAAAAACCTGAAATGTGCGAGAACCCTGATATTTTGAACCTACATTATTTAAAAAGGGATTCCGATAAGACTGAGTAATATGCCAGGCCTCCGTTTTTGCAGTGGACGGCAGAAAAGCAGGATGAGGTTGCCCACCTAGCCGTGGCTAGGACTCAAAATACAGGGAACGGCATTTTGGGGATTAGACAAAAGATAAAGTTAAGGGACAGCTGAAGAGATTCGGCTGTCTTTCTTTTTTGCTTGAATATTGAGAATAGTTATGGTATTATCCATGAAGTAACAATTTCGTGACGGCTGAGAAGAAACATAAGCCGTTCTGAGTATTTAACCTGGAGAGTTAAAGAAAATGGAGAAGTTTAATAAGATAAAAGAGCGCGGATTGCGAATTGTAGCTACCGTGAGTTCGCATCACACGGGAGCTTTCGCAGCACAGGCGGCATATTTCTTTGTGCTTTCATTGATTCCTATCTTTATGTTGCTTTTAACAATGGTACAATTTACACCAGTGACGAAAGCGGATGTGATGGAGGCTGTACTTCCGGTATTTCCATCCACAGTCAGCCCAATGATTGAAAGTATTGTGAATCAGGTATATATGACATCTAGTTCAATCATCCCTGTGACGATTTTAGTTGCATTGTGGTCAGCTGGAAAGGGTGTACTTTCAGTAACCTATGGATTGAACTGCATTTATGAAAATACAGAGACAAGAAATTATTTTTATCTGCGTGCAAGAGCATGCCTTTATACATTTTTGTTCCTTGTGGCAATCATGCTTTCACTGGTACTTTCCGTATTCGGTAACAGTATCAGTGTGATCGTTTATGAACATGCACCATTTTTAAGCAAGGTGATTCACAAGGTTGTTCAGCTGCGTATTTATTTTACGCTTCCGTTGTTGACATTTTTCTGGGATTTGGTATATAAGTTCCTTCCGAACCGTGGAGCAGCAGGGAAGACTACACTTCGGAAACAGCTGCCGGGAGCTTTCTTTACTGCCTGCGGGTGGATGGCACTTTCCTTTATCTTTTCTATCTATTTGGATATTTTTAAAGGATTCACTAATATGTATGGTAGTTTTACAACGATCATTCTTGTTATGTTGTGGTTATATACGTGTATGTATATTATTCTGCTTGGGGGAGAAATCAATGCAATTTTAGAAGGGGTTAAAAGCAGAAAATAAGAAAAACACAAAAAGTACACAAATAATTGACAGAAGAATATTTAAGGCGTATACTACAAGTGTATGAATATGCCGCAATGTAAAAATTGGGTAGATAATAGACAGAATTGATGTTATTAGCGGTATAGCCTCTCAGATACAAGATGGAAGTCAGAAGTCTTTTGATGTAATGGGTGTCTCTATATATTATATCGAAAGATTTTTGAAATAGTAAAAATTGTTTTTTTATAATTAAAATGGTTTTTGCGATAATTTATAAGAAGGGGGGTTAGAAGTCATACAAAAGAGACTTATACTCATAATTAAGAAAGGAAGGAAAGATTTGTTATGAAAAAGAGGATGAGAAAACTCCTTATTTCAAGCCTTACATTAGCGATGTTACTGGTTAATTCGCTGAATGTTTTTGCTGCTGAAACAAGTGAGGATCAGACGACAAATGTTGACGCACCGCTTGGAGTGACATCTGAACATACAATGGATGTAGAGTCTATTCCGGCAGAAACAGCAGAGGCCGTTTTGAATGTGACATTTGCAACAGTAAAAGGTGAGTATGTTGGAAGCACAACAGTAAAAGAGTCAGCTGCAGAAGGCGAGGGTGTATTAAAGACATTTGAACTTGGAACAGATTTCCAGCTGCCAGAAGGATATCAGCTCGTATCATGTGTACCACAGATGACAAAGATTAAAGTAGCTTATGGCACACTGCGTGTACGCATCATGATCGTAGAAAAGATTCCAACTCCAGATCCAGAACCAACTCCAGATCCAGAACCAACTCCAGATCCGGAGCCAACTCCAGATCCAGAGCCGACTCCGGATCCGGTTGATCCAGTTGAACCGGTAGATCCAGTTGAGCCGGTAGATCCAGTTGAACCAGTAGATCCAGTTGATCCTGAAGTTCCGGTTACACCTGTAAATCCAACTCCAGTAAAACCAGCTGTAGAAAAGGATAATAACAAAACAAATGACAACACAAACAAGAAAGTAGATACAGCAGATAAGAAAACAACAAAGACAGAAGCTCCTAAGACAGGAGATACAGCTAATATCGCAATGAATGTTTTTGTAATGGCTATTTGTGGTGCTGCAATTGTTACTGTTATTTTCAGAAAGAGATTTACACGTAGATAATAAGAATTGTCTTGATTTAAATTAAGATAATACATAATTGCCAGAAGTGTCTAAACAGATGCTTTTGGCAATTTTCTTTTTATCAAACAAAAATTGTACACTATAATAGGAGTTCATTTAGACTTGACAAAAAGAAATGCTGTGTTAAAATAGACTGGTAAATTCACTTAGAATATGAAAAGTTTATTAGATTTGAAAAGCGAAGATCGTGCACAGTAGAGACCTGTTTTCTTGCAGAGAGAGAGAATCATCGGCTGAAAGTTCTCTTAAGTTCAGATAGCGATTGAAATTCACACGTGAGCTGCATTTTTGAAAGGAAGCATCTAAGGGACAGTTAGGAGAACGGATATGTCCGGATGTGAAAAGTAGAGAATGTCGTATGTTGTACGTTACACAACTTAGAGTGCCTGTAGATCAGACTGCAGGAATCAGGGTGGTACCGCGAGTGATTCAGACCTCGTCCCTTTTGGGATGAGGTCTTTCTTTATGAAAACGTTCGTCCCTGATAAGTGAGTTAAGAAAGGAGAAAACGATGAAAGAAAGACTGGAACAGATTAAAGCGGAAGCAGTCGCAAGAATTCAGGAGGCTGACGTTCCGGAGAAACTCAATGACGTGCGTGTAAAGTTTCTTGGTAAAAAAGGTGAACTGACAGCCGTATTAAAAGGAATGAAAGATGTTGCACCGGAGGAACGTCCGAAGGTTGGACAGCTTGTGAATGATACAAGAGCAGCAATTGAGGAACTCTTAGAGGAATCTAAGACAAGAATGGAGAAAGCGATTCGTGAAGAGAAGCTGAAAGCAGAAGTAATCGATGTTACACTTCCATCTAAGAAGAACAGTGTAGGACATAGACATCCGAACACAATCGCACTGGAAGAAGTAGAGCGTATCTTCGTAGGCATGGGATATGAAGTTGTAGAAGGACCGGAAGTTGAGTATGATCTGTACAACTTTGAGAAGCTGAACATTCCGGCAGATCATCCGGCAAAGGATGAGCAGGATACTTTCTATATTAATAAAGATATCGTACTTCGTACACAGACATCTCCGGTACAGGCCCGTGTGATGGAGCAGGGAAAACTTCCGATTCGTATGATCGCACCGGGACGTGTATTCCGTTCTGACGAAGTAGATGCAACACATTCACCATCCTTCCATCAGATCGAGGGTCTTGTGATCGACAAGAACATTTCCTTCGCTGACCTGAAAGGAACACTTGAAGTATTCGCAAAAGAGCTGTTTGGACCGGACACAAAGACAAAATTCCGTCCACATCATTTCCCATTTACAGAGCCAAGTGCTGAGGTTGATGTGAGCTGCTTTAAGTGTGGCGGCAAGGGATGTCGTTTCTGTAAAGGATCAGGCTGGATCGAGATTCTTGGATGTGGTATGGTTCATCCACATGTTCTCGAGATGTGCGGAATTGATCCGGAAGAGTACAACGGATTTGCATTCGGTGTAGGACTGGAGCGTATCGCTCTTCTGAAATACGAAATCGACGATATGCGTTTATTATACGAGAACGACATCAGATTTTTGAAACAGTTCTAACGAGCGCGATAAAATCCGTTGGATTTTAGAGCCTCCCTTTTGAACAGAACAAAAATAGAAATAAGGAGATATAAAATGGATACTTCATTATCATGGATCAAAGCGTATGTCCCGGATCTTGACGTGACAGCGCAGGAATATACAGATGCAATGACTCTGACAGGAACAAAGGTTGAAGGATTCGAGGAGCTGGATGCAGACCTTGACAAGATCGTTGTGGGTCAGATTGAGAAAATTGAGAAACACCCGGATGCGGACAAGCTGGTAGTTTGCCAGGTGAATATCGGTACAGAGGTTATACAGATCGTAACAGGTGCAAAAAATGTGTTCGAGGGAGCGAAAGTTCCTGTTGTATTAGACGGTGGACGCGTTGCAGGCGGACATGAGCCGGGACAGAGAGTTGCCGGTGGAATCAAGATCAAAAAAGGCAAATTACGTGGAGTAGAGAGTAACGGTATGATGTGCTCGATCGAAGAACTTGGTTCTACAAAGGAGATGTATCCGGAACAGCCGGAGAATGGTATTTACATTTTCCCGGAGGACACAGAGGTTGGAGCAGATGCGATAGAACTTCTTGGTCTTCATGATGTTGTTTTTGAATATGAGATCACATCAAACCGTGTAGACTGCTACAGTGTAGTAGGTATCGCACGTGAAGCAGCTGCTACATTTAATAAAGAGTTTAAACCACCGGTTGTAACAGAGACAGGAAATGATGAGGATGTCAATGACTATGTAAAGGTGACTGTAGAGAATACAGATCTGTGTTCCAGATACTGCGCAAGAGCGGTTAAGAATATTAAGATCGGACCATCACCAAAGTGGTTACAGCGCAGACTGTCATCTGTTGGAATCCGTCCAATCAACAACCTGGTTGATATTACAAACTATGTAATGGAAGAGTACGGACAGCCAATGCATGCTTATGATCTTGATACACTTGCAGGACATCAGATCGTAGTTAAGAATGCACAGGATGGAGAGAAGTTTGTTACACTGGATGGACAGGAAAGAACAATGGACAAAGATGTTCTGATGATCTGTGACGGAGAAAAGGCTGTTGGAATCGCCGGAATCATGGGAGGAGAGAATTCCATGATTACAGATAACGTGAAGACAATGCTTTTTGAGGCAGCTTGTTTTGACGGGGTGAATATCCGTAAGTCCAGTAAGCGTGTCGGACTTCGTACAGATGCTTCCGGTAAGTTTGAGAAGGGACTTGATCCGAACAATGCAATGGATGCACTGAACCGTGCCTGCCAGCTTGTAGAAGAGCTTGGAGCAGGTGAAGTTGTCGGAGGAGCAATTGACGTATACAGCAAGAAGAAAGAGCCTGTACGTGTTCCATTTGATGCAGAGAAGATCAACCGCATGCTCGGAACAAATATTTCTGAGGAAGATATGCTTGGATATTTCAAGAAAATCGATCTTGATTACGATGCAGAGACAAAAGAAGTGATCGCACCGACATTCCGTCACGATCTGTTCAGATTAGCTGACCTTGCAGAGGAAGTTGCAAGATTTTTCGGATATGACAATATCCCGACAACACTTCCGTCTGGAGAGGCTACAACAGGTAAGCTTCCGTTCAAGCTTCGTATTGAGCAGGTTGCAAGTGATATTGCTGAGTTCTGTGGATTCAGTCAGGGAATGTCTTATTCCTTCGAGAGCCCGAAGGTATTTGATAAACTTCTTCTTCCAGAAGATTCCAAGCTTCGCAATGCGATTTCCATTATGAATCCACTTGGAGAAGACTATAGTATCATGCGTACAACATCCTTAAATGGTATGCTGACTTCTCTTGCAACAAACTATAACAGAAGAAATAAGAATGTCCGTCTGTATGAGATGGGAAATATTTATATTCCAAAAGAACTTCCACTGACAGAGCTTCCGGATGAGAGAATGCAGTTTACACTTGGAATGTATGGAGATGGAGATTTCTTCAACATGAAAGGTGTAGTGGAAGAGTTCTTTGAGAAAATCGGTATGAAGGGCAGAGAGAAATACGATCCGAATGCAGGAAAGTCATTCCTTCACCCGGGACGCCAGGCAAACATCATTTATGATGGAAAAGTAGTTGGATATCTTGGAGAAGTTCATCCGGAAGTTGCTGATATCTATGGAATCGGTGAGCGCGCATATGTTGCAGTTCTGGATATGCCTGAAATCATCCCATATGCTACATTTGACAGAAAATACACAGGAATTGCAAAATATCCTGCAGTGACAAGAGATATCAGTATGGTTGTTCCGAAAGAAATCCTTGTCGGACAGATTGAAGATGTGATCGAGAAAAAGGGCGGCGCTCATTTAGAGAGCTTTAACCTGTTTGACATCTATGAAGGTGCTCAGATCAAAGCAGGATTCAAGTCAGTTGCTTATTCTATCGTATTCCGTGCAAAGGATAAGACACTGGAAGAAGCTGAAATTACAGCAGCAATGGATCGCATTATTTCCGGTCTGGAAG
>OLNW01004280.1_pt1 | contig 10271 bp, 7 predicted proteins | sample 1672121 | NCBI WGS metagenome assembly OLNW01 (sample SAMEA3136648, study PRJEB25190) | human gut metagenome
ATCACCATATGCTGTCCATTTATATTGTTTCTTTTCTTCATTATATACTAGCTGATAATAAGAAGATCTATCTATTTTGGAATCATACCCAATATAGGTATTTAAGTTTTCAGCATTATAATGTGTTTGCGTTCTAGTTGGAAGATATTGATAATAATTATAATATGGCATTTTGTTGATAGCATTTTTATAATTACCATTTCTTAAATCGTTAACCATCTTTGTAAAATCATCATAAAAGTAATTACCATCAAAACTATAATACCTAACGCCTTCTTTTAAATATAACGGAGATTTTCCTAATTTTGTTGTCCACACCTTTGATGATGCAACTGTAGCATAATAACTATGATATAATTCACCCGCTCCAGTTACATAATAATAAGTATTAAAATCTTGTTTCTGACCAATATTTGGATTAAATTCTTCCAAATCTTTAGTAGCAACTTCGTTAGCAATATATCCAATATTTCCATTTATATTTACTTGATACCAATCATTAGTACCATCATTTGTAACATTACCATAATTTAACCATTCATATATTGATGAACCACTAGCCCAAATTCCACCATCCTGTGATGAACATGTATGAGCACCATTACAACCAACTTGTTTAAAATCAGTACCAGCACCTTCTCTTAACCTTATTCCATTTGGATACAAAATTTTAACATATTTCTTATTTTTATCATAAGCAGAACTTGTTCCATCAGTTATATAAGAGATAGGATGAATATCACCTTGATCTAAACTAACCCACCCCGTAAGACCACTAATCATTATTTTAACTTTATTAGTACTTGGATTATAGTCTAAAAACAATGTATCACTATTATATGATGGACTAATATAACTAAGATAAGAGCCATTATCAGAATAAATTTTTATTGTTGAATTACTTGTACTAGGTCTAAAGATACCATATGATGTATAAACAATTTTTCCATTTTTTCTAATAACGGCTACATCATTTACGTTAGAATTATATTCTTTCATTTTATTAAAAGCACTATTATAATCATTGTAAGAACCAAGTTCATTTATACTTCCATCACTTTTTATACTAACAACACTATAAGTATTTGTATCAGCCTTTATATATGTAAGTGGCATAAAAATAGTGAGTATTATACTAAATAAAACTAAAATATTTAATAATTTCTTCAAGTACATCAACTCCCTACTTTACCATATAATAATTATACCAAAATTAGACAAAAAAGTACATATCTATTTTTTACCAAATTAAAGAAAAAAACTATCATAATTGATAGTTTTATGGGTTAAGTCTCGTTGGACCCCTATATATAAATGTTGCTTCACGAATATTATCAATATTAAACATTTGCATCATAATTCTTGCAATGCCAATCGCAAATCCACCATGTTCTGGACATCCATATCTAAAGAAATCTAAATAAAAGGCAAGTGATTTTGGATCAATACCCTTCTCTATCATTTGTTTTTCAAGGATATCTACTCTATGTTCTCTTTGAGCACCTGTTGTTATTTCAACGCCTTTAAATAGTAAATCATAACTATTTGTAAGCCCCTCTTCGTCTAGCATATGATAGAAAGGTCTTGCACTAAATGGAAATTTAGTCACAAAAATAAAGTCACAATTATATTTTTCTTTAGCATACTCGCAAAGTAAATTTTCTTCTTTTCTTTCAAAATCTTCTTCTTTTTCACCAATATAATTATATTTTTCTTTTAATATTGTTTTTGCTTCTTTAAAAGTAATTCTTGGAAATTTAACTGTTGTATCACTTAAAGTTATACCAAATACTTTTTGTATTTCTTCACTGTATTTTTCTTTAACTTTGTCAATAGCGTATTTTATCCAAGCCTCTTCAAAATCCATAACATCTTCAAAAGAATCTATCCAAGATATTTCAATGTCAGCCATATTAATTTCTGTAGCATGATAACTTGTATGTGAATTTTCAGCTCTAAACGCAGGACCTATTTCAAATACTTTATCAAAACCTGCTGCCATAGCCATTTGTTTATAAAATTGTGGAGATTGTGAAAGACATGCTGTTTGTCCAAAATAATCTAGTTTAAATACTTCAGCACCACTTTCAGCAGCACCTGCTGCAATTTTAGGTGTATGTATTTCCATAAAACCATTATTTACACAGTACTCTCTTAAAGCATGCTCTAAAACAGTTTCACATTTAAATAATAGATTATTATCTTCACGTCTTAAATCTAAGAAACGATAATCTAGTCTTGTTTCCCTTAAAGTATTATCTTTATTCTTAATATCAATTGGTAACTCAGCAAGAGAGCGTGATGTTACTTCAATATTACTTGGTATAATTTCCATACCATTTAATTTAACCTTTGGACTATCTAAAAGTTTTCCTGTTACTTTAACAGTACTTTCTAAAGTTAGCTCATCAATAATTTTAACTAAGTTACTATTTTCTTCATTTTTTTCAATAGTCATCTGTACCTTACCAGTACTATCTCTTAAAATTACAAATTGAACATATTGTAGATTTCTAATATTATCTACAAAGCCTTGTACTTCAATATTTTCCCCAATATATTTATTTAAATCTTTTATATCTATCTTCTTCATAATCTACCTCTTTACTTTCATCTTCAAGACCAATATAATCAAGTGCACCATCAAAAATAGGAATATTAGTTTTTTCATTGTTTATTAACATAATACTATAAAGTGCATCCATTTGCTCTTCTGTAGCACGTTTACCAAATATTTTAGGATTAGGTAACTTTATAATAGGTTTATATAAAAGTTCATCATGACTATAATATACAAATCCATGTAGATGAATTAATTTTTCAGTACATGTTTTTAATGTCACAAGATTTAATATTAAAGACTCACTTACAGCAATATCACGACAATTAAGTGCATTAGTTCTTAAATATTCTTCTGCCCATATTTCATGATTACAAGTAGGTCTCAATCTCATTTTTACTCTATAAAAATGACCTTGTGGATCTATGTATCCGTCATAACCTTTCATTTTTAATACATCATCATATTTAGTAAAGTCCACTACATTACCTCATCAAAATAATCAACAATATTATCAAAAGCAACTGTTTTTGACTCTTTTGTTTCATTATCCTTAATAGTTACCATATTATTTCCTATTTCATCATTTCCTATAATAATTATGTACTTAGTATTTAATCTTTCCGCTTGTTTAAAATTACTTTTAAGTGATCTATTCATATAATCCATATCACCATTAAAACCATTCATACGAAGCATATTTAAAACTTTTAGAGAATAACTTTTACAAGTATCATCCATTGGTGCAATATAAAAATCGGTTGTTTTATCTTCCCATGGCTCTAACTTTTCATATTCAAGGGCCACAAGCAATCTTTCAAGTCCAAGAGCAAAACCAACACCCGGTGTTTGAGGACCACCAATTGTTTCTACTAAACCATTATATCTTCCACCAGCACAAAGGACGTTTTGACTTCCAAAGCCCTCTACACTTGCTTCAACCTCAAAAACAGTATGTGTATAATAATCAAGGCCTCTAACAATAGAATAATTAACAGTATAATCAATATTTAAAACCTCTAAGTATTCTTTTACTTTTTCAAAATGATTTCTACTACTGTCATTTAAATAATCAATTATTTTAGGAGCATTTTTCATAATATCTAAATCATGATCAACTTTACAATCTAATATTCTAAGTGGATTTTTTTCAAATCTTGCTTTACAATCATCACATAATGAATCAATATGTGGTCTAAAATAATTAATTAAAGCCTCACGATATTTTAATCTTGACTCTGTATCACCTAGTGTATTGATATTTACTTTTATACCTTTTAATCCAAGTAATTTATAAAAATTAACAGGTATACTAATTATTTCGGCATCAAGCATCGGATCATCACTACAAAAAGCTTCAACACCAAATTGATAAAACTCTCTATATCTTCCTGATTGTGGTCTTTCATAACGATACATAGGTCCAAAATACCATAATTTTACTGGTAAATCAGCTCTACCATACATTTTATTTTCTATAAAACTTCTAACCACACCAGCAGTACCTTCAGGTCTTAATGTCATATGTCTTTCACCACGATCAACAAAATCATAAGTTTCCTTTGATACAATATCGGATGTTTCTCCTACACCTCTATGAAATAATTCGCTTGATTCAAACAAAGGTGTTCTAACATATTCATAATTATATTTTTCCATTAAGGCTTTAAGTAAGTTTTCAAGATAAATAATTTTTTTACCCATATCTCCATAAACATCGTAAGTTCCTTTTGGTTTTTGCAACATAAATATTACCTCATTTCAAACTTGTTTCTTTTTTTATTTTATCACAAATATCGTCTTTAAAAAAGCGATAAATAGTTAAAAGTATAATACAAAGTGGCATTGATATAATTATACCTAGTATTCCAAAAACAATTCCTCCCATAAAAACAGCAAATATTGATAAAAGAGGATGAATCTTATTTGATTTTCCATAAACAAGTGGACCTATAACATATCCATCAATCATTGATAAAACGAATATTAAAATAATTGTTTTAATAAATAATGATTTGCTTATTACAAAAGCACATACACCAGCAATAATATTAACTATTATACCACCAAAATATGGAATAACACTAGATATACTAGCAAGAAAACCTAATAACAGAAAATTAGGATGACCGATTAGTATAAAACCTAGATTATACTCAAAAAAAGTTATAATCATTATTTTAATAAAACTTGTAAAATATTTTTTCATTTCTAAATCAATATTATATATAAGTTTATATGCAGAATTATTTATTTTACTTAATATTCTTTTTATTTCACATCTTATATTATCCATATCTATTAAAAAATAAATACTAGATGAAATAAAAATAAAGAAAATAGTAATATAATTTATAGATATATTTACAAAGTTTATAGCACCACCAGGTATATATTTACTAGAGTTTTCTAAAAAAGTATTAAAAAGATTATTAATAGATGATGATGCATCTTCAAAATCAATATTAAATTTTATGGATATTGTTTTTATAAATACTAATATTTCTTTAAATAAAGCTTCTATTTGATTAAATAGCAATGGTACTAAAAGAACCATAACCATAAATAATAAAATAAGAAAGATAGAAATTCCTTTAGGAATGCCTTTACTATTCATCCATCTAAGGGCAGGATTTAAAGCATATGCCAAAGTAAAGGCTAGAAAGAATGGCAAAATAATCTTCCCTGTAATTCTTATCATTCCTGTCCATAAAGAACCTGTTTTATATAATAAAAATAATATTAAAATGATTAAACATATATTTACTAATTTATAATTTAGCCCCTTTTTTATCATCTATATCACCTCTAAAGGTTATTTAATTATTCTAGATACACTTTTTACGTTATTAATTAACTCTATTTCTCTAATAACTTTATCCAATTTTTCTTTATTTATGACAGAAATTGTAAGTTCATATAAAACCTCATCATCATGATTAATTGTATTTATACTCTTAACATTTAAATCGTTGTTTGTACATTTAGCAACCACATCAAGTAAAACATTATTATTAGTAATACTTCTAACTAAAATAGTTGTTTCATATTTTTGTGATATATTTTCGTTCCAATATACATCAATTAATCTATCACTAACATCCGATGTATTAGGACAATCACTTTTATGAATAGTTATACCATATCCTTTAGTAATAAAACCAACAATATTATCCCCAGGAACAGGTTTACAGCAAGAAGCAACATTTACTTTTATTTCATCTATTCCTCTTACAATAATATCATTTTTATTTGGTTTTACTTCTTTTAACGAACTATTAGCTGTTTTTTTAATAATTAATTCTTCTTTCGAAATAGTTTCTGAATTAACTATATTAATAACTTGTGTAGCCGTAATATTATTACTACCAATATTTATATAAAGTTCATTAATATCATTTAATTTTAATTCTTTTAAAATTTTATCAATATTTTCTTGTGATAAAAATTCTGTAATAGAAAGTTTTTTTCTTCTAAGTTCTTTATTTAAAAATTCTTGACCATTCTTTAAATATTTTTCTTTGTCTACTTTATTTAAAAAACTTCTTATTTTATTTCTAGCCTGACTTGTTTTAACAATATTAAGCCATTCATAACTTGGTCCAATTGCATTTTTATTAATATTAATTTTAACAACATCATTATCATGAAGTTCATAGTCAAACGGAACGATATTACCATTTACAATAGAGCCAACCATCTTATTTCCAACATCAGTATGTACTGCATAAGCAAAATCAATTGGTGTAGACCCTTTAGCAAGTTCTATGACACTACCCTTTGGAGTAAATACATATATTGTATCTTTAAAGAAATCTTCTTTTACTGTATTGGCAATTTCTTCATCACTATTTGCTTCTTTTTTTAATTCCATCATAGTTCTAAAGAATTGTAGTTTTTGTTCCATGGTATTTTTCATTGATGCTTTATTATTACTACCATGTTCCTTATAAGACCAGTGTGCAGCAATACCTTTTTCAGCTATATAGTCCATTTCATATGTTCTAATTTGAATTTCAAAAAAGTTGCCATCTATACCAATTACCGTTGTATGAAGTGATTGATACATATTAGGTTTAGGCATAGCAATATAATCTTTAAAACGTTTTGGAAGTGGTTTATAAAGTGAATGTATAAGTCCAAGTACCTGATAACATTCGGCTTCCTTATCAACATATACTCTTAAAGCAAGCAAATCGTATATATCACTAAATTTTTTACCCTTATCTAATTTTTTATAAATACTATAAATGCTCTTAGCTCTACCTTTTATTTCATGTTTAATATTATTCTCATCTAGTATTTTAGAAATGTTTTCAATCATTTGACTAACTAACATTTCACGTTCTGACTTTGTTTTATTAACCATTTCAACAATGGAAAAATAATAATCAGGTTTATAATATCTTAAAGATAAGTCTTCAAGTTCACTTTTTATTTTACTAACACCAAGTCTATGAGCAATAGGTGTTAATATATCAAGTGTTTCTTTAGCCTTTTCTTTTTGAACTTCTTCGGGATGTACCCAAAGAGTTCGCATATTATGTAGTCTATCAGCAAGTTTAATGAAAATAACACGTACATCTTCTGATAAACCAACTAATATTTTTCGATTGTTATTTTTTTCACTTTCACCATCACCAGAAAAACTTAGTTTGTTTATTTTATTTACACCATCTACTAATTCAGCAATTTCTAAATTAAACATATCTTTAAGTTCTTCTTTTGTTACACTTTCATCTTTCATAACCTCATGTAAAAGTGCAGCTGAAATAGTTGCATAGTCAGCCTTTAAATCAGTAAGAATATAAGCAACACTTAACGGGTGAATTATAAAGTTATCACCCGTTAAACGTTTCATTCCAAAATATTTTTTGGCAATATATTCATACGATTTATTTATCATATCTAATTCTTTTTCATCATTAATGTATTTTTTAACTTCATTCATTAATAAATCAATAGTAACTGTAGGATATTTTTGCATATAAACTCACCTCTATTATAATTTACTATTCTTCATACCATTTTTTCTTAATTGGTTTACCTGAACTATGTTTTTCAATCATAAACCATATTTGACTCGCAATAAAGATTGAAGAATATACACCAGCAATAAGTCCAATTAATAACGCTATATTAAAGTTAATTATTTCATGAGATCCAAGAATAATTAAAGATATAACTGGCATTAAAGTTGTCATAGTAGTAACAATACTTCTTCCTAGTGTTTGATTTAAACTATTGTTAACGGCTTCTTTAAGTTCATTAGAAGCAAGAATTTTATTACTTTTTTTCTCCTTAATATTTTCTCTAATTCTATCAAAAGTAACAATTGTATCATTAATAGAATAACCAATAATAGAAAGAATAGCCGCAATAAACATACTATTTACCTCTAATTGTAATAAACTAAAGGCTGCAACTATTAAGAATACATCATGAAGTAAAGCAATAATAGCCGCAATCGCAAAACTAAATTTAAATCTAAAAGAAATATATAAAACGATACAAATAGACGCTACTAAAACAGATATAAAAGCATTCTTAACAAGTTGCTTTTTAACAACATTAGATACAACGCCAATTTCTGTTTGAGATTTATATTTTTCTTGAAAATATTTTTCTGATGTTAATACATCTTCATGAGATAAAGAATCATCTATTTTAATAATAACATCTTTGTCATTAATAAATTCTATTTCTTCTAAAGTATATTCCATCTTTTCAATATCTTTAGTAAGTTCATCTTTATTAAGAGCACTTTCAGCCTTGATAGTAATAGATGTTCCACCTTTAAAATCAATACCAAGTTTTAATCCCCATCTTACAAGTGAGAAAATTCCAACTATTACAACTAAAATAGTTGCCATTAAGAATTTCTTACTATGTTTAATAAAGTCAAATGAAAATTTAGTTTTTCTTCCTTCTTTATATCCAATAAAGAAATTTAATTTTTTATCAAAGTATCCTGTTTTAACAAACATACCAAGTAACATTCTTATTAAGAATACCATAATACACATAGTTACTATTGTACTAATGATAAGCATAGTTGCAAATCCTTTAACACTACTTTCACCAAGTATAAATAAGACAAAGGCTACAACTAATGTTGTAAGATTTGAATCAAAAATAGCCATAAAGGAATTTTTATTACCTGTTTTATAAGCCATTTGTAATCTTGTTCCCTTAGCAAGTTCATCTTTAATTCTAGCAAAACTAATAACGCTTGAGTCAATAGCCATACCAATACCTATAACCATAGCGGCAATACCAGGAAGTGTTAGAACACCACCTACAAGCCAGAAAGCAAAAAGAGTTACAAAGGCATATAAAATAATACCTACACTAGCTACAAAGCCAGCAAAACGATATATAAGCATCATAAATAAAACGATTAATGATATACCAACTATTCCAGCAACACATGTTTTTGTAAGTGATGAATCACCAAAAGAAGCGGCTACTGTCTTAGAAGATATTTCTGTTAATTTAGTAGGTAAACTTCCTGAATTAATAAGTTCTACTAAACTTTTTACCTCAGCATCAGTAAAATTACCTTGAATAATTACATCACTTGCAAATCCTTGTGATACCGTTGCAGCTGATAAACAGTTTGAAGAATCTGTTCCACAAAGTCTTCCTGAATAGGTCTTAGAATATGAATCTGTTCCTTCTTCAAAATCAAGCCAAATAACCATTGTTTTATCTTCAGATTCACTAAGCGCTTTTGTTACCTTGTAAAATGTTTCATTGTCAGATACAGAAAGTGATACAGCAGGATTACCATAATTATCGCTAGATACTCTTGCTCCACCTGCTTTTAATACAGAACTTGTCATAAGCAATTTATCATTTGTGTCTCTAAAACTCAAACTTGCAGCTTTTCCTAATACTTTTCTTGCTTCATCAGGATTTGTTACACCAGCAAGTTGAACCCTAATCTTATCATTACCTTCAATTGTTATACTAGGTTCTGTTACTCCAAGTACATCAATTCTTTTGATAAGTGTTTTTGATGTATTATTTAAAACATCACTTGTTAAATCTGAACCATCAATTGTTTCAACTTGGTATAAAACTTCAAATCCACCTTTTAAGTCTAATCCAAACTTAATATCTTTTAAAATTGGAATAGAAAGCATTGCTGCTACACCAAGTAGTAAAATTAATATAAATATATTTTTAACTATTTTCTTTTTCATTTGCATCTTCCTCCATTTTGTCATTAAAATAAACAGTTCTTGTTTTTGATCCCATTTTTGATTTTACATAATCATCAATACCAAAAGTGAAATTGATACCATTCTAAACAATCTTAAGTTACGACTATTGTTCCATACATTATCTTTTAAATAATTCCAAATATCTTCCTCTGTAACATAAGTAATACCGCCTCTTTTTAATTCATCACGTTTGGTCATAAGGGCTGGTCTTACTCTTTTATAAAGTTCTTCTATAGAAGCAAAAGATACGTCTTCCATAAGGTCCCTCCTATCACAACTAACAATTACATATATATTATATATTAATTTATGATATTTTTAAAGAAAAAAAGAAAAAATTTGTATTAATTACCAAACTTTTTCCTAGTTTATTTATATATAATCATAGCCGAAAAACAAAATACTTGTTCTTCAGAAAAAACACTAATGGCTGTTTGAAATTTTATATCAACTATCTCACCACTAAAATCTTCTAAAAAATC
>OLNW01004282.1_pt1 | contig 10268 bp, 8 predicted proteins | sample 1672121 | NCBI WGS metagenome assembly OLNW01 (sample SAMEA3136648, study PRJEB25190) | human gut metagenome
GGCCGCATCCGCATTTCTGCTTCTAAAACGCATACCGGTGTCCACATTTCTGTTTCTGACATGCATGGCCGCATCCGCATTTCTGCTTCTAAAATACATGCCTGTATCTGGTTCACATCTCTATGGCAGTACACTGACTTCTACCGTGCAGATGATTTCCGTATAACCTTCCGGTCCCTGCCGCTCAATCTTCACTTCCACCGTATCTTCCGGCTTTAACGAAAGCAGTTTTTTCTCATAATTTTCTGCCGTAAGAATCTCATCCCCGTCAATCTCCGTAATGACATCCCCATTCTGAAGTCCCGCCGCCATTGCCGGTGAATCCATGCAGACATCTTTGATATAGGCGCCTTTTGGTATTTCATATTCACGTTCGATCGCCGCAGTAACCGTTGTCACTTCAAGCCCGATGCACGGAATATCCTGTCCGTTTGACAACATCTCAATCAATGCCTTTAATTCAGAAATAGAAATCGCTGTCAGCGTATTCTCATCGCCTGCACTGCTGTATCCCTGCATCACGATCCCGATGATCTCACCATCCACATTGACAAGCGCACCGCTTCCATTGCTGCTTCCGACAATATCTGTCGTAAATACACTGTAATTATGATCTATCGTGGAAATACTATTTGTCGTAGATGTGATATTTCCAGTCAGAATTGAATAATTTGTTCCAAGCGGACTTCCGATTGCAATCGCAATCGTTCCCTGCGCAACAGTCAGTGAATTGCCAAGAACTGCAACCGTGATCGCATTCTTTGTACTTTCTGTAAGCTCCGAAGTCTTTACGCTTAACACGGCAATCCCTGTATTGCCATCGTATTTTTTCATCTCAGCTTTCACTGAAACATCATTAATAAATGTAACGTAGATCTCCTGGGCATCCGCAATCGCCTTGCGCTCTGTCAAAACCAGAAGTTCTCTGCTGTTCTCCGCTACAATGATTCCGGAGGCCTGACCTTTGCTCTCATACGGATTATTAAACCAGTCGGTGTCACTCTTTACGCCGGTTACAGTCACAATAGACTTATTGGCTTCTTTTCCAACGGCATATAACTTGTTCTGCAGCTTCTGAAAATCAGCAAGTTCAAGTTCCCGCAGGTCATTGTCCGGAACATTCTCTCCGGTCTGCTCTGTTTCCGTTTCACCCGTCTGTTCCTGCTGTGAATTTCCCACTTCTCCATTTTCCTGCGATCCGTTGTTCTCCGCTGCCCCGTTTTCTCCCTGCTGCCCGTCGTTCTCTGTCTCCTGTGTATCCTTCTGTTCCGACGCTTCCTGTATATCGCCCTGACTTGGCTCCTCCGTTTCCGTGACATCATCTTGCGGAATCGTAACAACCGGCTTCTCCTCTGGGTAAAACCAGTTTGAAAACTCAGGCTGCAGTAAACTAAACACCAGCGCAGCCACCGCACCAAAAATTACGGCAAGCGCTACCGTAAACAATGCTTTTTTTACAAGACGTTTTTTATTCAACGGCTTCTCCTTGATCTGTTCATTAATAAAAGAAAAGCCACCCTTCTCTTTCTCCTGCATGATTTTCCCTTCCTTAACAAAAATGAAAACCGCACCTAGTTTATTATAGTTTGAAACACATACGCTTGCAACACTATTTTTTGCATTTCCGGCTTTCATTCCCCTAATTAATGGGATATAATGTGAATTAGCAATGAGCAGTGCCAAACATGGAAATAACAAAAAATGGCTGCTCGCAGACACTTTTTTGTTATTTTTATGTTTGATAGGGCGAATGCCCGTCAACCCAGCGCAATCTCTGATTTCTCGGGCTGGCACTGCGGACTAAAGTCGAACACACATATCCGTCAGCATGCTGCCACTGCAAACTAAATTTTCAACCACAAGGAATTACAAATCATATGAATGAAAAAGTTTTAAAAACATTAGAATACAATAAAATCATCGCACGTCTCGCGGAGCACGCTTCCAGCGAGGACGCAAAAAAACGCTGTCTTACCCTCACACCAGGCACAGACATAAACGAAATCAACCTTTTACAGTTACAGACCAAAGATGCCCTAAACCGTCTCTTTAAAGGCGGGCGCATCTCTTTTTCCGGTGTACACGACATCCGAGACTCCCTGAAACGTTTAGAGATCGGTGCATCCTTAAGCATCACGGAACTGCTGCGCGTCTGCTCTCTCTTAGAGGCAGCAAAACGTGCAAAAGCATTTTCCCGCACCAGCATCGGACACACCGGACCGGACCGTCCTGCCGCAGCAGACGGGACAGACGAACTTCCGGTCGACTCACTGACCGGATTTTTCGATCAGATTGAGCCTCTCACACCGTTATGCGATGAAATCCGCCGCTGCATTTTATCGGAGGACGAGATCGCGGACGATGCCAGCAGTACGCTCCGCTCCATCCGCAAATCCATGCGTGGCATGAACGATAAGATCCGCGCACAGATGAACTCAATGATCAACAACACGACCACACGCAGCTATTTACAGGATGCTGTCATCACGATGCGCGACGGCCGCTACTGCCTGCCGGTCAAAGCCGAGGCAAAATCGCAGGTTCCTGGTATGGTGCACGACCAGTCCTCCTCCGGTTCCACGCTCTTTATCGAACCGCTCGCTGTCGTAAACTTAAACAACGAATACAAAGCGTTACTGATCAAAGAAAAAGAAGAGATCGAAGTCATCCTCGCAAACTTAAGCAACTTAACGGCAGGATACTCCATGCAGCTTCACACCGACTATAACGTACTCACGGAACTTGATTTTATTTTTGCAAAAGCAGCCTTCGCACAGACTTACAATGGTGTTGCCCCGACCTTCAACACAGATGGACGGATCAATATCAAAAAAGGCCGTCATCCACTGCTCGACGCAAAAAAAGTAGTGCCGATCGACGTGCGCCTCGGAGAAGATTTTACCCTGCTTATCATTACCGGTCCAAACACCGGTGGTAAAACCGTCTCCTTAAAAACAGTCGGCCTTCTGACATTGATGGGGCAGGCAGGACTTCACATCCCGGCTTCCGAGCGTTCGGAGCTTGGAATTTTTGAGGAAGTGTTTGCCGACATCGGAGATGAGCAGAGTATTGAGCAGTCTTTAAGTACATTCTCCTCCCACATGACAAACATCACCCGCATTTTAAGCCAGGTCAACGACCGCTCCCTCGTGCTTTTCGATGAACTCTGTGCCGGAACTGACCCGACGGAGGGTGCCGCACTTGCGATCTCCATTTTATCGAAATTAAAACTGTACGGTGCGCGTGTCATGGCAACCACTCATTACAGCGAATTGAAAGTATTTGCCCTGCAGACCTCCGGCGTAGAAAATGCCTGCTGTGAATTTGACGTGGAATCTTTAAGCCCGACTTACCGTCTTTTAATCGGTATTCCCGGAAAGAGTAACGCATTTGCGATCTCCACGAAACTCGGTCTCAGTGAAGATATCATCGTGGACGCTAAGGGACGGATCAGTGAAAATGACATGAATTTTGAGGATCTTTTAGCTGACCTTGAAAAGAGCCGTATCACGATTGAAAAAGAACAGCTTGAGATCAACCAGTATAAAGAAGAGATTCAGAAATTAAAAGAACAGCTTGAGCAGAAACAGGAACGCTTAGACGCAAGCCGTGACAAGATCCTGCGCGAAGCAAATGAGCAGGCTTACAATATCATCAAAGAAGCCAAAGATCTTGCTGATGAAACGATCCGCAATTTCAATAAATACGGCACCGCACACGCTCCGGTCAGCGAAATGGAAAAAGAACGTACCAAACTGCGCGATAAGATGAACAACGCACAGAAAAAAATGTCTGACCAGAAAAAGAATGCTGCGCCAAACCATAAGATTCCAAAGAAACTCCGCATTGGCGACCGCGTCAAAGTCATCAGCATGAACTTAAACGGAACCGTGCATTCCCTGCCAAACGCAAAGGGTGACCTTTATGTACAGATGGGAATTTTGCGCTCCCTTGTCAACATCAACGACCTGATCCTGTTAGAGGAAGAAACTTCTCCGACCAGCAAAAAATACGGCCGTACCGGTGCCGGCAAAATCAAAATGAGCAAGTCCGCATCCGTCTCCACAGAGATCAACCTGATCGGCAAGACCACCGACGAGGCGATCGCTCTTTTGGATAAATATTTAGATGATGCCTACCTTGCACATATTCCGTCTGTCCGCATCGTCCACGGCAAGGGAACCGGTGCACTGCGCAATGCCGTGCAGGCGCATTTAAAACGGCTAAAATATGTGAAATCATTCCACCTCGGCGAATATGGCGAAGGTGATGCCGGCGTAACGATTGCCGAATTTAAAGACTGATTTCGTACAAATACACTGCCCAAGCAATACCATTTCGTCTGATTTACAACCAGAATACACAACTAACAGGAGGCAATTTTATGGCAGCAAAGCAAAAAATACTGATCGTCGATGACGATAACAATATCGCAGAACTGATCTCTCTTTATCTTACGAAAGAGTGTTTTGATACAAAAATTGTAAATGACGGTGAAGAAGCCTTAAAAGCATTCGAACAGTACAGCCCAAACCTGATCCTTCTTGATCTGATGCTTCCGGGCATCGACGGCTATCAGGTGTGCCGCGAGGTCCGTGCAAAAGCAAACGTGCCGATCATCATGCTCTCTGCAAAAGGCGAGATTTTTGATAAAGTACTCGGTCTTGAGCTTGGCGCAGACGACTATATCATGAAACCGTTCGATTCCAAGGAGCTTGTTGCGCGCGTCAAAGCCGTTTTGCGCCGTTACCAGCCTGTCAAAGTCGAAGAGCCAGCGCCGGAATTAAAATGTGTGAAATACCCGGATCTGATCGTCAACTTATCCAATTACTCCGTTATTTATAAAGATAATCCAATCGATATGCCACCAAAGGAATTAGAACTTTTATATTTCCTTGCATCCTCGCCGAACCAGGTATTCACCAGAGAACAGCTTCTCGATCACATCTGGGGTTACGAATACATTGGTGACACCCGCACCGTGGATGTCCATGTAAAACGTCTCCGTGAAAAAATAAAGGACAATGACAGCTGGAGTCTCGCGACCGTCTGGGGCATTGGTTATAAATTTGAGGTTAAAAATATATGAAACGGACACTCTACCCCAAACTGCTCGGCGGCTATCTGATCTATGGACTGATCTGCTTTATTATTATTTCAACCTTTGGTTACCACATTACGTTTAACTTCTTAGAGCGCCGGGATGCCTCGACGCTCTACCGGGAGTCTGCGCTGATTTCCTCTAACTATGCGGAAAACTATTTTAAGCGTTCCACAACCTTAGAGGAAATGAAAACACAGCTCTCCACCCTAAGCACTTACCTTTCCAGCGAAATCTGGATCATCGATAAGCAGGGACAGATCCTTTTAAACACAGCTTCTGCTACTTCTCCAGTGGAAAATGCAGAGCCGGAAGTAATTCCTGATTTTGACGTAACCGATTTTGGAAGTAAATATTACCGCACTGGAAACTTTTACGGTCATTTTGACACGGAAACTTTAAGTGTTTTTTCGCCAATCACTGTAAATTATAAAGTACGCGGCTATGTGATCATACATAAACCGGTCAGCTCCATCGTCAATTTATCCAACCAGCTGACAAATCTATCCTACCAGACGTTTGCACTTTTATTTTTGGCAGCCTTTGTCGTTTTAGCGCTTTTTACCTGGATCGTCTATATCCCGATCCGCAAAATTGCGCAGGGTGCCAATGAATATGCCTCTGGAAATTTCGAGGCAAAGATCGATGTCCATTCCAACGATGAGATCGGTTATCTTGCCGCCTCGCTCAACTATATGGCAAACGAACTGAACACGCTCGAGGAGGATCAGCGAAAATTCGTATCCAATGTCTCACACGATTTCCGCTCCCCGCTGACCTCAATCAAGGGCTATGTGGAGGCAATGCTCGACGGAACGATCCCGGTGGAAATGCAGGATAAATATTTAAACATCATCCTGTTTGAGACGGAGCGCCTGAACAAATTAACGAAGAGCCTTCTGGAATTAAATAAATTCGGTTCACACGGTGTCATGCTCGATATCACAAGCTTTGATATCAATCATACGATCCGCATGACGGTACAGACTTTTGAGGGAACCTGCATGGAAAAGCATATCAGTTTCAACCTGATCTTAAGCGGCGAAACCCTGTTTGTCTCCGCTGATTTCAGCAAGATCCAGCAGGTACTTTATAACCTGATCGACAATGCGCTCAAATTCAGCCACGCAAACTCCGCAATCACGATCGAGACGACCGAAAAAAATGAGAAAGTCTTTGTTTCCGTCAAAGACACCGGAATCGGCATTCCAAAAGACAGCATCAAAAAGATCTGGGATCGTTTCTACAAGACAGACCTCTCCCGCGGAAAAGACAAGAAGGGCACCGGACTTGGACTTTCCATTGTAAAAGAAATCATCCAGGCACATGGAGAAAATATCAACTGTATCAGCACGGAAGGCGTTGGTACGGAGTTTATCTTTACGCTGCCGTTGGCGAAAGAGCAGGAGGAGCATGCCTAGTGGCATGCTCCTCCTGCTGCATAACAGAGTTGTTAAAATTCAACTTTCTCATTTTTCCTTATTTCATTAACATTGCTTTTGATATTCGGCACACAATCTTTCTAATAATTTAAAATCACAACTGTTATTTACAATACTTGGATTTACTTTATTTATGACTTTGGAGTAAGTTTGTTTTGCTTTATTTCTTATGCGAGTTTCATTCTCATTACAAAATTTCCACTCCAGATTTAACAAGATTTTATTAGGATCATCTGCTATTATTCTTTCATTTATACATTCATCCGGAACCGGAAACATATAATTAAACCGCAGTGACCCTTTCACTTTGTTATAGCGTTCAGATTCAATGTTTATCAATATGTTATCCGGTTTTTGCATTTTATAAGATGATACTGGAACATAATATTTATATCCATGAACATCCAAAACTACTCCACATGTAAACTTAGGCAAATTTCTTGGATATTCTATATTGGGAACCCTGGTAAATCCCCTCTCATTCCTTTCTCCTTCTTGTAAGTATTTAACGTATTCTTTATCTATATCGTAAAATGATAATGCCATTCTTCCTCCCAAAAAACAATATTGTCATACATCAACATAAACTGTCTCATTATTATGAACTATGAGGATTACGTTTTACTCGTCTATCATATTATCACAGTGGTTCTATGTCAGTACTTGTCAAATCTTCACACCCCAACACTCGATTAATTTTTTTCATGACTCATAAACTAAATAAGAGATGGCAAGCCATCTCTTATTTATCCATTATAATTCGCTCTCAAAAGCGGCGAAGCACTCTAACATTATAACTCGCTCTTAAAAAGTGGCGAAGCACTCCAACATATATAATTCGCTCTCAAAAAGTGGCGAAGCACTCCAATATTATAGAATAACTATCTTTTCAACAATTATTCTCTATGTTTATAGTACGATAAATTTCATTAATTGTCAATTACTTTTTGTACTACATCTTTATTTTACCTTCCTACTTCTTTTTCTTCCCTTTCACCTCCGGCAGCTCCTCATACATCGCAACGAACAATCCCTGCAAAAACTCTTTATCATCCACAGATAGGAAAGTGCCGCTTTTACCGGCTTTACCAACAGCCTGTCATCATAGATACCACCAACGATTTTACCGCGGTAATAAATAATAAATTCGCCCATCATAGCCCGGTATGAGATTTCTTCCAACTCCGCTAACTATCCTAAAATAAATTGTAAATATTCCTTGCTTGATGCCATTTTCCACCTCATTTTCCCTTTTTAATCTCCGGTTATTTCTGTGTCACCGATCTGCTTTCTCTGATCTTTTCAGTTGGACGTTGAATCATTGTTTTCCACTTCTAACCGGATGCCGGATCACTGTTTTCCACTTCTCCGGGGCAATTTTCCTCGCATCCGACAGATATATTTCATGATGGAATCTGGTATCATTCATGTCATTTTCATAACCATTTTTCAATAAAAACTCATCCATCAACGCGACCGTAGCAGGTTCATTATTGAAAGAACCAACATGCATGATCTGCACGCAAAGTCCTTCTTCCAGTTCAAGAAATTCTACCTGGCTGCAGTCTGTTTCCTTCTTTTTTGACGCAGTCTCTATTGCCCAGTTGACGTCTGCTTTTGTGATAAAATCAGGGATGCGGATCACAGAAATCCAGTGAAATGCACGCTTGTTTCCATAATCTATTTCTTCTGCATGCTCCTGCCACCAGAATCCTTCCAGAGGCGGAACAACATATTCAAAGAATCCCTTTATCTTGTAATCTGTTTTGTAACTCATCTTCAATGTATATGCCACTGCGTACAGAGCACCGATTGCCTGCTGATATACTCCTCCTTCTTCATTTGGATCTCCCTTTCCACGGACAGCGATATAACTCATTTTGGGTACCTTGATAATCTCCGGTTTTCTTTTGGGCAGATAAAACTCTCTCTGTTCCTTCTTAAAATCAAACGCCATCCTACTACTCCTTCCAAGATCCAACCTTATGGAAGTTTTCATTATACCATTTTTTCATAGCTGGTCTCCTCCATATTTTTTTGCAATATTATTTGCGATGTGGAAAAGCTCCTCCCTGACATCCTCCGGCTCTAAGACTGTCACCTGATCCCTGCAGGTAAGCATCCATGCGATAAGGCTGTCCTTGTCGGTATATTTATGTTCAAAGAGCAGCGTTCCATCCGGCTGTACCTGAAACGAATCAACTCCAAACTCCTCAATCAGATGCCATTTCATAGACGGCTCAAACACTGCCTTCACCATGATCCCTCCCGGAAAAATCCTTTCCGTTGACAGATCCGGCATTGGAACATCCCGTTTTTCCACTTCCTTTTCAGTCAGCGTAATTGCATCCATCCGGTTCAGTTTAAACATCCGGAAATCTTTTCTGAGCCTGCAAAATCCCCATACATACCAACTGCTCCATTGAAAGATCAGATAATATGGTTCTATTTCTCTGCTGCTGTCACCGTTTGGTGCATAATAGTTAAACGTGATTACCTTTCTTTTTTCTATTGCATCCTGGATCAGCTCAATCTTCAAAGCCAGTGAATCCTTGTACCAGGAGGACAGATCAATTAATATCGACTCACTTCCACTCACAAATTCGGAAGAACCAGCCTTGATCTTCTCCATTAACTGACCATAGTAATGACTGCCGCTCACGCTGTCAAGGCTGCGCAGACCAGCCAGAATCATCTGCATATCTTTGGATGTCAGAATCGTCCGGTCCATCCTGTAACCATCCATGATACAAATTCCTCCGCCTGTCCCCTGTGACGTACAGACAGGAATCCCTGCCTTACACAAAGCCTCTATATCCCTGTTTATCGTCCTTCTGGACACCTCAAACATTTCTGCCAGTTCCGGTGCCGTCACCTTTTCTCTCTGCAACATCACCGAAAGAATCCCGATCAGTCTGTCTATCTTCATACCATTCCCCATCCTTGCATCTTTGCATAACAGGTTTGGGAGTAAGTATCTTTCCCACATCCTGTCCCATCATACCATTACAAACGCGACAACTATATGTCATGTTTAGAATAACATTTTCCAACATATATGAACAGGCTCCAGCTGGAAACTTCGTATGAAACAAATTCTCTTATATAAATACTTCGATAGCAAATTTAGTTTCTCTTATTTTCGTACAACGAAACAAAACCAACACAGCTTTGTACAATTATCTCTTCAAAAACTAAAAAACAGCATTTTACCTCAACATCATATAGATTTGGATATCAAAAGGTGGTTCACAACTTATCGATTGGAAAATTGCACCAAGCCGAGACTCGTTTTGTAACTTTGGGAGAAAATTAGAAAATCTTAGTTTGCCTGTCGATTTACAGTGATGTTCTGCCACGGATGGCAGAACAAGGCAGCATCGAGTCATGGATGACTCGTTGTTGCCGTTCACGTCACTCTGAGAAACTTCAAATCAGGCAAACTTAGTTTTTCTTATTTTCATACAACGGCACAAAACAGCCTCGGCTTAGTGCAATTTTCCACTCAAGAATCTAAAAGCCACCTTTTGATATCCAAACCTATCTACAACATACAAAAAAGCCAGTCCAGTCTGCATCATCTGCAGCCTGGACTGGCTTTCTTCACGTTCATATATTTTGGATAGTGATTAAACTAACTCAAGTAATACCTCTAAAGCGCCATCACCTTTACGCTGACCAATCTTTACGATTCTTGTGTAACCACCGTTACGGTCTGCATATTT
>OLNW01004293.1_pt1 | contig 10248 bp, 8 predicted proteins | sample 1672121 | NCBI WGS metagenome assembly OLNW01 (sample SAMEA3136648, study PRJEB25190) | human gut metagenome
GTCGACAGGCTCATTTCTACTATCTGTTATTATAAAATGCAACATATGATTTATATGCCATATATACGTCACTCTTTGCTGTAACTTCAAACGGTGCGTGCATTGAAAGTACAGGAACACCGCAGTCAATAACGTCCATATTAAGATTAGCAACGTACTGTGCGATTGTACCGCCGCCGCCTTGATCAACCTTACCGAGTTCGCTTGTTTGCCAAATAACTCCGTTATCGTCAAGTATCTTACCTATTTCATAAACAAATTCGGCAGACGCGTCTGACGACTCCGACTTACCTCTTGCACCTGTATACTTCATAAGCACCATACCGCAGCCTGCAAATGCCGCATTACGTTTTTCGTATACGGATTCATAGTTCGGATCAACTGCCGCACCGACGTCCGATGACAAGCAAGCTGAATTTTCTATTGTTGTATTATAATCGGTAATTGTGCAGTTGCCGTTAATCTTTTCAATAATTTCCGCAAGAGTCATTTCAAAGAATGCACTAAGCATACCCGTATTACCCGTTGAACCGATTTCTTCTTTATCAACAAGGATTGCAAGTGCTGTCTTTTTAGGATTTTCAACAGCGAATATACCCTTTAATGTAGTAAATGCACACACTCTGTCATCTTGACCGTATGCACCGACAAAGCTTTCGTCAAGTCCGACATTCTTAGCCTTGAAAGCAGGTACAATTTCAATTTCGGCACTTAAGAAATCTCTTTCTGTTATGCCGTATTTTTCGTTAAGATGTTTCAAAATCGCAAACTTAACCTTTTCGCTTACATCTTCCGATTTAACAGGCATACCGCCTATAAGAATATTAAGATTTTCTCCCTCTATTCCGTCAATCATCTTCTTTGTCATTTGATCTTTAGCCAAATGCGGCAAAAGGTCTGTCACGCAAAATACAGGGTCGTTTTCATTTTCACCTATATTTAATGTCACCTTCTTACCCTCTTTTGTAAAGATAACACCGTGCATAGCAAGAGGAATTGCGGTCCATTGATACTTCTTAATACCGCCGTAATAATGCGTTTTCAAAAGTGCCATATCATTGCTTTCATATAGCGGATTTTGCTTTAAGTCAAGTCTTGGTGAATCGATATGTGCACCGACAAGATTTACACCGTTTTTAATATCTTCACTGCCGATAACCGCAAGTAAAATATTTTTGTTTCTGTTAATCTTATAAACCTTATCTCCCGTCTTTAACTGCTTTACTGAATTAATATTCTTAAATCCGTGAAGTTCAGCCATTTTTATCGACTTTTCAACGCACTCACGTTCTGTCTTTCCCTCATCAAGAAATTCGCGATATTCGTCGCAAAGTTCAAACATTTCCTTATATTCCTGTTCGCTCAAATTCTCATACACATTTTTTCTTTTGTATGATAATTCATTAAATAACTCTTTATCTGTCATATAAATCATAACCTTTCTGTCCGCTGATAAAAATAATATATGCGACTTATTGCGGACGAATAAGACGTCATTTATTTTTATTATTGACACTCATTATACCACAAATACAAAAAATAGTCTATATGAAACGAATTTCTTATTTCATATTTTTTCTTATTTGTTTTAATTCCGTGCATTTTGACCATAATGTAATATATAAAAAAGTTATGCTCTGTGCAACTCTGTCAAGTATGTAATTATGCAGATAAATATGGATTTTGTCACTTGATAAATTTATAACAACGTGATATAATATCTAATATGGATATTAATAAAAAAGACAATAATCTTATTGTAACAGGTTTAAAAGATTTTAACTTACACCATATATTTGATTGCGGTCAATGCTTTCGTTTTAATGCAGTAAGCGAGAATTCATATTTCGGCATTGCAAAGAACAAGGCTCTTTTAATATCGCAAAATGATGATGAAGTTATATTTTACGATACAACTGAAGACGATTTTAAGAATATTTGGTATGATTACTTTGATTTAAACCGCGACTACAGCGAAATCAAGAGCAGATTATCCAATGACCCGATTATGAAAGAAGCTGTTTCATACGGTGACGGTATTCGTATACTTAACCAGGATTTATGGGAGGCTGTTATTTCTTTCATCATTTCGGCAAGCAACAATATTCCGCGAATCAAAGGCATTATAGAAAGACTTTGCGAAAACTTCGGAAAACAAATAAGTTATATGGGCAAAACGTATTACACGTTCCCCGATACCGATACGATTTATTCTCTTTCAAAAGAAGATTTATCGGTTATCCGTTCCGGTTTTCGTGACAAATATATAATGGACGCCGCAGACAAATTCAAGAGCGGCACTCTTACGGAAGAATATATAAAATCACTGTCAACTCCGGATGCCAAAAAAGCATTAATGACTATTAACGGTGTCGGCAACAAGGTCAGCGACTGTATACTTTTATTCGGTCTTGGCAGAGTCGACTCATTCCCCGTTGACGTTTGGATTAAACGCATAATGGAATACTGTTATTTTGACGGTGAACAAAGCATACCTGCAATATCCGCATTTGCCGAAAAGCATTTCGGCGATATAGGCGGTTTTGCTCAGCAATATCTATTCTTCTATGCAAGAGAAAACAAAATCGGCACTGAATAATCACTTTTCAGCCCACATTAAAAGTGATTTTAAGACAAGTATATCGTGGGCGGAAAGGATTTGAATTTCAGAGTGTTAGTAGATTTAAAAAGAATAGTAGCATATATATGTCCTTTCTGTTCAAATATGTCGTCAAAATCACTTTCAATATTTAATTTTTCGGGTAAAGACAAGGTTCAGCTTATATGCCCTACTCACGGCTGTCACGAAACCTGTGTTACAATAGCCGAAAAACACGATAAATACAAATTTGACATCGAATGTCCGATATGCGGTGACAACCATTCGTACACAACAACGAAAGAAAACTTTTGGAACAAACCGCTGTTAACATACAAATGTCCCGTTGCGGGAATAGATGTATTTTTTGCCGGTGAAAAAGATTTGGTTGAAAATATGCTTAACGAAAACACTGATATGTTTTCAGATATTCTCGATGAATTTGACGATGATGACAGTGATATTTCTTTTAACTTGATTTATTCAATTATCGAACGTCTGCACGCCTTGCAGGAATCACATAATATTTCCTGTGCATGCGGAAGTGAAGATATTGAATTAAATATCATAAACGGCAACATTATTCTGACGTGTCTGCAATGCAAAAAATCAAAAGCCATCGAGACAACAGAAGAAACTTTAACACGATTATTAAATGCAAAAGCAATTATAATCGGCAAATAATTTTGAATATAAATTAAATTTATATATTTATTTTATTTATTTTAAGGAGGACTTTAAAATGATAGTTTCAGCAACTGAAATGCTAAAAAAGGCAGTTGAAGGCAAGTATGCCGTAGGTCAGTTCAACATCAACAATCTTGAATGGACAAAGGCTATACTTCTAACAGCTCAGGAAAACAACTCACCTGTAATTCTTGGTGTATCTGAGGGTGCAGGTAAGTATATGACAGGTTTTAAGACTGTTGCGGCAATGGTTAAGGCAATGATTGAAGAACTTAACATCACTGTTCCTGTTGCTCTTCATCTTGACCACGGAACATACGAAGGCTGCTACAAGTGTATCGAGGCAGGTTTCTCATCAGTAATGTTTGACGGTTCACACTTCCCTATCGAAGAAAATATCGCAAAGACATCTGAGCTTGTAAAGGTTTGCCACGAAAAAGGTCTTTCAATCGAGGCTGAAGTCGGTTCAATCGGCGGCGAAGAAGACGGCGTTATAGGTGCAGGCGAAATTGCTGACCCTAACGAATGTAAGAAAATCGCCGATCTTGGCGTTGACTTCCTTGCAGCAGGTATCGGTAACATTCACGGTAAGTACCCTGCAAACTGGAAAGGTCTTGACTTTGACGCTCTTGCAAAAACAAAGGAACTTATCGGCGACCTTCCGCTTGTTCTTCACGGCGGTACAGGTATTCCTGCAGATATGATTCAAAAGGCAATTTCACTTGGTGTTGCAAAAATCAATGTTAACACAGAGTGTCAGCTATACTTCCAAGAGGCTACAAGAAAGTATATCGAAGAAGGTAAAGACCTTGAAGGTAAAGGTTTTGACCCAAGAAAACTTCTTGCTCCAGGTTTTGAGGCTATTAAAGTTATTGTTAAAGAAAAGATGGAACTTTTCGGTTCAATCAACAAAGCATAATTTTAGTAATGAACAAACACCCCTTATCATACTATTTGATAAGGGGTGTATTTTTATGATTAAAAAACTAAAAATTTTCTCGGTTGTAATATTCGTTTCTCTGCTTTACTGCGGTATTCTCGGAATTGTTTTCAATTCCGTTTCAAGTATTCCCGTTCTTTCGGTGAATATTTCCGACGGTGTTGATATGCCTATTATTATGTACCACAGCGTATTGAAAGACACCGATTTATCAGGGAAATACATTGTCACTCCCGACACATTGAAAAACGATATTAATTTTTTGAAAAACAAAGGCTACACCTTTGTTTCCGCACAAGAATTAATCGACTATACTAACGGCACGTCCAAACTTCCCTACAAACCCGTTATGCTCACATTTGACGACGGTTTTTATAACAACTACGGTTACGTTATGCCTATACTTTCAGAGTATGACGCAAAAGCGGTTATTTCTGTTGTGGGAAGTTATACCGATGAATATTCCAAAAGTAATATCGCAAATATGACATACGGTTATGTACGTTGGAGCGAGGTTTATGATATGTTTATTGACAAGCGTGTTGAAGTCGGCAATCACTCCTACGATTTTCATTCAAATAATCACGGCAGAAACGGTTCAAAGCGTAACAGCGGCGAAAGCGAAGATACATACAAGAATATATTTGTTGCCGACACACAAAAAGCCCAAGACAGATTTATGACAAAAACAGGCTTTGCACCGATTATATATACATACCCTTTCGGTGCTTACAGTGAAGAAACCACTGATATGTTAAAATCAATGGGATTTAAGATGAGTTTAACTTGTAACGAAGGAATTAATCATATAACCGATGCCGATTCATTGTTTATGCTAAAAAGATATAACCGTCCAAGCGGTATTTCCACCGCTGACTTTTTTGCAAAAATGGGTATAGACTAAAAAATTAAGCAAGGCTTTGCCTTGCTTAATTTTATTTCTTATCGTCTTTATTCTCTTTTGCGTCTTTGTTCTCTTTTCTTGTAAGCATATAATACTCTACCGCTTCATACTTATCAAGAGCATTTGAAGTATCTTCATCTCTGCTTACCCAGTTGCCATCACTGTCGTAATGTCCCATTGCATTTATTTGCGGTACATCATTTCTTACCTCCGATGTAAAGTTTTCAATTTCATTCTTCGGAACATTCGCCGTATCAAGCAACAAGTCTGACAAATAGTTAGGACTTGTCTTTAAATCATCCTGACTTTCTATATCGTAATTCGCCCATATAACGAACGGAATTTTATATCTTTGTTGCAATTCCTCAGTTGATAATTTTGACAAGCTTTTTCCGTAAAGTTCTTCATAAAATTCCTGTTCAACAGCAGGCTGATGGTCACCGAACATTACAACGATTGTCGGTTCGTCATAATTTTTTAAATATCTGACTAATTCTTCAAACGCTTTGTCACTTTCTTTTATAAGTGACAAATACTGTTCTGCCTCTTTGTAATGACCTTGCAAATTTGAAATTGTTACAGTCGGAAATTCTCCGCCGTCATATGTGTATCCGCCGTGATTTTGCATTGTAACATTGAATAAGAACATCTTTTCGCCCGGCTTTTTATTTTCAAGCTGGTCTGTTACAAGTTTAAATGAAGTTCTGTCGCTCACATAATAACGAACATACTCAATATCATCTTCATCCATATATTTTTTGATATTATCAAAACTTATGAATTCATCAAAGCCCATAAGCTCATAAATCTTTTGTCTGTTCCAACATCTTCCCAAATACGGATGAACGGCTACGCTCTTATATCCTAGTTCATCAAGATGTGACGGAAGTGAGAACGGATATTGTTTTGACACATACTGAAGATATGGGACCGAACCTCTCGGCAACACGCCCATTGAAAGTCCCGTCAAAAATTCAAATTCGGTATTACAAGTATATCCGCCGAACGGTGACACCAACAGTTGACCTTTTATCGTATTCTTAGTCATACTGTGTATAAACGGCATATAATCTTCACTCGTCTGAAGGTCACCGACAACGTTCAAATCCGAAAAGCTCTCATTCATTATCGCAATGATATTCGGCATTTCTTCTTTGTCAACAGTCGTTTGTTCCTCACTGTCGGCATTACTCAAAAGTGCCTGTACGTCCTCTTCCTTATATCCTTTAGGCTTGCTAAGCATCATTTTTCTTACGTTAATATAGAAACTGTATAATGAGCCATGCGTATTATTGGCGTGATACTGGTCGTACACATCCATTGATGAATTAGTAAAATCTATACATGACATTGTTATTATAAATGCAAGTGCAACTGCACCGCCGCTTAAAGAAAATATAAGATTTTTGTGCTTAAACTGCGGTTTAAACGAAAATTTAGCGATTAACGTTATAACCAACACCACTATAACCGTTGCAACAACAATCGGGTATCTCAGCTGAAATGTGTAATTTTCCGCTACCTGTGCCGCCGTACCGATTGCAAGGAAATCGCTTGGAATTAGCGGTGTGCCTCTTAAAATATTTACAACGAAGCTTGACAAGTTGAATAAGTACGCAACAAGATTTGTTACTATTGCCGTCCATTTCATACTTCTTGTAATCGCAAGAATTATCGCCATAATCGCGACATAGAACATAATATTTATAAAGTATATTCCAAACGAATACTCTGCCGCCCCCGACAATATCATTGCCACCTGCATACAGAAAAACGGTGTCAGAGCAAATATGAATATCGAAATTGCTTTATAAAACTTATCCGATACATTTATTTTAACAGCGACAAGTGCCCATACTCCTATCACCAATATATATGACGTGAAATACATAAATCCGTCAAACTTTCCGTCTACGCTGAAAATGTTTGTATTTACGCTTATAAACGTCCATAAAGCCATTGCCAGCACGCTCGCAAATAAAACACGCGGCCATTTACCAAATGAAATCATTATTAATTCTCCATCACAAATTATTTTTTTCTATTGTAACATATGCTATATATTTATTCAAGCGTGAAAATATAACTATTTTTCCTTTATAATCTCAATCGCTTTTTGAAGTTGAGTATCTTTATCATGCTCAACCATTGACGCATACATATCTTTATATTCGTCAGGCATATCAACCTCAACATCAGGCTCAATGCCTATTCCGTGTATGCAAGTGCCGTTAGGTGTATAATATTTTGCAACGGTAAGCGACATTCCCGAGCCGTCATAGAACGGAAGTACGCTTTGCACTATTCCCTTACCGTAACTCTTTTTACCTACAACTGTTGCCTTGCCGTAGTCCTTTAACGCACCCGTAAACACTTCAGACGCACTTGCGCTGTTTTCGTTTATAAGTATCACTATCGGAATATCAAGACTTTCCGCATCCGAATTATAATCCGTTCTCTTGCCGGATTTTGTTTCGGTGTATGTTATAATACCCTCCGGTAAAATCATATCTGCCATATTGCAAGCCTCGTCAAGCACACCGCCCGGATTATCACGCAAGTCAACAATCATTTTGCTCATACCGCTTGACTGAAGTTCAGTAATCTTATCTTTAAATTCGCTGAATGTACTCTTTTCACCGTTATCCGATGTTGTATTGAAACCTGTCACACGGATATAACCGATATTGTCGTTAAGCATTTCACCGTCTACGGAATCGGTTGCAATATCACCTCTTGTAACCGTTATGTCAAGGTCTTCTTCACCGCGAAGAATTTTAATATCAACAGTCGTTCCTATCTCTCCGTTTTTGATATTGTCAACCGCTTCTGAAAGCTTATCTCCGCTGTATTCCACACCGTCTATCGCCTTTATAATATCGCTTGGCTGTATTCCCGCGTTATATGCCGGACTGTCCTCAAACGGTGCGACAACTTCTATTTGATTATCGTCATTCACTCCGACTATTACTCCTATCCCGACATAGCCGTCTTGGATATTGTCTATATATGAAGAAAACTCGCTTTGAGTGTAGTAATGCGTATACGGCTCGTCAAGTCCGTCAACATATGCTTTAATCGCATCATCTCGAAGTTTTGTTTTGTCAAAATCATACAAATAGTTACTGCTAAGCATATTTTCAACTGCCGTCATTTTATTTGAAAAGGCCTTATTCTCGTCCTTGCTCGGAAGATATATCGCAATTCTGTCCTTTACAAACGATGTTAAATTGACGCTGATAAAAGCAGTAACAACAGCTGTTATCAATGCCGTCAAAACTATTTTTTTCTTATCAGACATATTTCATTGCTCCTTAAAAAACAAAAATATAGGGGTGTGGTTTACACACCCCCAAAAATCATTATCAGATTTTCATTGAATTTGATTCAAGATACTTATGCACCATCATTGCCACTTTAAATACGATAGCCTGGTCAAACTTTCTCAAATCAAGACCTGTCAGTTTATAAATCTTTTCAAGTCTGTATACAAGAGTATTTCTGTGTACGAAAAGCTGTCTTGATGTTTCGCTGACATTAAGGTCATTTTCAAAGAACTTATTTATTGTCAAAATTGTTTCGTCATCAAGAGTTGATATATCCCCCTTCTTAAACACCTCTTGCAAGAACAATTCACAAAGTTTTATAGGCAACTGATAAATAAGTCTGCCGATACCCAAATTATCATAATTCAGAATATACTTTTCTTCATCAAACACTTTACCTACTTCAAGTGCAATCTGTGCCTCTTTGTATGCATTATTAATCTGGTCGATATTATAAGCAACCGTACTTAAACCAACGCATACTGTAAGCATTGTTTCCGCATTTACCGTATCAACAATAGCTTGTGCCGTTTCTTCAAGTTTTTGAGAATTTTCAACTTCCTTAAGTTCCTTTATAAGCACAAGATTTTTTGTATCTATATTGATAACAAAATCTCTCTCTTTATCCGGGAACATATTTCTAAGCACATCGTAAATACCTACTTCACCCTCGTCAAGCACCTTTATATAGAAAACTGCTCTCGGAATATCTATATCAACATGAAGTTCTCTTGCTTTTTGGTGTAAATCAAAAGAAAGAAGATTATCGAAAATGATATTTTGCATAAAATTGTTCTTGTCATATTTTTCATCATAATAATGACGTACATTATTTGCTGCAACAACAATGGAATTACAACAATACTTTGATACTTCATCAGTGCCTTCAACATATACAACATATTCGGCATACGGTTTATTTGACATTGAACGAACTGTATATCCGTCCTTAAAAAGTAATTTATCATTATTTGTAGCCGCATATACAAGATTTTCTATAATATCGCCTGTCGGTTCACCGCCGTTATTTGCCAAAACCAAGCCATGCGAATCCACAATACCGAATTTCTTTGGAAAAACATCAGCCATTTGCGTTACAATATTTTGAAATGCCTTGCTTATCATTTTCATTCCTCCAATTTGTTTATTTATAAATACAAATTATGCTATTATATTCTTCTATCATTATACACGAAATATGTCAAAAATGCAATAGCAGACGGCAATTTTTTTATTAATTTTCAGATTTAATCACAAAAATCGAGGCTTTTTGCCCCGATTTTTGTATTCTGCATTATACATATTTTCTAAGCTGTTTTAAAGCACTCTTTTCAAGTCTGGAAACTTGAGCCTGCGATATACCGATTTCTTCCGCAACCTCCATTTGCGTACGGCTTTGAAAAAATCTTAAATTCAAAATATGCTTTTCCCTTTCGTCAAGATGTTTCATTGCTTCGCTCAACGCAATATTTTCAAGCCAGTTTTCGTCAACATTTTTAGTGTCTTTAACCTGATCCATCACATAAATAGCCTCGCCTCCGTCGTGATATATCGGTTCAAACAGCGATACCGGATCGGCTATTGCGTCAAGTGCAAACACAACGTCCTCTTTCGGTAAGTCAAGCTCTTTTGCTATTTCCGATATGGTCGGCTCTTTTGAATTTTTACTTATAAGCCGTTCCTTGACGTGCATTGCTTTATATGCTATGTCTTTAAGAGAACGGCTCACGCGGATAGAATTATTGTCACGCAAATATCTTCTTATTTCACCGATAATCATCGGCACGGCATA
>OLNW01004294.1_pt1 | contig 10247 bp, 8 predicted proteins | sample 1672121 | NCBI WGS metagenome assembly OLNW01 (sample SAMEA3136648, study PRJEB25190) | human gut metagenome
ATCTATATTATCAGGTATCAGCTTCTTCTCAAGCTTCTTAAAGTGCTCAACCTGTCTTAGCTCCCTCTCAATATATCCCTGATACTTTATATTTATATTAACCTGCTCGATGACATCCCAGAGAAGAGGCTTTCTGTCCTTATCAAGCTCCGCAATTGTCTCATAATCAAGCTCAGGGCGCTTTATGAGGTCTGCAAGCGATACACCGTTGTTGAGCGCAGTGCTGTTGTGTCTTGCGAGGAAATCGCACACTTCGTTTGTTCCACCTATCATAACGCTGCTAAGGCGCTTTATCTCCTCAGCTATCGCTCTTCTCTTTTCCTCAACCTTTTCCATTCGTTCATCGGAAATAAGTCCAATCTCATGTCCCTTTGCCGACAGTCTTAAGTCCGCATTGTCCTGTCTTAAAAGCAGCCTGTACTCTGCCCTTGAGGTCATCATTCTGTAAGGCTCATGGCTTTCCTTGGTGACAAGGTCATCTATCAGCACTCCTATATAGGCCTCCGAACGGTCAAGAATCAAAGGCTCCCTTCCAAGAAGCTTCATTGCTGCGTTGATTCCGGCTATAAGTCCCTGCACCGCAGCCTCCTCATAGCCTGAGCTTCCGTTTATCTGTCCACCTGAAAAAAGTCCGTGGACATTCTTGAACTCAAGTGATGACTTAAGCTCCACAGCATTGATACAGTCATACTCTATCGCATACGCGTTTCTTACAATCTTTACATTCTCAAGTCCAGGAACAGTACGGTACATGGCATACTGTACATCCTCCGGGAGCGAGCTTGACATTCCGCCAAGATACATTTCGTTGGTATAATTGCCCTCCGGCTCAACAAAGACCTGATGTCTGTCCTTATCCGCAAATCTTACAACCTTGTCCTCTATGGATGGACAATAGCGAGGACCTGTGCCCTCTATCTTTCCCGAATACAATGGGGAGCGGTCGAGATTATACCTTATAATCTTGTGGGTTTTCTCATTCGTATATGTAAGGTAGCACGATGCCTGCTCCTTCTGTATATCGTCCGGGTTGGTTGTGAATGAAAACAGAACAATGTGCTTATCACCGAACTGCTCCTCCATCTTTGAAAAATCGATTGAGCGCTTGTCCACACGCGCCGGTGTACCCGTCTTAAAGCGTCTCACTTCGATTCCAAGCCTCTTTAGGGCATCGGTAAGGTGATTGGCAGCCTGAAGTCCATTAGGACCTGTATAGCTGCTCACATCGCCGTATATGCACCTAGCCTTGAGATATGTTCCTGTACAAAGCACAACTGCGCGGCAGTGATATACAGCTCCGGAATAGGTCTTTACACCTGTAACATTCCTGCCATCGTCCGTGAGAATATCCGCTACCTCCGCCTGACGGACGGTAAGGTGCTCCGTATTCTCAATAGTTCTTCTCATCTGCCTGCTGTACTCCGACTTGTCAGCCTGCGCACGCAGGGAGTGAACTGCCGGTCCCTTGGAGCTGTTAAGCATCTTAGACTGGATGAATGTTTTGTCAATATTTTTGCCCATCTCTCCGCCCAATGCATCAAGCTCCCTCACAAGATGTCCCTTGGAGCTTCCGCCAATATTGGGATTACAAGGCATCATTGCAATGCTCTCAACGCTCACCGTGAACATGATCGTCTCAAGCCCCAGCCTGGCACAGGCAAGTGCTGCCTCGCATCCTGCATGTCCGGCGCCTACAACTACAACATCATAATTTTCCTCAAGATAATTTTCCATTTTTTATCCCCCTGCATACTGCAAGCACCGCTTGCAGTACTGCCACCAATAAGTAGTTTGAAAATGTTTTTTCAAACTTTCATCCATGCGGCAACGCACAGCCTCTCTTTTCTATTAATATTTCTTATTTTCCCATACAGAACTTGCCAAAAATCTCATTCACAAGGTCTTCCTCAACCGACTCACCGATAACCTTTCCAAGCTCCTCATAGGCATTCATAAGGTCAATCGTTAACAAATCCTCCGGAACCGACATAGCTGCTCCGTCCCTGACAAGCAGAAAGCTCTCCTTAGCCTGCTGCAATGCGTCCTTCTGCCTTGCGCGCGTAATCATGACCTCATCGTTATAGGAAATCTCTCCTCCTAGGAACATCTCTTCAAGCTTTTTCTCAAGCTCCTCAATTCCGGACTGCTCCTTGGCAGAAATGCTTATAACCGGACAATCAATAAATCCCTTGATGTCCTCCTCTGTTGTCTTAGCCTGAAGGTCGGATTTATTCAGAAGAACTATTACCTTTCCCTGAACGCCTTCGTTAATCATGGATATTATATCCATGTCATTGTCGTCAAGCCCGGTGGAGCCATCCACAACATATATAATCAAGTCTGCTTCTCTGGCAAATCTTCTCGACTTATCCACACCAAGCTTTTCCACAATATCCTCAGTCTGTCTTATGCCCGCCGTATCGATGAGCTTCAGTATGATTCCATGCAGGTTAATCTGCTCCTCAAGGGTATCCCTCGTAGTGCCAGCAATGTCCGTAACTATCGCTCTTTCCTCGCCTAAAAGAGTGTTTAGAAGACTGGATTTTCCGGCATTGGGCTTACCCAGTATGACTGTCCTCACACCCTCAGTAAATATCTTACCGTTGTCAACACTTTTCAACAACTTATCCACAGCGTTTATCCACTTATCCACATAGTTATCCAACTTATCCACATAGTTATCCAGACTAATGTGCTCAGGATCGTCCAAAGCCGCCTCAATAAAGGCTATATTGTATATAAGCTCTTCCCTGATTTTTTTAATCTCTGTGGATAACTTTCCGTTTAACATGTTCACAGAGCTTTTTAACGCGTAATTATTTTTTGCGTTTATAACGTCAATAACCGCCTCCGCCTGTGCAAGGTCAATCCTTCCGTTCAGGAACGCTCTCTTCGTAAACTCTCCCGGTTCTGCCGGTCTTGCACCATTTCTTAAGACAAGCTCAAGAATCCTTCTGGTCACATACGCACCTCCATGGCAGTCAATCTCCACCACATTCTCGCGCGTGTATGTGTTAGGCTCCTTCATAACCAGCACAAGAACCTCATCAATAAGCTCCTCACCGTCATATATATGTCCATAATGAGCCATGTGGCTCCTTGATTCCGATAATTTTTTATTACTTTTTCCCTTAAAAACCCTGTCTGCAACCGTAATTGCAGCATCACCGCTTATTCTCACAATGCCAATTCCGGCATTACCCATACCTGTCGCAATCGCAGCGATTGTTTCACGACTCTCCATACTTATCCTCATTTCTATATAACTTAAAAAGATGTGCACATATTCGCATACGCACACATCTTGATAATATGTTACTTTTAAGTTGAATGCAAGGATAATTTACGCATTTCTCTTCAAATATACAACTACATGGCGGAAAGGCTCCTCGCCCTCGCTTCTTGTTGATACATACTTGTCATTCTGAAGTGCTGAATGTATGATTCTTCTCTCATACGGATTCATCGGCTCAAGAGAAACAGGCTTTCTGGTTCTCTTAACCTTGTATGCAATATTCTTTGCAAGAGACTCGAGTGTCTCCTTTCTTCTTGCACGGTAATTTTCGGCATCTAACTTCACGCGAAAATATCCGTCTGCCTCCTTGTTAGCCACAAGGCTTACAAGATACTGTAATGAGTCAAGTGTCTGACCTCTCTTACCGATAAGAACTCCCATGTTCTCGCCTACAAGCTCTATATCAACGGAGCCTTCGTTCTCATCAATAACGACCTTAACCTCAGCTTCCATATCCATTGCCTTTAAAACATCGCCAAGGAACTTCTTAATTGCCGGTTCCATATTATCACCTGCAACCGGTCTCTTTGAAGTCTTGTCCATATTCTCTTCCGGCTTCTGGGTAGGAGTGCTCTTAACCTGTAACGGCTTCTCAGTATTGACAGGCTTAACATTCTCTGAAGCTCTTTTAAATTCATTCTTAGGTGCCTGAGTATCCACTTTTTTAACTTCAGGCTTCTTAAAAGGCTTGCTCTCCTGCTTAGGAGCTGCTACTGCCTCTTTGACCACCTGCTCAAATTCATCCTGTGCATCAGCTATGCGAACTTTAATCACTGCAGGACGTCTGTTGATTCCCAAAAATCCATTGCTTCCCTTGTCAACTACCTCATACTCAAGCTTATCGCTTGTCACAGAAAGCTTAATAGTCGCATTAGTAATGGCTTCGTCTACCGTTTTGCCGGTAATCTCTATATACTCCATGATATTTTTCCTCCAATACTAATTCTTTGAATTTTTCTCATTGTACATCTTAACCATATTCGCCTTTGCCGCAAGTGAACCCGGCTTCGCGTTCTGGTTGTAATATTCTGTAGATTCTTTGATTTCCTTGGCGCGCTCGCCTCTTCTGGCAACCTCGTCCTCTTTTCTCTGTACAGCCTCCTCATAATTGGTTACCGCTGAGGTATCAACCTTTTTAGGAGGAAGTCCCTTCTTAGCCCTCTTCTTATTAACCTTATCCATGTTCTTGGCAATGAGCTTTTCCACATCAACCTTGTCCATGTACTTGTTAATAAAAATCTGCTGTATACACTGCACAACACTACCCATAATCCAGTAAAGTCCAAGACCGCTAGGCATGGAAACACAGAACACAGCCGAAATAACAGGCATCATTGTGTTCATCATCTTCATTGACTGTGCTGCCGTGTTGTTCTCGTCATCATTATTCACAGGGTTCTTCGACTGCATGAGCTTTACGGAAAGCCACTGTGTAAGACCAGCTAAAAGAGGAATTAAAAGTGCAAGGCTGAGCTTAAAGCCCGGTGCTGTCGCTAAGTTAATTCCGAAGAAATTGTTTACATGTAAAATCTTCTCAGACTGCTGTGCTATCGTATCGGAAATTCCGTTTCCATAGCTTGTAAAAGCATTCTTAAGTGTCTCCCACTGTTCTGAAGAAAATGCATTTAAGAATCTAAGAAGTGCATCCTCTGTATCATAAGTTGCTGTGGTAAGTCCACTGTCAATAAGTACCTGATTGTAATTCGTTACACCTGTTATCGCACTGATTACAGGCTCAAATAACGCCTTTACTCTAGGAACATAATATGGAATATCACGAACTACCGCGAAAATTCCGTAGAAAATAGGAAGCTGTATAAACATCTGAAGGCATCCGCCTGTAGGAGATGTACCATACTTCTCGTAGACAGCCTTCGTCTCAAGCTGCATCTTCTGCATGGACGCAGTATCATTTTTACCCTTATATTTATTCTGAATTGCCGCAAGCTCAGGCTGCATCATGGCTGACAGCTTGGAGAATCTCTGCTGCTTTATTGTCATAGGCATCATTATAAGCCTTACAATAATTGTAAACAGAATAATACATAATCCGATGTTAAAGCCACCGGTGATAAAGAACAACGCCTGCATAATATAGCCCATTAACAAGGCGATAAAATCGATAATATCACCAAGAATAGGCACTCTTAATAAAATCATTGTTATTCCTATTCCTTCCCGGTCATTATCATACTCGATGAAAATAACCCATTATATTTAGAAAGACCAGAGACCTTCTAAAATCATAACCATATTCTTACCATAACCTGAGCCATCAGTTCCACCATAATTTCAACCACCGATTCCACTATAATCTGAACCATAGGTTCCATCATAATTTCAACCATAGGTTCCATCATAATTTCAACCATAGGTTCCATCATAATTTCAACCGTGGGTTCCATCATAATTTCAACCGTAGGTTCCATCATAATTTCAACCGCAGGTTCCATCATAATTTCAACCGTAGGTTCCATCATAATCTGAACCGTAGGTTCCATCATAATTTGAACCATAGGTTCCACCATAATTTGAACCGTAGGTTCAAATTATTAATAGTTGGACCATAGGTCCAACTAATGTTATGGTACAGGGTCATACCCTCCCTTTGCAAAAGGGTTACACCGAAGTATTCTCTTTGTTGTCAGATAGCTCCCCTTAAGGGCGCCATATTTCTCAATAGCCTCGATGGCATACTGAGAACAGGTTGGAGTGTATATACAGGTTGGATATTTTTTCATTGGCGACAAAAACCTTCTGTAAAATCTTACCATCGCTATCAGCAGCTTTTTCATTTACAATCATTCACCTCGATAAATTCCATGCAGCTTACATATATGAATAAGTGCACTCTGCGTATCTGCAAAGCCCTTGCCCTTATGTGCTGCTCTTGAAATAATCACAATGTCATAACCTGTCCGTATACTATTGTAATTGAGTCTGCACGCTTCTCTTATAAGCCTCGTGAGACGATGCCGGACAATACTATTCCCGACCTTCTTACTCACAGATATACCTATTCTGGTAATATCCGTTCCATTCTCCAAAACATACATGACCAGATACTTATTGGCATAAGACTTACCACTCTTATATACCTTTTGAAAATCGATGTTTTTTTTCAAAGTCTCATAACTGCTCATGCTTCTAACTCTTCCTCCTATGATTTTTCATAGAAAAAAGGCCACACACCTGCGGCCTATACTGTTAAGCTCTTTCTTCCCTTAGCTCTTCTTGCAGATAAAACCTTTCTGCCGTTTGCTGTGCTCATTCTTGCTCTGAAACCGTGAACCTTGTTTCTCTGTCTCTTCTTTGGATGGAATGTCTGCTTCATATTCTCGTACACCTCCTTTTTGATAATGATATGGCATAATCAGGTAAGCATATCATACTATAATTAAAACATCGTTTTCATTTTATTCATTTTCACAAATAAAGTCAAGCTTTTTTTCATTACAGCACCCATTATTTTGTGTTTAATCAGGTTATTATTGACAACCGGTTTATCCACAAAAAGTTATCCCTAAAGTTATCCCCAAATTGTGGATAAGTTGTGGATAAGTCTGTTGATTAATGTTATTAACCTGTTAATTTTATCCACGAAGTCCCTATTTCAGGGTATGGATAATGTTAATTAAGATATTCACAATATTCACAAAAAGAATTTTTACTATTTCATAATTTTTCTGAAAGATATATTATATGCAACCTTTATAAAAATATTATGTAAACCAATTGTTTATATATATCTTTAAAACAGCTCTCCGCTTATTTTCTCTCCCAAACTGAGATAATCCATTGAAAATCCGCTCATTTTAAGGTATAATAGATTAGAATGACACAAAATGGGGGAATTATCGATGATTATTGAAATTAAAGAAAAATGGCCTGATATTTTAGAGACAATAAAGAATGAACATGAAATCAGTGATGTATCTTTTAAGACCTGGCTTCAGCCTCTTATTCCTTATGATACACATGACAACGTGTTATTTCTGCTTCTTCCTGATGAGAGAATGGGTCAGAACTATATTAACTATATAGATAAAAAATACACAGTTCCTCTTAAAGTTGCCGTAGCTGAATGTACCGGTCTAGAGCTCGATATACAATTTATTTTTCCCAGCCAGACCTCCGATATCGACAGGCTTGTAAATTCATCCTCCAACGTGACTAATGCCAAACCTATTGTTTCTGTCTCTGCCCCTTCCGATGAGACCTTTGAAAAAGCCGGACTCAACAGAAAATATACTTTTGATACTTATGTCGTTGGTGATAATAACAGCTTCGCCCATGCTGCGGCTGTTGCTGTTGCCGAATCACCTGCCGAGATTTACAATCCTCTTTTTATTTACGGAGGTGTTGGTCTTGGAAAAACGCATATCATGCAGTCTATAGGTAACTACATCCTGACCAAGGATCCTAACAAGAAGGTCATGTATGTTACCTCAGAGGCATTTACCAATGAACTGGTCGAATCCATCAAGAATGACCGTACCAATACCAATCAGAAATTCCGCGATAAATATCGTAAGGTTGACGTGCTGCTTATCGATGATATTCAGTTTATCGCAGGTAAGGAAAGTACTCAGGAGGAGTTCTTCCATACCTTCAATGCCCTGCGTGAATCCAAGAAGCAGATTGTTATATCATCCGATCGTCCGCCTAAGGACATTGCCACATTAGAGGACAGGCTTCGTTCGAGATTTGAATGGGGTCTCACGGTTGACATTGCTCCGCCTTCCTATGAGACGAGAATGGCTATTCTCCGAAAGAAGGCCGAATTTGAAAACCTTAATGTTCCCAATGAGATATTAGAGTACATTGCCAACAATATTAAATCCAACATCCGTGAGCTTGAAGGCTCTCTCACCAAGCTCACCGCCTACGCTAAGTTTACACATAACGATCTGAGCATTGCCCTTGCTGAGGAAGCGCTCCGCGACATTATCTTCCCTAACGAGACAAGGGATGTAACACCGGATCTCATCATCAAGACTGTGTCGGACCATTTCAATATTACGCCTGCCGATATCACATCCCATAAGCGCAATAAAGAGATTGTTTACCCTCGCCAGATTGCTATGTATCTTTGCCGCGCAATGACTGATGTACCGCTTGCAACTATCGGCAAGCTTATAGGCAACCGTGACCACACCACCGTTATTCATGGTGCGGACAAGATATCCGATGCTATCAAAAATAACGAACAGACTAAGGAGCTTATTGATATCCTTATAAAGAAGATTAACCCATCATAGAATTTGATAAGTTATCACCATTATTTTATACACATTATAATAAGGAAGAAACTCGTTATTCTTTGTGGATAAACAGCTGAATAATTCTGTGGATAACTGTTGATAAATGTTATTTTTCTGTGTATAAACTATTTTTCTGTCCACATGGATTTTTAGGTTTTATTTTTGTCCACATTGCCTTAACAGCTTGTCCTTTGATTATTAACACACTTATTCTTTTTCTGAAACCCTTATTTTTAGCGGCTTCAGAGGGGTTATCAACATATTCACACCCCCTACTACGACTACTGCTGAATATTTTTATTAATTTATTAACAGCACTCCACTGTGCATTTCTTTTGAAGGGAGAATTAACAATGAAAATCATATGCAATAAATCTGACCTATTATCCGGTATTACCATAGTCCAGAAGGCTGTTCCCGCTAAGACTACAATGACAATTCTTCAATGCATACTAATTGATGCAACCGCCGGTGAAATTAAACTTACAGGTAACGATATGGAGCTTGGCATTGAAACAGTTATCAAAGGTGAAATCGAACATCGTGGTATCATTGCCATAGATGCTAAGATATTTTCTGATATTATAAGAAAACTTCCTGACAATGAAGTTACCATTGAAACAGATGAGAATTATGTTGCCCGGATTACCTGTGAAAAGGCTAATTTTACAATTGCCGGTAAATCCGGAGAAGATTTTTCCTGCCTGCCTTATGTAGATAAGGATAGATATATTGAACTTTCAAAGTTCTCTCTTAAGGAATTGATAAGACAGACGATTTTTTCAATAGCCGATTCTGAGAGTACCAACAGAATTATGACCGGTGAGCTTTTTGAGGTTAAAGATAACAATCTTCGGGTTGTTACACTTGATGGCCACAGAATTTCAATAAGAACTATTGAACTTAAGGAATCCTATGATCCTATTAAAGTAATTGTTCCGGGAAAGACACTCAATGAAATCAGTAAGATTCTCTCTGCTGAGACTGATGAGAATGTTAGTATTTTCTTCACCGACAATCATATTTTATTTGAATTTGATGAGACTAAGGTTGTTTCAAGACTTATCGATGGAGAATTTTTCAAGATAGACCAGATGCTTTCAAAGGATTATGAGACGAAGGTTGTAATTAACAAAAAGGAATTTTTGGATTGTATTGACCGTTCAATGCTTCTTGTTAAGGAGGGAGATAAGAAGCCTATTATTGTAAATATCACGGACGGCAATCTTGAGATAAAGATTAACTCACCTATCGGTTCCATGAACGAGGATATTGATATTACCAAGGAAGGCAAAGACATAATGATTGGCTTTAACGGCAGATTCCTTATGGATGCTCTTAAGGTTATAGATGATGAACAGATTTCTATATATCTCATGAATTCAAAGGCGCCTTGCTTTATCCGTGATGACAGGAATGAATATGTATATCTGATTCTTCCTGTAAATTTTAATAACTATTAGAATAGACAATAATATAGTTGAGCTGTAATCTCGTGCATACAAGGATTTTATGCATAATTATACTGTATAATTATGCATAAAAAATAAATATAAGCTGATAATGCATATTTATTCATGATTATTATGCAGACATAGCTTCAGCAAAATATTATATTTAAATATATTAAGATAATTTTTAAATGTATCCGATAGAAAAGAATTATGTATGAAGGTGTAAGAAAGGGA
>OLNW01004300.1_pt1 | contig 10233 bp, 12 predicted proteins | sample 1672121 | NCBI WGS metagenome assembly OLNW01 (sample SAMEA3136648, study PRJEB25190) | human gut metagenome
TAATAATATCGTTCATTATGTGTGACCTCCTTGTTTACTTGGATGTTCTTAATACGCTTCGTACCAGAGGACCATCTATTTTCTTCACAACATGCTACATTCTATCATATCCCTGACCAAATTACAAGGATTTTTTCGTTTTTCTGATTAATTCTGCCATAGAATTTTACTGCTGTTCAGACAGTGATTTAACTAATTCCAATTCTTTTTTGGTAAGTTCGGCTTTTTCAAGCAGATCCGGACGGTTCTTAGCTGTACGGATCACTGACTGCTCTCTTCTCCACTTTTCAATATTGGCATGATGTCCGGACATCAGTACCTCCGGTACCTTCTTATCATGCCAGACTTCCGGTCTTGAATACTGCGGATATTCCAGCAGGTTATCCTGAAAACTTTCGAATTCTGCGGATACATCATTATGAAGCACACCCGGCACCAGTCTTGAGATACAGTCGATCATGATCATCGCCGGAAGTTCCCCGCCGGTCAGGACATAGTCCCCGATGGATACATAATCTGTAACGATTTCTTCCAGGACACGTTCGTCGATTCCTTCATAATGTCCGCACAAGAAGACCAGATCCTCTTCTTGTGCAAATTCTTCTGCCATTGTCTGGTTAAATGTCTGTCCCTGCGGAGAGAGATAGATCACTCTTGCTCTCTTTTTCTGCTTTATCTTCTCCGTTAACGCCTCATAACACTGATACACCGGCTCTGCCTGCATCAGCATTCCGGCTCCGCCGCCATACGGGTAATCATCCACACTGTTATGTTTATTAAATGCATAATCGCGGATATTGACTGCATCAATCGAAAGCAGACCTTTGCTGACCGCACGGCCTGTGATGCTTGTATTCAGTCCATTTTTCACCATCTCCGGAAACAGCGTTAAAATATGAAAATTCATTAAATCAGCCCCTCCATCAGATGTACTGTCATACGTTTTTCTTCCACATCGATCTCAAGAACACAGTCGTGAATTGCCGGAAGAAGTACCTCTCCATGTTTCTCTGAATCAATAATGTATACCTCATTGGCTCCTGTTTCCATCACATCTTTCAGAACACCGAATTTCTCACCGTCTTCTGTATACACATCCATGCCGATCAGATCCCCGATATAATACTCGTCCTCTTCCAGTTCTACTGCATCTTCTCTTGCTACGAAAAGACTCTTTCCTTTATATTTCTCAATATCATTGATATTATCAATGCCCTTAAATTTTACGATTACAAACTGTTTAAAGAAACGGACAGACTGAATCTCCCAGTTTAATTTTTCTTTTCCTGTGTCCAGTGTCACTTTCTTCAAAGTTTTAAATCGTTCCGCAGTATCTGTTGTCGGAAATACCTTCACTTCACCGCGAAGTCCGTGTGTGGAAGAGATCACTCCTACCTGTAAATACTGTTCCATTCTCCGAATCCTCCTGAAAAAGAAAGGGGCAGTCTCTTCAAAACGAAGCCTGTCCCTTTCCTGCTTTGCAATCTGCCAAAATCACAAGTGAATTTCACAGATCTCATCTTCCTCGCTGTTATACAATATCAACAACGACTCTCTTGTCTTCTTTTGCTGCTGCCGCTTTTACAACAGAACGGATCGCTTTTGCGATACGACCCTGTTTGCCAATTACTTTCCCCATGTCACCTTCCGCAACATGAAGTTCAAGTACTGTGGTTTTTCCTTCTTTTTTCTCAGTTACTGAGATCTGATCTGGATCATCCACCAGAGCTTTTGCGATAACCTCAACTAATTCTTTCATGATACTCGCACCTCCGCGGAGACATCTTAATCAATCTTATACAGCGTTTCATAAATGACTGCTTCACTCGCACTGAATAAAGCAGTTATTTAAAAACGTCTTATGAATGATTAATATGAATTATTTCTCAATTCCTGCTGCTTTGAAGATCTTTCCAACAACTTCTGTCGGCTGAGCACCATTGTTGAGCCATTTTTTAGCTGCTTCTTCGTCAACTTTGATTGCGCTTGGCTCGCAGTTCGGATCATATGTTCCGATTTCCTCGATGAATCTTCCATCTCTTGGAGATCTAGAATCTGCTACTACGATTCTATAAAAAGGAGCCTTCTTCTGTCCCATTCTTCTTAATCTGATTTTTACTGCCATTTCTTTCACCTCATCATAATATTCTTGTTTTATAGTTATTTATAATAAATCATCACATCGCCATCTCTTCTGTCTTATCTCTCATCGAAATAAAATCGGATGTCTCTGATAATTTATGTGTTAAAAAGGAAGTTTGAATTTCCCCCTTTTTCCACCTTTACCGCCCATCATTCCAGGAAGCTTCTTCATCATCTTTCTGGACTCGTTGAACTGTTTCACCATACGGTTCACTTCTGAAATATCAACTCCAGCACCTTTTGCAATACGGTGCTTTCTGGATGGGTTCAGCAGATCCGGGTTTCTTCTTTCTTCCGGTGTCATCGAGTAGATCATGGCTTCCATTCTTGCCATCTTCTTCTCATTCTCTTCCGAATCAAGATCCGGCATCTTGCTGGTTAGATTTCCCATGCCCGGCATCATTCCCATGATACTGGACAGGCCGCCCATCTTGCGCATCTGTTCCATGCTGTCGAGGTAATCCTCGAAATCAAACTGGGCTTTCTTCATCTTGTCGGCCATCTTTTTGGCCTTTTCTTCATCCAGCTCAGCTCCTGCTTTTTCAATCAGGGAAAGTACATCTCCCATACCCAGGATTCTGGATGCCATTCTGTCAGGATAAAACTGTTCCAGATCAGAAAGTTTCTCTCCCATACCAACGTAGAGGATCGGTCTTCCGGTTACTGCCTTGATAGACAGTGCGGCTCCGCCTCGTGTATCACCGTCAAGCTTTGTGACGATCACTCCGTCGATTCCTATCTTATCATTAAAAGAACTTGCAACATTTACCGCATCCTGACCGGTCATTGCGTCAACAACCAGGATTGTCTGATGCACTGTCACTGATTCTTTAATCTCCTGTAACTCTGCCATCATGTCTTCATCAATGTGAAGTCGTCCGGCTGTATCAAGGATTACTATATTGTTATGATTCTTCTGTGCGTGTTCCAACGCGGCTTTTGCAATGTCTGCCGGTTTGTTCTTATTTCCCATGGAAAATACTTCCACGCCCTGCTTCTCAGCATTAATCTCCAACTGTTTGATCGCAGCCGGACGATATACGTCACAGGCTACCAACAGTGGTTTCTTACCTTTCAGCTTGAACTTTCCAGCCAGCTTTGCAGTGGTGGTTGTCTTACCGGCTCCCTGAAGACCTGCCATCATAATGACTGTAATCGCGCTTCCCGGCTGTAACTGGATCTCTGTTGTCTCAGATCCCATCAGCTTTACAAGTTCTTCATTAACGATCTTAATTACCATCTGTCCCGGATTCAGGCCGTTCATGACATCCTGTCCAACGGCTCTCTCCTGAACATCTTTAATGAAGCTCTTTACAACCTTGAAGTTTACATCCGCTTCGAGAAGTGCCATCTTGACTTCTTTGAGCGCTGCTTTTACATCGTCTTCTGTCAGTCTGCCTTTACTTCGCAGGTTTTTGAACACATTCTGAAGTTTTTCACTTAAGCTGTCAAATGCCATTCTATAACTCCTCTATGATCGTATCCGCTATCTTGCGGATTCGTTTCACGATTTCTTCCGGATCTTTTTTATTATTCTCCCACTCCGCAAGTGTATCATCAATCCGGTTTACCTTTTCCTTCACAGAAAGGAACTTCTCAACCAAATGTAATTTTTCTTCATAATTCTCCAGTGTCTTCTGACACCGCTTTACAAGATCATGTACTCCCTGACGGCTGATTCCTTTCATCTCTGCGATCTCGCTGAGCGAAAGGTCTTCCAGAACAAACTGCTCATAAATATCTTTCTGATGATCTGTGAGCAATTCTCCGTAGAAATCATATAACAATGCCTGCTCTAAAAATTTGTTCATTTTTTTCACCTTAGCTATCATACATGATTCGCGAGACTCTGTCAAGTGTTTTTTCTTTACGCTTTATTTTTTCATATAAGTTGTTTCTGTTCACAGCATAGCTACAAATAGTACATGCTCTGCCCGCCCGGCAATACAATAATTGAAACAGGAATATACCATAACCAGTAGCAGTCCTTTACACGAATCATAAAATATACAAAAAGGAGTTTCTACCTATATTATGAAATGGGTAAAACAAGCGGTACACTATTATTGTGAAGACACAAGATCCGGTCGATCCCTCGGTAATGGAGTCTGCGCTGCCATCCTTGACAGCGGCGCTGTTCCCCACCCGGATCTGCGAAGTCAGATCACCGCCTTCCGCGATTTTACTGATTCCGGTCTACGCGATGACAGTGGACATGGAACACATGTAGCCGGAATTCTTGCTGGAAACGGAAGTCTCTCCTCCGGCGCATATTCCGGAATGGCGCCCCACTGCAGACTGCTAATCTGTAAAGTTCTCGACCGCCACGGAAATGGCTCTACCGGAAATGTTCTCCATGCAATCGACTGGCTCATCTCAATCCGTTCCCGATACTCACTCCGAGTGGTGAATATTTCCGTCGGTGCCCGCCCGGAACTAGACTCCCATCAGAAGCATCTTCTTCTGAATGCCGTGGAAGAGCTCTGGGATCTTGGACTTGTCGTAGTAGTCTCTTCCGGGAATTACGGACCTGCACCCGGAAGCGTTGCAGTTCCCGGAAGCAGTCCCAAAGTCATCACAGTCGGCGTCCCCGATTCCCCCGCATTAATCCAGCGCCAATATGCCCGTCTGAATTATTCCGGACGCGGACCTACAGAAGACTGCGTGATCAAACCGGATGTATTTGCTCCCGGTACCGGAATCGTAAGCTGTAACAGTGCTTATCCGCGTACCTCTTTCCATCCTTATATCTCCAAAACAGGTACATCCATGGCCACTCCCATCGTATCCGGTGCCATCGTCTGTCTTCTCTCCAAATATCCTGACCTTACAAATGTAGAAGTCAAACTGCAGCTTCGTAATTCCTGCGTCCCAACTCCCGGAACAGAATCTGGCTGGGGACTACTTCATGTGACAAATCTGATGACACTCTGAGAAACAACTTCATTACTTCATTCCAATAAAAATCATTTGTAGTAATAACAAAATGTCTTCGGATTGAATTTGCTTCTTCCATATCTGTTCAGCTAATAACTAGAGTACGTCTGAAAAATGCTTTCTGCACTCAACAATTTATTCACACATTTTCTTACAGGGCATACTATAACATTGTAAATAAAACCTAACTGGAGGATTTAACTCATGAGTGAATTAACAGCTACAAACTGTGGATGCGGATGTGACAATGGAAATAACGGATGCGGAATGAATTCCTGCCTGTGGATCATTCTTCTTCTCTGCTGCTGTGGCGGATGGGGCAATGGATGTGGCAACAGCTGCGGGAACGGCTTCGAGAACAACAGCTGTCTGTGGATCATCCTTCTGCTCTGCTGCTGCGGTGGATGGGGCAACGGATGTGGAAATGGATGCGGAAATAACAACGGATGTGGATGCGGCTGCTAATTTTTCTTCTGCTGAAAATTCAGAAACTTAAAGCACCAGACTTGTTACTGTCCACAGATAACCTGTAAACAGAAACAGTAACTCAGATTTAGCTTTTCATGATTTCTCTAAATTTAATATCTTCTAATCTAACCATACCAATCATATGATATGAGTGTCAAAAAGTCTTTTGCCACTCATTTGATACCCCGGATTACTCCACAGCTACACTGGTATCATCATATAATTCTAAAAAGAGTCCTGAGCTTCGGGAATTTCCCGGCTCCGGACTCTTTCTTTTAATGATTCAAATTATTTAAAACATTTCATTTCCATTTCAGCATCTACTTTTCATTTGTTCTCCGGATCTCACAGGTACTTTCCTTCCATTTTCCATTCTGCTCCTGATTGAAATTTAAGTTTCCTTTTTCATTTCTCAGAAATTTTTCCTCTTCCAACGGATCAAGTCTTTTTTTCAGCATACATTGTTCATCGATCTCATATACTGCATTACCATCAATAATCAGTTTTCTTGCCATAACTGTCTGCTCCTTTTGTTTTCCGATATTTAAAGCTTCCTGTAATAATATAGTATGAACATTTTTTCAGACGGCTACGCAAAAAATTTAGAATTCAATGATTGCAGTAACTCTTTCCAACTTCCATCTTCTGCTGGTACATCGTTTCGTAAATAACTATACCAATCGCGCAGGATGCGGATTCGAGTGTGCAGATGAAAAGGATTTCCGTAAAATGTATCAATTTTCCTGCATACACAGTTTTCTTCCCACATATATATTTACAACGCTACCTTCAGGAGCAGACAGATTCATGAAGCAACCACCACCAATGACTCCTCTGGATGAACTGACTTCTTCCCCGGAGCTTCGTATGCTGAAACTTTTCCTGACATTTCTTCCCCATACCAGTCAGCACACTCTGGCAGTTTTCATAAAATTTCTGGAATTCCGTCAGGCATTGGAACTCTCTTTGCCCTGTCCTCCTCCGCTTGCCTCACAGGAGCTTTCAGGCTCTGCCGGTCTGTTCCCGGAAAATTTGCTTCAGAATCTCAGGCCTTACCTCACTCCACAGGAACAGCAGATCTTTGAAATGTTTGAAAATATCCAGAACATGCTCTCTGTGATGGAATTATTCCGTGCTGCTGAACCGCCTGTTTCCGGCTTTTCTCCCAAAGCAACAGATGCAAGATCAACAGACTCTGTATCAACCACGCAGCAATTTCAAAATAACAGTTTCTCCCAGACAGATCTTCTGATGAATCTGCTTTCTCCCGAGCAGCGTAGTAATTTCAAGTTATACAATGACCTCTTTTCTTCGTTATCCACGCCAGATCATAATCCACAAAATCAGTCTTCTGGCAGAGACTTTGAATCTACAAAACGGCCGTCCACTGCTGATTCTTCATCGACAGATAATGCTGAATCTTTTCACAACGATGAATATTTAAACATGCAAAGTAATACACTCAAAGAAGAGACCACATCCCCTGTGGCCGCACCTTCCGCTCCACAGGATTCGCAGGTTTCTCATGCTTCACCACTTCCTTCAATCACTCTCACCTCACAGAAAGGAGACATCACACATGGAAAACTGGATGAATCATCCCGCAATGAAACAGATCGATCCTTCCAAGCTGGAACTGATCAAACTGGCAGCCAGTCAGACGCAGGGGAAGAGCGGACGTGACCTTGCACCGATCATGCTTGCCCTGATCACAAATGCCAACCGTCAGGGGATCCGTTTTTCCCCTGATGAAGTCTCACTGATCCTGGAATTATTCAAAGAAGGAAAATCAAAAGAAGAACAACTGCAGATCGACAAGACAATGGAAATGACAAAATCTGTATTTCGAAAGCATTTTTCCTGAAACTGTATTCTGTAAAACCTATATTACAGAATACAAAAAACTGGCATAAGTTTTCTTCAACTGAAATATAACTGTAACAGACACTTCATTTTATAGCTGTTGATAACAGTTACAAAATAAAGGATCCATTACTATACAGGGACTTTATATCTCAGTATTAGAAAGCTTTGCCAGCTTTTCACATTATTTATATTCACAGATTTTCAGGGATAACGAATCGCTGCCATCCCATCTGGTACACAAGTTTCCCCAGCATTCATGCTGTCAGAATAAAACGAATAACTCTATTTATTTACCAAACACAGATTAGTTTCTTCCGTATGGATAAACATATCTTCCACACATAGAGTTTAAACCAAGAACAATTACTTCCTGATTCTCTTTAAAATAATTCACCAGTCTCTCTGCAAGACCTTTCTTTTCATTTGTATTTGCTTTTACAGATTTATTGTAACTAATTGCTGCTGTACTCATATATTCTCACCTACGCAAGTTGCGTTTTCCTTTCTTTTTGTCTTTCATTTCTTAACCGAGTACATACTAACATTATTTCGTCATTTTAACAAGAGTTTTTCTCTTTTTATTTTTTATCCGTCAATGAGCAATACTTGATTTTTATGCATTTTGTATGTTTGATATCTTATTTTTTCGTATTTTCATTCCTTGTTTTGTTTATTTTTTCATTGTATAGCATTTTATAGTTTACATTACTTTTATTAATTTTAACCGATTCGAATGCTTTTAAAAGACTTTTTTCTCCATCCCTCAAATTCAAAGCCTTTTTATATCCACGTTGCACTCTGTAAACTTTTATTATTATTACTTATTACCATTCAGACACACTCTAGAGTGTCTTCTCTTCGTTTCGGTTGGCGCAAAGCCATTATCCACCGGACAATGTGCGCCCTCGCGGAGCGTTTTTATATATTAGAGAAAAACACTTTCCTAATATATAAAAATGGAGTGACTGCATCCTCTATACTACAGTCACTCCTTGAGCACCTCAGGCTCCATAAACAATACATCGCTTATAATACTTCACAATGATCTTTCTGTCGTTTTCCGTTCATATACCGGCTTTCCTCCCAGAATCGTCAGATCTACTTTTGTCGTCTTGATCTCTTCCGGGTCAATCTGGTAAATATCACGCTCCAGCACAACAAAATCAGCATTTTTTCCAATCTCGATCGTGCCATTCTCATCCTCAGTATAAGAAGCATACGCTGCATTCTTCGTAAACAGCTTCACAGCCTCATCTACAGACATCTTCTCAGACGGGATCCAGCCTTCCTCGGGCTGGCCTTGAATGTTTCTTCTTGTTACCGCAAAATAAATATTTTCCATGACATCAAAACGGACAACCGGTGCATCCGAACCTCCGGATGTATGGATTCCAAGATCCAGCATGCTCTTCCATGCATAGATTTTATCCATGCGCTCCGATCCGATGGCCGGCTCCACTGTGTTCATGTCAATATCAATAAATACTGGCTGAATGTAAGCCAGGATATCCTGCTGCTTCATTGCTTCCAGAATCCGCTGATTTGTAATCTGACAATGAACGATTCCATGTCGGTTCTTTGGTAACATTTCATCTATTTTTTTATCTTATTTCAGATCATAACTTACTCTTTTACATAATTCATTCCACAATCCATAGGGTCCGCTTTTAACAGAAAAAAGAAGATATCTTCATATGTTCAGTTTTGGGCAAATCGTTTTAAAAAGATTCTCCCTGAAAATGCAACATGCGGCAGTTCATAAAACTTCGCTTCTTTCGGACAGATTGGACGGTACAACGGATCTGCTACAATTATTTCTGCATCTTTGAGAGCTTCTTCCATCTCTTCTTCTCCTTTTACCATCCGGTCCTGTGGTCTGAGAAGTCCTTCTGTTTCCTGTAAGGGGCAAAATACACGGGTATTCTTACCATAGTTCTCTTCAATCATAGCTGCCAGTGAGCAGGATTTGACCGGTTCTCCGATAATTGTTACTGTTTCCACAGTTTCTGACAGTTCTGCTCCATTCTTTATATCAAACTTCTGCTTTACAGCATCACATTCCACTCTTGCATTTCTACTATCTTCAACAATATTCTTTACACCATTTCCATTCCATTCTCTCTTCGTATCTTTATCTAACTGAATTGCTCTCCAGTCTTTCAGATAAGAAATCAGTCCAGCTTTTCCTTCTTTTATCGCAAATTCTAATGCTGAGTTTATACTCTGAGCATATTCCCAAATCGGCGTTCCGATTACATACGGCGTTCCGCACTTCTCATAAAGAACTTTTGCAGCTCGAAGTCCAACAGAAGAAACTACCAGATTCACTGAAGCATCACCGGCACACGCCTGATCTTCCAGCAAATCTCCCATTGCCCAGGTAGAACAGATTTTCCATCCATACTCTTTCAGATTCTCTTTCATCTCTTGAACAGATTCTATTGGTCCAAAATCCAAAGGTGTTACCCCAAGAAGATTCATCGTCCGTTCACCATCTTCTTTATACGCTCTATAATTCAGTTTCTGTTCTACATTTGCTTCTTCCGTTATCTCCTTTGTTGTTACTTTCAGTTGGTCTTCTTTTGAAAATTTTTTTATTGCTTTTGTATTTTTTTTAACTTTTTTTATTACTTCAGCATTTACGTCTGTCACAAAACGCTTTGCAATTTCTTCCAGTGCAATTCCAGCACCATACACATAGTCATGCATTCCATTTGTTGGCACTGCAAATGAAGGGATTCCTGTCTCTTCCTCCAGAATCTGTGCCAGCGCCGGAAAATCTGTTCCATTCATGTATGGAATCGGCGAACCGGCAAGCGC
>OLNW01004301.1_pt1 | contig 10231 bp, 6 predicted proteins | sample 1672121 | NCBI WGS metagenome assembly OLNW01 (sample SAMEA3136648, study PRJEB25190) | human gut metagenome
ACGTGCGCAACAACGCCAACGCTGCCTGGGCTGAGGGCTACATCGAGTCCTGCGCCGCACAGGGCATCGTGTCCGGCGTCGGCGGCGGCAAGTTTGCCCCCAACGGCAACGTGACCGGCGTCCAGCTGGCTAAGATGCTGCTCGTCTCCCTGGGCTACAAGTCCGAAAACGAGGGCTTCACTGGCAACGCCTGGGCAACCAACGTCAATGTCCGTGCTGCTCAGAAGGGCCTGTACGAGGGTCTGGAGAAGATGGATACTTCTGCTGCCATCACTCGTGACAATGCCGCTCAGATGGTTTGGAACGCACTCCAGGCTTACGAAGTTGAGTATGTCACCAACCTGGTTGCTGACAAGGACGGCAAGCTGTCCACTCAGATCACCGTTCAGGACAAGATCGACATCACCTCTAAGGAGAGAATCACTCTGATGGAGGACAAGTATGAGACTGAGTCTCCCACTGGTATTCTGGCTAGCGTGAGCAAAGAGTCCGGCAAGGATTCTTACATGATCACCATTAAGAACGCTGTTTACAATGGTAAGGACTACGGTACCGCAGATGAAAATGGTTCTTACACTGTGTCTTACTCCAAGGTTCCTGCCAACTACATCGACCTGCTGGGCCAGGATGTCCGTGTTCTGGTGAAGCCCTCCAAGAATGGTAAGGATGCTACCGTCTATGGCGTGTATGCTACCAGCAAGAACACTGTCGTCACTGCTGTGAAAGACAATGTTGATGATGCCGACAAGACCAATGGTAAGTTCACCGTTGATGGCGTTTCCTACAAAACCAACAGCACCACCGCTAAGGCAGAAGATACCATCAAGGTTTATCCTACTTCTGACCTGACTGGTACTAAGGCTATCTCTTCTAAGAATACTACCGATGGTACTCTTCTGAAGAACATTCCTGACTATGCTAAGGTCACCTTCATTGACAATAATGACGATGATAAGATCGACTTTGGTATCTACACTCCCTTCACCTTCGCTAAGGTCACCTATGTCTCTTCTGACACTGTGACTCTGAAGGCTGTCGGCGCTACCAAGTTTGTTGGAGACAAGGCTTCCAAGAGCTACAATCTGAAAGATGACGATGTGAACCTGTACAAGGATGCTGCTAAGGACGACTATGTTGTTGTGACCGAGGGCAACTACACCGCTGACAGCTATGCTTCCATTGTGAAGGCTGACGTTGTTTCCGGTAAGGCTACTTCCATCAAGACCGGTAAGCTTAGCAACAAGGAGTACACCAAGGAAGTTTCCGTTGACGGTACTTGGTATAAGGTCGCAAACGCCGAGACTAACACCGATGCAAACAAGATCGATGTGAACGACGAGTTCGACTTCTACACTGCAAATGGCTTTATTTTCTACGCAGACAAGACCGCAGGCAGCATCTCTGCAAGCAACATTGTCTTCGTCGACAAGGCCGTTGCTAAGACTTACGGCACTGACGCTGGTGACGTAATTCTGGCAAATCTGTACTTCTCCGATGGCACTTCTAAGAAGGATGTCAACGTTTCTAAGGTGACCGTTTCTACTTATACGGACCAGAAGATCGATAAGACCAGCAATGACCATGAATTTGCAATCGATAAAGCAATTGCTACTGAAATGGTTTCTCAGCGTCTGTTCAAGTACAGCACCAAGTCCAACGGCGACTATGAGCTGACCGCTCTGAGTGCAACTGAGAAGGGTAACTATGACGCTTATGTTTCCGGTAGCACCTCCCTGAAGCTGAAGGACGGTAAGTTCATTGAAGGCGTGACCGCCAATGATTCTAAGACCTCTACCTCCACTTCCCTGCGTTTTGCTGACAACGCTGTTATCTTTGTCAAGGATAAGGATGACGTGAAGGTTGTTACCGGCAAGAACGTTGCAGCTTGGAAGGATCACATTGATGACGACTATTTCACCGCTCTGTGCGGCGTGGCTGACAAGACCTCCGGTAACTACTACATGGAGATCGGCGCTATCGTCCTGAAGGACGGTGCAAAGATCCCCGGTGGTTCCTCTGTGAAGTACGGTATGCTGACCAGCGGCCTGTCCAAGACCACGGTTGATTCTACCGATTACTACAACTTCGAGATTTGGAACGGCACTGAGACCGTGAAGGTCAAGATCGAGGCTGAGAGCAAGTATGACTCTCTGGACAAGAAGTCCTTCATTGCTTACACCGAGGTCGCTAAGGATGCCAACGGCGTGATGGAAATCGAGATCGACAACGAGGATACCGACATCAAGACTGTTTCCAACGCTGTTTCCATCGAGTCCTATGACAACGCTTCCAAGACCAAGACCGTGAAGTTCCGCAACGACGCTAAGGAGTATGATCTGAGCGATGATGCTGTTGTCATCGGTGTCAACACTGAGGACAAGACCGGCAGCACCGGCGCTACTCTGGATATTGGCGATGAGACCGCTACCTCTGGTGTGTACTATCTGAACGCTGTCTACTTCATGGACGGTGAGGATGTTGGTGCTATCTTCATTGATACCACTGGTGCAATGTATGATTCTGATAAGATGACTACCACTCGTCACATTCAGTATGACTACTCTGTAACTACTGGCTCCTCCAACATCCAGGTCGTCTTCTATGACGCTGATAAGAAGGATTGGCTGAACGCTGATGAAATCGCAGCTCTGGGCCTGACCAAGGACCAGATTACTGTGAAGGTCGACGATACTGTTAATGATCTGGCAAACGGCAACAGCGGTGATGGTCTGACCTGGAATGGTCCCTTCTGCATCGTTGGTGATGATACCACCAATGAGTTTGCACAGGCTACTCTGACTGCTATTCGCAATAACACTAAAGTTCCCGACACTGGCTTTATGAAGATTCACACTAAGTCCGCTTTTGCACAGGGCAATCTGACGCTCACTATTGCAAACAAAGGCGGACTGGACTTCACAGCTAGATAAGTAATCTTCCCCGAATCTGATTCAGGAAGAGGAACCTGTACGAAAGAGCTTGCGATAAGCTCTAAACACATTGCCACGGTCTCCCTCGGATTTTCTGAGGGAGACCGTAGCCCAATTAAAATTCGGAGGTATGTTATGAAATATTACGTTTTTGTAGATAACTCTAACCTTTTTATTGAAGGGAAACGAGCATCTGCAGTAAGAGCAGGCTTTGCAGGTAGTTTAGAGGATGCTCACGCTAATAATATCGAAGACTCATCTTGGCGAATGGACTTTGGTCAACTATTGCTTCTTGCCATAAATCAGCAAAAAGAAGCTCTTGGAAAAGCATATTTGTTTGGCTCGACTCCTCCAGGAAATGACTCGCTCTGGAGTGCTATCGAAAAGGCCAAGTTTGATGTAATCACATGGTCACGTAATGCGTCCAACAAGGAAAAAGCGGTAGACACGTCAATGCTACAAAAAATAAATGATCATCTATATGAAGGCTCGGAGGAAGGTGATGTTTTTGTTCTTCTTACTGGCGACGGAGATTTTCTCCCCTGTGCAAAAAAACTGAAAGAAAAGAATCGACTCTTAAAAATTGTTTTCTGGGAGAATGTCTCTTCTGCATTGCGAAATGTTGCTGACGAGTATGTAAATCTTTCTGAACGAATCGATGAAATCACTAAAATTTGAGTAAAAGACCACCCCGCCGCGTATCTGGTTCCAGTGCGCTGGCGGGGTGGCCTTTTTTACTCCAATGAGATTCTCAACGTCTTTCCCAAGCTCTCCGCCATTCTTTGGAGGAAAGCCAGGGAGGGGTTATAGTTTCCGCTCTCGAAGCGGGAGATGTTGGCTTGGGCGGTGCCCATGCGTTCGGCTAGGTCTTTCTGGGTGATGCCGGCGGCTTTGCGGCTTTGAATTTCAGCCCGGATGATCTCGTACTGGGGGCCAAGGGCGTCGTATTCGGCTTTTACTTCTGGACGCTCGGCAAAGGCTTTGGCTTTGTATTCGTTATAGTTCATAGTAGCACCTCTCTTTCCCTTCTTTCTCTGTCATTAGAATACCATATACGATATACTCTGTCAATGTGTTTGTAGGGATAGACGAGCCACCCCGCTGCGTATCAACACACGCTGGTGGGGTGGCTGTTTCTTATCGTTCGTAATGTGTCCAGAGCGAGATGATCTGGATGATTTTTTCTTCTTCGTGTACTTTGTAGACCAAGCGATGCTGGTAGTTGATGCGTCGGGAGTATAAGCCGTACATGTTGCCGACGAGCTTTTCATAGGTCGGCGGCGTTTGATAGGGGTTCTGCCGAATGACTTCGATCAGGGCCTTGGCTTTTTTATCCAGGTGTGCGGCTTTTAGTTTGGGGATGTCTTTCAGGGCCGTCTTGGTGTAGGCGATCTGATACACTTACCACTCGACCTCGCTTTCCGGGATACACTCGGAAAGGGGGGTGTCTTTGCCTTCCAGGAGCTTCTGTTTCATGACGGGGTTGGCGTTCATCTCCAGCGTCTCTAAGATGCCGCGGTAGTCATCTTCGCTGAGGACGACGACGTTTCCGTTTTGGGTGCTGACATGGATGGGTTCATTAAACTTGAGGGTCTGCTCCAGAAGCGTGGATACGTTTTTGCGGAAATGCGTCACATTGGTATTGATCATCAGAACTCCCTCCTTATGTTACAAGTATAGCGTGTCTGTGCAGCAAATGCAACTCATATCACAATGGGAGTTTACCCTTTTCACAAAACCCCAATTCCCACCAAAATAATCTGAAAAAAGGGCTTGACAACCCAGTGGGGTTGTGGTATTATACTGCTAAACCAATCAAACAGATAGGTATTGTAGGAGAAAGGAGGCGAGTCGAAATGGCACAGTGCTTTGGGAAGCTGCTGCGGAGCAATTTCCGCTTTGGACGAATGTTCTGCTCCCGGACTGAGAGAAAGGCCGGGCGGCTCGTCGCGCCTGCCTGCGATCTGGCTTGCTGAGCTGCGTTCCTGTGTTGGCAAGCTGCTGGTGGCTTCGTGAGAGGCACGGAGAAGCCAGGGGGCGCGCGGTCTTCTCATACTCAGTCCGGGAGTGTTGACTCGCCGGGCTTTTTTGTTGCCCAGCGTGAGGGGGGTACCTCCATTTTCTTGGCAGAAAAGTTGACCCCACATCCGAATCCTTACGAATTCTTAACTCCAAACATTCTTCAAAATTCTGATATAACAATATAGAAAGAGGTTATGATCATGAGCAACTACAAGTTTGAGACCCTTCAGCTCCACGTCGGCCAGGAGCAGCCCGATCCCGCCACGGACGCCCGCGCGGTGCCGATTTACCAGACGACTTCTTACGTCTTCCGCAACTCCGCCCACGCCGCCGCCCGGTTCGGTCTGGCCGACGCCGGCAATATCTACGGCCGTCTGACCAACTCCACCCAGGACGTGCTGGAAAAGCGCATCGCCGCATTAGAGGGCGGTGTGGCTGCGCTGGCGACTGCCTCCGGAGCTGCTGCCATCACCTACGCCATTCAGGCGCTGGCTGGTGCCGGCGAGCACATTGTTGCCCAGAAGACGATCTACGGCGGCACCTATAACCTGCTGGCTCACACCCTGCCCCAGTACGGCATCTCCACCACGTTTGTGGACGCCCACGACCTGGCCGAGGTGGAAAACGCCATCCAGGACAACACCAAGGCCATCTACCTGGAGACCCTGGGCAACCCCAACAGCGACATCCCCGATATTGACGCCATCGCCGCCATCGCCCACAAACACGGCCTGCCTCTGGTCATCGACAACACCTTCGGCACCCCCTACCTGATCCGGCCCCTGGAGCACGGCGCAGACATCGTGGTCCACTCCGCCACCAAGTTCATCGGCGGCCACGGCACCAGCCTGGGCGGCATCATCGTGGACGGCGGTACCTTCGACTGGAAGGCCAGCGGCAAGTATGCCCCCATCGCCGAGCCAAACCCCAGCTACCACGGCGTGAGCTTCGTGGACGCCGCCGGTCCCGCCGCCTTCGTGACCTACATCCGGGCGATCTTGCTGCGTGACACCGGCGCGACCATCTCTCCCTTCAACGCCTTCCTGCTGCTCCAGGGCGTCGAGACCCTGTCCCTGCGGCTGGACCGCCACGTGGAGAACACCAAGAAGGTCGTGGAGTTCCTGAAAAACCATCCCCAGGTGGAGAAGGTCAACCACCCCAGCCTGCCCGACCACCCCGACCACGCCCTGTATGAGAAGTACTTCCCCAACGGCGGTGCTTCCATCTTCACCTTCGACATCAAGGGCGGCCAGGCCGAGGCCCACAAGTTCATCGACAACCTGACCATCTTCTCCCTGCTGGCCAACGTGGCTGACGTGAAGTCTCTGGTCATCCACCCCGCCACCACCACCCACTCCCAGCTGAGCGAGGCCGAGCTGGAGGACCAGGGTATCCACCAGAACACCATCCGCCTCTCCATCGGCACCGAGCACATCGACGACATCATCGCCGACCTGGAGCAGGGCTTCGCCGCCGTAAAAGCCTGAGGAGGCGACCTCATCACACAAACCATCGAGGCGTTACGCACCTTTCGCCCCTGACGCCCCGTCTCTCTTCATGATGTAACCCTTTTCAAAAAGCCACCCCGCCAGCGTGTAAGAAAACTATGATTACGCGGCGGGGTGGCTTGCGCTGTTTTCGTTGTTTTTTTCCCAAAGTCTTGGTATACTGAACTTGAGCCACTGCTCTAAAAATAAGATGGAGGTGGACCGCATGGCGGAAAAATATTCCATTCAAGAACTGAAAGACATTGTGACCCCACTGGCCCAAAAGTACGGTGCCCAGCGCGTCTATCTCTTCGGCTCTTACGCCCGCCGGGATATGACGGAGTCCAGCGACGTAGACCTACGCATCGACAAAGGCTCCATCCGCGGCTTGGCCCTTGCGGGTTTTCTTGTAGACCTGGAGGATGCCCTCGGCCTAAAAGTAGACCTGATCCCGACTACCAGTCTGGATGGACAGTTCCTGTCCGCCATCCAAGAAGACGAGGTGCTGCTCTATGAAGCCTCTTGACTGCCATACATTCACGGAAACAAAATAGCCACCCTGCTGGTGTATTTTTGACCGAATACACGGGGGTGGCTGTCTTAGCATTGACAAGATTCGCTAAAATATGATATAGTATTCTATACGGGACACTGTTACTTTAGTGGTCAGGCCACCAAAATCCCAGCGCATTTTATGCGAAGGGAGGTGGTGCGAATGTGGAAGAGATTATTGCAGGTTCTCCTGCTGGCGGCGATCTTGCTGCTCGCGCTTTCCACAAAAGCGTGCTGACCACTCGACGGCAATCGAATGGTCAGCTAATTTCTAGCATATGATCTTCGGGGGCCTGGCTACAAGTAACAGTGTCCCCTTTTGTTTTTATTATATCCAGGCGTTCCGCCTTTGTCAAGTTCAGAAATGAGAAAGAACACCGCAAGCAAAACCCCCAGGGACGAATCCCTGGGGGCCTTGCATTTACGGGGAACCTTCCTGAATCAGATTCGGGAAAGATTACTGAGCTGCGATGGTGAAGGTAGGTGCGCCAACATTGCCAGCTTCAGCAGTAACGGTGAACTGGACGGTACCAGCGCCTTTGTTGGCTGCAACCTTAGCAACGCCGCTATCCACAGTCCAACCTTCGCCAGAGACAGTCACGCCAGCAGCAGTGGAGTTAGTACCAGCGGTCATGGTGATCTTGGAAGCCGCCGTTGCAGAGCCAGTAACAGTTACAGTGTAGGTGATGGTGCTACCCTGCATAACATAGGATTTGTCAGCTTTAACAGTAGCCTTCAAGCCCTGTGCAGTAGCAATAGCTCCAGGTGCAGTCACAGTATAGACGGCAGCAATACCAGTGGCAGACTGCGCCTCACCGTCCTGATAAGGAATCAGCTTGTTGTCGGAGTCAATGAAGATAGCCTTGATCTCATTGTAGCCGGACTTCTTCTCATAGAAGATAGCTGCGTTTGCATAGTCCTCGCCAGCGGTCTTGGTGTAAGCAATGATGCTGTTGTTGTCGGACTTCTCGTTGTCAGCGGTGTTGACGCCGATCTTCTTGGTGGAAGAAGTCAGAGTCCAAGCGGTATCCTGGCCATCAACGACCTGGCCGTTAGCAGCCACGGTGTCAGTGGTGGTGATGATGCGGTTGCTCTCAACGGTCTTGATCTTCACAACCTTGAAGTAGGTGGAGCCAACATCCTCGATCTCGCTGCCGGAGAGAGTGTCGTCAACCTTGACATCGGAGTTGTTTGCCTTGGCGTTTGCATCGATAATGGGATACTCAACAAAGTCGCCGATGTAAGCATCGCAGGAAGTGCCGTCGATGTTCAGAGCGACCTCGTCGGTGCCGTTCCAGATGGTCAGCTGAACAACATTGTCATCGCCACTCTTGGTGGTAACTTTGTTGGTCACATAGCCATAAGCAGTGGTGTTAGAGCCGCCGGTGGGGAAGCTGGAAGACACGACAGCAAAGGCAACGATCTTGTTGTTGTCAACGATGTACTGAACAACGTTATTGGAATCATTGCTGAAGTTGCCCAGGGAGCTTGCGGTGTAAGCCTTCCACTTGTTGTCAGTCGTGCCGTACACGAACACAGCGGCATCGGAAGCAACAATCTTGGAGGTGGTGCCCACCGTCAGAGTGTCGCTGTCCCCATTGAAGGAGTAGGTGGTGTTGGTAACCTTGGTGTAGTCCTTAGCGCTCAGGTCAACCTTGGAGTCGCTGGACTTCAGGTTATAGTAGTACAGAACTGCATTCTTCTTGGCATTATCGGAAGGCAGCTCAGCGCCGTCCTTCAGCTCGTCAACGGTGGAGATGATCTCGGAACCGTCAGCCTTCAGCAGCTTGACACGGGTATTGCCAAACTCTTCGGTACCCTTGGTAGCGATTGCGTAGTTATTGAAGCCGGAGACCTTATTGTAAGCAACATAATAGTTGCCGTAAACGATCAGGTCATAGGTGTCATCAACATTACTGGAAGTCAGAGCGGCCTGAGTGTAGTCAGTCGCAACGGTAGTGTTGACGCTGTCATACTTATACCACTTGCCATCGACCTTGATCTGGCTATCGCTGGACTTGAAGGCTTCGATCTTGCCGGAAACAGTCTCAGCCTTGGTGATGACGAACTTACGGGAGGAATCCTTGTAGATCTCAACGTAGTTAACAATATCACCAGCCTTAATGCCATCGTAGGTGGTGCAGTCTTCCAGATCCTTAGTACCGAGGCCCTCAATGCCGATCTTGGAAGAGGTGACAGAAGAGACCTTACCGAACTTGGAGTTGGTCACGTATGCCATAACGATCTTGCCGTTGTCGTTGCAGACCAGCTTAACACTGTCAGCAGAGTTCTTCTTCAGAGCAGCCTCAATGTAGTCAGCCAAATCAGTAGCAGTAGTCAGGTTATAGGTCTTTCTGGTATTGCCATTCAGAGTAGCATCGGTTGCAACAGGCTTGGTTTCTGCACCATAGTTGTAGTTAATTACAACATTGCCAGCAGTCAGCTTATCGGCAACTTCATACTTCTTGTCGCCGAACTTGATCTTACCTGCGTCGGAGCAACTCTGCAGGTCACCCTTGGTGATGTTGTACACGGTGGTAGTACCGGTGACATACACGCCATAGATGGTGTCCTTCTCGTCCAGCTGGCCGTCCACGCCGTCCTTGCTGTCCTTGTACAGAACCTTGACTTCTTCGCCCAGGTACTTCAGGTCCAGGTCATACTTGAACTGGAAGGTGGTCTTGCTTTCATCGCCGACCTTAACAGTAGCGCCGTTGATGGTAGCGCCAGTGATCTGGATGTTGCCGTCCTTGCAGTTGGTCACGTCGGAGTTACCAGCGAAGGTACCAATAGCGGTATCAGCCTCGTACTTGTCCTCCAGCAGGGTGATCTTGTCGTTGGTGGAACCAACAACCTTGTCCTGCACGGTGATCTGGCTGGACAGCTGGCCCTTGGAGTCAGCAACCAGAGTGGTCTTGTACTCGACTTCATAGGCGTTCAGAGCGTTCCACACCATCTGAGCAGCATTGTCACGGGTCAGAGCAGCGGAAGTGTCCATCTTCTCCAGGCCGTCATACAGGCCCTTCTGAGCAGCACGGACGTTGACATTGGTAGCCCAAGCGTTGCCGGTGAAGCCTTCGTTCTCGGACTTGTAGCCCAGGGAGACCAGGAGCATCTTAGCCAGCTGGACGCCGGTCACGTTGCCGTTGGGGGCGAACTTGCCGCCGCCGACGCCGGACACGATACCCTGAGCAGCGCAGGACTCGATGTAGCCCTCAGCCCAGGCAGCGTTGGCGTTGT
>OLNW01004303.1_pt1 | contig 10228 bp, 8 predicted proteins | sample 1672121 | NCBI WGS metagenome assembly OLNW01 (sample SAMEA3136648, study PRJEB25190) | human gut metagenome
CTTTTAGTACACACGGATAATGCCGGAGATTTCCCTCACGACGGACATTCCCTCCATGATACGGATGGCATCATTAAAATGTCTCTCTTTTACGAGATCGGTGATGACCACGATCTCGGCAATGCCATCGTGGCTGCGCTTCTGTACCATCTGGGCGATGCTGACATCGTTGTTGCCAAGGACTCCTGCGATATTTGCCAGGGCTCCGGCACGATTCTCCACCTGTAAGCGTAGGAAGAATCGGCTCTTCGTATCCTCTACATCCAGTACAGGAAGCTTCTTATGGCTGTCGCTGCCAATCTTGCCGCAGCTTCCATGGATAATATTACGCATCACATCAATGACATCTCCCAGTACCGCACTGGCGGTAGGCATCTGTCCGGCGCCACGTCCCATGAACATGGCATCATCACAAGCCTGACCATGAACAAATACGGCATTGAAGGAATCTCTGACCGTGGCAAGAGGATGGCTGTCCGGGATCAATGTGGGATGTACTTTTACTTCAATTCCTTTACCTGTAAGCTTTGTAATACCCAACAGTTTAATCACATAGCCGAATTCTTTTGCATACCGGATATCCTCTGCTGTAATCTTCGTGATGCCTTCCGTATAAACCTGAGGGAACGTCACGCGGGAGCTGAAAGCGATGGATGCCATAATGGCGATCTTGCGTCCCGCATCATAGCCTTCCACGTCCGCTGTGGGATCTGCTTCCGCATAGCCCAGTCTCGTAGCCATATCCAGAGCTTCCTGATAGCCCATACCTTCCTCGGACATTTTGGTCAAAATATAGTTTGTCGTACCGTTGACGATTCCCATGATCTCCGTCAATTGACTTCCCGCCAGACTCTGACGCAAAGGTCGGATAATGGGAATGGCTCCTGCTACAGCTGCCTCGAACTGTAAGTCACATTTATTCTCCGTGGCAACCTCAAACAGCGGATCCCCATACTCCGCCAGCAGATCCTTGTTGGCGGTGACCACCTGCTTTCCGGCCTTCATGGCTTCTTCCACATAAGTTCTGGCCGGTTCTATACCACCCATGACTTCAATAACGATCTGGATTTCGGGGTCTTCCAGAATTTCCTGCCAGCTATCTGTGAACAACTCCTGGGGGATTCCTTCTCTTACCTTTCCGGGATTGCGCACCAGAATCTTTTTAATCTCCAGATGTGCTCCTGTCTTCAGGCAGATATCCTCTTCCTGCATCCCTGCCAGCTTGTACACACCGCTTCCCACGGTTCCTGCTCCCAATAATGCTGCATATATCTTACGGTTCTCGCCCATGATTTCTCCTCTCATTGTGCCGTAACACCTGACGATTTCTTCTGTTTCCAAATATCTTTCTGTATCTTTGCAATTTCCAAAAATAACTATGTCTCATTATAACAAAAAACATTTATAACGCAACAAAAACCGTCCTTATCAGACGGTTTTGTCAATTTTTTATATCGAAACAGCTATTCTTATTTCAGTGCGCTTACCCCAGTGCCTTCTCCAATTCCTCAATCACGATCTTCAATGCTTTGATTCTGGCATATTTTTTATCTACAGATTCCAGAATGTGCCAGGGAGCATATTCCGTGCTGGTCTTTTGGAGCATTTCGTTCACAGAGTCTTCGTACTGGTCCCATTTGTCGCGGTTACGCCAGTCTTCATCCGTGATCTTCCACTGCTTCTCCGGGGTATTCTGCCGCTCTGTGAAGCGTTCCAGCTGGGTATCCTTGTCGATCTGCACCCAGAACTTGATGATCACCGCGCCCCACTGGGACAATTCCTTCTCGAACTCGTTGATCTCGTTATAAGCCCGTTGCCAGTCGTTGGTACTACAGAAGCCTTCCAGCCGTTCTACCGTGACGCGTCCGTACCAGGTACGATCAAAAATGGCAATATGTCCGGTCTTAGGAAGTCTCGTCCAGAATCGCCAGAGATAATGTCTCGCTTTCTCGTGGGGTTCCGGGCTGGCGATGGGGTGTACCTCGTAGCCTCTGGGATCCAGTGCTCCCGCGATCCGCTTGATATTGCCGCCCTTGCCTGCGGCATCCCAGCCTTCGTAGGCGATGACTACCGGAATCTTTTTCCGATACAGGCGGTAATGCAGGGCATTCAGCTTCTTCTGCAGATGACGCAGTTCTTTCTTGTATTCTTCCTCGGAGATTTCCTTGTCCAGTTCCACCTCGGACAGCTTCGGCATCTTCACCAGCGGGAATACATTCTGCAAAATGGGCACAGCAAGGCTCTCATTCTGCATGGCTACATGGATACCGCTGCATAATGTCTCCAGCACTTGCAATTCCGCCCACTTTTTGTCCCCGGAATCTATGATGTACCAGGGAGCTACGGAAGCGTTCGTATCTGTGAGGTATTTGTCGTAGACTTCCTCACATTTGTCATAATGCTTGTTCTGCCACCAGTCGTTCTCGCCCACACGCCATGCGGTATCTTTGCTGGCTTCCAGCTCCTCCAGACGCTTTTTCTGTTCCTTTTTCCCGATCTGGAAAAAGAGCTTCAGCACCAGATAACCGTTGTCCGTCAGCTGTCGTTCAAAACGCTTGATGCTCTCAATGCGCTCCGCATACTGCTTATCCGACAGTTCGCCCCGAAGTCTTCCCTTCGTCACCTCATCCATCCAGCCGGAATCCAGGAATTCGAACTTGCCGGCTTCCGGAATTTTCACAAAATACCGATACAGGAAGGGCTTCCGCTTCTCTTCCTCCGTCGGTGCGGACATGGAAGCCACCTTGAAGAATCTGGGATCGATATTTTTAATAATTCCGCCGATGGTACTGCCCTTGCCGGCGGCACCCCAGCCTTCGATCAGCACCAGCACCGGGAGCTTATGCTCCTTGATCTGCATCTGGAGTCTTAAAAGTTCCTCCTGCGCTACATCCAGTCGTTTATCCAGTTCCTCTTTGTCCGGCTTTGCCGCCGGGATCCACTGTTTCAGCATACTGTAACCACCCTTTCCAGAAATCCTCATTGTACAAAACTTACATAAGTCTAGTGTATACCATTTTTAAAAAATATAAAAGCAATTGGGAAATTTATTTACAGATATTATTTTTCCATCCGTTCTCTGATATTATTGTAGATTTCCCGGGTCTGCGCATCATCTGCACCGTTTAGAATAACGGTGCTCCCCTCTACTTCCATGACTACATAAGTATCACAGTCGTTATGAGTATAGCGGATGTAATCTGCGTGGATTTCATCGCGAAAATGTCCCATGGAATATTTCAGGTTGCCAAAACCGTTCGTCCGGATTGTATTCGTATCCCGGAACATATTCTCTTCGTAAGCAATGCTTTCGATAGCGTCATATTTCACTATGTAATCCTGCCAGCCCTCCGCCTGAACAGTAAATTCATTTTCTCCATAACAGATCTCGATTTTTCCCGTATATAACGTCCATACCGTAAATAGCACACACGCGAGCATTATAAAGACATAGACCGCAACCACTTTATGGTTGTAGTGTACTGCCAGCCCTTTTCCGGTGCGCAACTTCTTTCTATAATAGAGATAAGAATACAGGATGCTGCCAAAAGCTGCTGCCGTGATAGCGACAATAAACAGAAATAATGCAGCCATGCTGTCACTGAACAGTCCACAGCTCATACTCAACAGTCCTGCTGCCACCCATATTTTTCCACTGAAGCGGTGCGTGGCATTCCAGTTCTCCTCATCCTGCAATGCCCATACGACGCGGATGCCGATGGTGCGGTTCGGTTTCACCTTGGGCAGATAATTGCCCACAATAACAAATAGCAATCCCATTCCGACATACAAAATTGCCATGAGCAGATACTCTTTCCTTACACCCATATCAATCCATCTGGCGATACCGTTATAGAGCAATGTCATTCCCGGCACGATCCACGTAACCATTCTTATGACCTTGTCACTCTGCTGCCTGTTTCTGTTGTCGTAAAAAGTTACTGCAATTGCTATCACATAAGTCACTGCAAAAGTGCCGTTTACCCACAGACTGTTCTCACAGGTATATCCCAATATCATTCCCATGCACATAACAAATGCCGAGCTGATCAGCCTGCCTTTATTTTTCTGTATCATTTCCTTCATTATCCGATGCTCCTTTCAAATCTGTGATCCATAACATGATTTCTTCCAGCACGGAAGCATTCAGTTCATAATAAATAAACTTTCCTTCCCGCTTGTCCCTGATCAGATCTGCCTCCTTTAGTACCGACAAATGCCTCGATATGGAAGCCCCCGTCACCGGAAAATGTTCGCAGATCTCTCCTGCCGACAATCGACCGTTTTTCAGAAGATTTAGTATTTCACGCCTTATAGGATCTGCCAATGCTTTCAATGTATCCTGTATTCCCAAAAATGAATCACATCCTTTCATCCAAGCGTTTAACATTTAACCTAATTGTTAAATGTATTGTATCATGTGGATTATTTAATGTCAACAGCTTCACAGATCAAAGCAGATACTTATTCCTGCGTATGGATACATCTGTACATAAAAATCCCTCCGTCTTATGACGAAGGGATCTCATTCTTCTCTATACTTCCGTACTGTCTTCCGGCAGTCCCTTTAAGAACGCCACAGCCACCGGCAATGACAAAACCGCAGATAAAATATCGGACACCGGCTGTGACCACTGGATGCCCCGAATTCCCCAGAACGCCGTCAGGATCAGCAGTGCCGGAATGTAGATGGTGCCACTTCGGAAGGAGGCTAAGATCGTCGCCCTGCCGCCCTTTCCAATGGACTGAAACAGCATGTTGCCGCAGATGCATACCGGAATAAACGGAAGCGTCAGGCACTGGATCTGCAACGCATAAAAAGCAATCTCATAGGCATCCATATCCGTAAGGAATTGCAGCAACAGCTCTCTGCGGAACACATACACCACACCTGCGAACACTGCCATGGTTACCAGGCTGGCACACAGGGTGAACCAGAACGCTTTCCTTACACGGGAATACTTCTTTGCCCCATAATTGAAGGAGGATACCGGCTGGAAGCCCTGACCGATACCCAGTGCCACACTGAATACGAAATTGAAAATACGGGATACCACGCTCATGGCAGCAATGGCAATATCTCCGTAGACTGCCGCCTGTGCATTCAGCACCATGGTGGACACGCTGGCCAGTCCCTGTCGCATCATACTGGGGAAGCCTGCTGTAAGAATGTTCTTATGTACGGCAAATTCCCATGTAAAATATTTCGGTGCCAGGCTGCTCTGGGTCTTTCCACGTAGGAAAAAGAATAACAGGATTCCAAAGGATACGTACTGGGAGATCATAGTGGAAAGTGCCGCTCCCCGGATACCAAGATTTACCCCCCACATAAGAATGGCATCTCCCGCCATATTTAAGATACCGCCGGAGACCAGTCCTACCATCGCCAGATTGGCATAGCCTTCATACCGGAGCACATTGTTCATCACACAGCTGGATGCCATTGCCGGTGCCGACACCAAAATATAGAAAGCATAGATTCTCGCATAGGGAAGGATGGTCTCCGTACTTCCAAGCAATCTGCACAATCCGTTCAAATCCACAATACCGATCACCGCGATCAACACTCCGGCTCCCACCGCCAAATAAAATCCCGTTGCGGAAAAAGCTTTCGCCCGCTCCTTTTCATGAGCTCCTAACAACCGGCTGATATTACTTCCGGCGCCATGACCGAACATGAATCCGAACGCCTGAATAATTGCCATCAAGCCAAACACCACGCCTACCGCTCCGGTAGCACTGGTGCCTAACTGGCTTACGAACCAGGTATCCACCATATTATACAGATTCGTGATCAACATACTGATGGTAGTGGGCAATCCCAGTTCCAAAACCAACTGTGCTACCGGTTCCTCGGTGAGCCGTTTATATTGTTTCTCCTCTTTTGACAATGTTGTATCACTCATATCACATAGCTCCTATATCATTACCACAGTTTCCATTCGGTTCTCTCTATGGTTTTACACTATTCTATGCCACAGTAATCCGCAGGCTGCTTCTACTCGGTTTGAAATCATAATCCGTACCCATTCATCGTATCGCCAAAATAGCGTCTGCCCTACCGGCACGACGCTATTATAGATGATTCTCTTTGAAAATGTAATCCCTTTCAGCTGTTTTTTACTTAAATTTTATGTTCAGCATCACAGTTTCTCACTGAAATAGCTCTTATAGCCCTCACCGAAGATCTCCGTGGCACTGGTGACGATCATAAATGCCAGGGGATCCTCTTCCTTTACGATTTCTTCCGCCTTGGGAGAAATGTTTTTCTTCATGGCGCACATGATGACGCTCTTCTCCTTGCCGCTGTAAGCACCACTGCCCTGTACATAAGTCACACCAATATCCAGCTCCTCCAAAAGTCTCCCTGCAATCTTCTCTGCATGGTCGCTGATAATATAGATCAGCTTCGCCTCATCACGACCGTACAATACCACATCCAGCACTACTGATGTGATAATGACCACGATACCGGCATACAGTGCCTTGTCAATGTTCCGGAATACAAATGCCGATGCTATGACGATAACCACATCTGTCAGGAAAAACAATGCTCCCGTCTTGAGGTACGGGAACTTCAACCGCAGTAATTTGATAATAATATCTGTTCCTCCCGTAGTGGATCCGGCCTTGAACACCCAGCCCATAGATACTGCCATCAGTGCACTTCCGGTCAGAGAGGCAAGCAATGGATCTGTGGTCACTGCTCCTACCGGTGTCAGCAGGTTTGTAAACAGTGATGTCATTGCTGTACAATAGATCGTAGACAAAATAAACCGCAATCCGAATTTCCAGATACCGATCAGTAGGATCGGTATGTTGATGAGTAACATCCAGGTACCTGTCTCAATTCCGAACAAACGGTTTAAAATAATGGCAATACCGGTGATACCCCCGGGTGCCAGAGAGTTCGGATCCAAAAACATGCTGACGGATACCGCATAGACAAAAGAAGCCACCGTGATCATTACATAATCCCGAAACATCTGCAGTGGTGTCTTTTTATCCAGTCTCTGTATTTCCAGTTCTTTTTCAGTCTTTTTCGCCATATTTCTCTCCATTTCCACACATAAAAGCCGCATACCTATAATATGCGGCTTTTATCAGTGATGCATTCACTTCTTTTCTAAGAAACTATGCAGCGACATCTGCATGACTCTGCACAATTATATATTTGCTCTGACCACCTTGGGCTGATAGCCTTCTTTTTCCAGAGCGGCAATGATCTCATTCTTATGCTCGGTACCGAATGCTTCCAGTGTGATACGCAGTTCCACGGCAGCGCTACGGTTGATGGATACAAACTGGTTGTGCTCCAGCTTGATGACATTACCGTTAACGCCGGCAATGATACCGGATACTCTGCACAGCTCACCGGGCTTGTCGGGAAGCAATACGGATACGGTGAAGATACGGTCTCTTAAGATCAGACCCTGCTGTACTACGGAGGACATGGTGATGACATCCATATTACCGCCGCTCAAGATAGATACAATACGCTTATCCTTCACATTTAACTGCTTTAAGGCTGCCACGGTCAGCAGTCCGGAATTCTCCACGATCATCTTGTGGTTCTCCACCATATCCAGGAAGGCTACTACCAGATCCTCGTCCTCCACAGTGATCACGTCGTCCAGATTCTTCTGTAAGTACGGGAAAATCTTACTTCCGGGAGTCTTAACCGCAGTACCGTCTGCAATGGTGTTGACCTTTGGCAGGGTGGTTACCTTGCCGTTCTTTAAGGATACCTGCATGCAGTTAGCTCCCGCAGGTTCCACACCGATGACCTTGATCTTTGGGTTCAGCAGTTTTGCCAGTGTGGAGACACCGGTTGCCAGTCCGCCGCCACCAATAGGAACTAAAATGTAGTCTACCAGGGGAAGCTCTTTAAAGATCTCCATGGCAATGGTACCCTGACCGGTCGCCACAGTCAGATCATCAAACGGATGAATGAAGGTATATCCGTGCTCTTCTGCCAGTTCATATGCTTTTGCACATGCCTCATCATAGACATCACCGTGCAGTACTACCTCTGCACCGTAGCCTCTGGTACGGTTTACCTTGATCAGAGGTGTGGTGGTGGGCATTACGATAGTGGCCTTGCTGCCGTAGCATTTTGCTGCATAAGCAACGCCCTGGGCATGGTTGCCTGCTGATGCGGTGATCAGTCCCTTGGCACGCTCTTCATCCGTCAGTGTGCTCATTTTGTAATAAGCGCCTCTTAACTTGTAGGCTCCGGTAAACTGTAAGTTCTCGGGCTTTAAGTATACACGGTTGCCGGTCTGGGCGCTGAAATAATCACTGTATACCAGCTTGGTCTCTAACGTTACCTTTTTTACGATTTCACTTGCTTCTTCAAATTTCTCTAAAGTCAACATTTCTTCCTGCATTTTTCTTCCCATGCCTTTCTGTAACACTTTCCTTGGTCTGTCGGTTATTCCTCCTGCGTATCCGTCTGTTGCTCGTTCTCGGGCAGATGCAGTTCTCCGATATCCTCCATATTCACATCAAACAATGCGTTTACAAATTCCTCAGAATTGAATTTCTGGAGATCCTCAATGGTCTCCCCCACACCGATGTATTTTACCGGAACCTTCAGTTCAGACTGGATTGCCACCGCAATACCACCCTTCGCCGTTCCGTCCATCTTCGTCAGAATGATGCCTGTGAGATCTGCCACCTCACCGAATTCTCTCGCCTGTACCAGTGCATTCTGTCCGGTGGTACCATCCAATACGATCAGGTTCTCTCTGTGGGCATTCGGGAACTCCTTGTCAATGATGCGGTTCATCTTGCGAAGTTCTTCCATCAGGTTCTTTTTATTATGCAGTCTGCCGGCGGTATCAATGAGAAGCACATCCACGCCTCTTGCTTTCGCTGCATTCACGGCATCAAACACCACACTGGCGGGATCCGCGCCCTCTTTTCCGCCGATCATGGGCACATCCGCTCTGGATGCCCATTCTGCCAGCTGATCTCCCGCTGCGGCACGAAATGTATCCGCTGCGGCGATAAGGACTTTTCTGCCCTCATCCTTTAATTTACCTGCCAGTTTACCCACGGAAGTGGTCTTACCCACACCGTTGACACCAATGACCATGATCACGGACTGTTCCTTCTCGAAATCATAGGCGGTCTCATCCACCTGCATCTGCTCCTTAATACTTTCGATCAGAAGCTGTTTGCATTCGGAAGGCTCCTTGATATGCTTTTCTTTTACCTGCTGTTTTAATCTCTCCACAATGGCAGTGGTGGCATTGACACCGATATCTCCCATAATGAGGATTTCTTCCAGTTCTTCGTAGAAATCATCATCAATGGCGGAAAAACCGCTGAAGACTGAATCGATTCCCCGGACAATGTTATCACGGGTTTTGGTCAGTCCTTCTTTCAGCCTCGCAAAAAAGCCTTTCTTTTCCTCACTCATCCCATTTCCTCCAATCAGCATTCTATCCAGAAAAACGCTTGCGTTTTTCTTGTATGAAACTTAGAACTTCTTCACGATTTTCATACTAATCGTCCAGGTCCTTGTCAATGAGGTTGACGCTGACTAAGGTAGATACGCCCTTTTCCTGCATGGTGATACCATACAATCTATCCACCTGTTCCATAGTGCCTCGTCTGTGGGTAATGACAATGAACTGGGTGTTCTTGGTCAGCTTATGTAAATACTTTGCAAAACGTCCTACATTGGAGTCATCCAGTGCGGCCTCGATCTCGTCTAACAGACAGAACGGAGACGGCTTCAGGTTCTGAATTGCGAACAGTAGGGATATGGCGGATAAAGCCTTCTCTCCACCGGAGAGCTGCATCATGTTCTGCAGCTTTTTTCCGGGGGGCTGTGCGATGATGCGAATGCCTGCCTCCAGAATATCCTCATCCTCCATCAGTTCCAGTGTTCCCTTACCACCACCGAAGAGTTCCTTGAATACCTTATCGAACTCTCTACTGATCTCTGCGAATTTCTCCGTGAACTGTTTACGCATGGCGGTATCCAGTTCTTCGATGATGCCTTCCAGCGTCTTCTCCGCTTCCACCAGATCGTCATGCTGGGTCTTCATGAAAGTATAACGCTCCATCAGGTTCTTATAATCCTCAATGGCGTTGACATTAACATTGCCAAGCTTGCGGATCTCATCCTTCAGACCGCTGATCTCACGTTTCATAGCGGGAAGATCATTCATCTCTTCGTTGCGGAGTCCTGCCGCATCGCTTAAGGTGATCTCAT
>OLNW01004304.1_pt1 | contig 10219 bp, 15 predicted proteins | sample 1672121 | NCBI WGS metagenome assembly OLNW01 (sample SAMEA3136648, study PRJEB25190) | human gut metagenome
CCAGAATTCTGGTTGGTGAAATTCCAATGTTGCTAGAAACAATAGCAATCTAACAAAGAATAAAAACAAAAAGATACAATTTATTGGAGGCAAATAAAATGTTAGATATTATTTCAATGATTACATTTTTGTTTATATTTATTGGACTACCTATGATTTTAGTAATTATTGGTGGTAACGATAAAACAGAAGAAGAACAAAAGTTAGAAGATAAAGAACAAATGGAATATTTAAGACAATATAGAGAAAAGAAATTAAATAAAAAAAGAAAATTTTGGAGGTAGGTATATGGAAAAAGAATTATATTCTTGGGAACAAGTTAGAGCTTATAGTATAATAGCACTACATAATTTACTTAATTCAGCTAATGATATCAATTTAAAGAACATGAAATTATTTATAGATCCTTTACAAACTTTATATGGCAAAGACGGAATTGTAGGAGTAGCTGAAAGATTGATAAATAATGAATAAAATATTTTTATAAACATTTGGGTTAGTATTTTAGTTTGTCAACTTATACTAACTCTTTTCTTTTGTCAAATGTGTAAATTTAAAATTTGTACCTTTGTAGCTAATAATTTCATGTGCTAGACTCCAGATATAAGCAAAATTGCATTTTGCTTATACGAAATGGAGGTAATAATGTCATTTTTGAAATATCAAAAGCAAACACCAGAGTTTTTAAATAATTACTTAAAATATAAAGCTTTCATTGAGTTTAAATCAAAAACAACAATAGATGGAACATATTTTGATTTAAGAACTTTGTTAAGATATATTAAATTACTAAAAACAGATAAAAATAAAATATATACAATAACTATAGATGAATTCAAAAAAATATCTATTATAGATATAACTCTAGAAGATTTAAACAATATAACACCAAATAATCTAGAAAAATATATTATCTTTTTAAATAATATACTAGACAATGATATTAAAACTAGAAACAGAAAGTTAGCATCATTAAAGAAATTCTTTGAATATTTAGAAACCAATAATTTTATTAGTTTAAATCCAGCAAGAAATATGACATCAGGCAGAGTAGAAAAAAGAATTCCTAAACATTTAAGTTTAATAGAAAGTAAGCAATTACTTTCTAATGTAATAAAATCTAATAATAGATTTAAAATAAGAAATTATGCAATTACTTGTGTATTTCTTAATTGTAGCTTGAGATTATCAGAACTAACATCTATTGATTTATCAGACTTAAAATTAGATGATAGTGAACAAACATTAAGGGTACATGGTAAGGGTAATAAGGAAAGATTAATTTATCTTAATGCAGCAGTTTGTGAGGCTATAATTTGTTATTTACAGGTTAGACCTTGTTTAGGAAAAGACAACAAAGACCATGATGCCTTGTTTATTAGTGGTCAAAATAAAAGAATTTCTAATAGAACAGTTCAAACAATAATAAAAGATGAACTTCTTGCTTTACTTGATGAAAATCCTTATAAAGAAAAATATCATACTCATACTTTAAGACACACAGGAGCTACATTACTTTATAATGAAAAAGATATAAATATATTTGTATTAAAACGAATACTTGGTCATGAATGTTTAGATGCAACTGAAATTTATACTCATATTTCAGATAAGAAATTAAAATATATAATGGAAAATTGTACTATATCAAGTATTTTAGAACGAAATGGAGGTCAAAGATAGATGAACGAAGAAAATAAAATCCCTAAATTTGTTACAGATTTAACAAATTATTTAATTGCTATAAAGAATCTATCACAAGTATATGTTAAAAATATGACAATAACAATAGGACAATTCTTAGAATTTATAAATATTCACAAACTAAAAAATAAATACGAATCTATACAAGAACTTACTTTAAATGATATAAGATCTTTAAATAATAGCGATATTTACAGTTTTATATATTTCTTGGCAGAATCACAGTACAAGATAAATTCAAGAGTTGTAAAAACAGAACATTTAAGAACATTTTTTGAATACCTATTTACTATACAACATACCATATTTAAAGAACCATTTAAGAAAATAAAAGCTGATAGAAAAATCGTTAAAAAGCTACCTAACTACTTATCATTAGACGAAGCTAAAAAGATGATAAATGTATATGCTAATAGTAAATATGGTTTAGAAATAAGGGATAATGCTGTAATACATTTATTCTTAAATAGTGGACTCCGTTTGTCAGAATTAAAAAACTTATCCATTGATGATTTAGACTTGGATAATGGCAAATTTTCTATAATTGGTAAAGGTAATAAGGAAAGAACTGGATATATTAATGAAATGACTAAAAAAGCAATAGAAGAATATTTAAGAATAAGAGATAATTTTAGTCCTAAAAATAAAATCCTATTTGTAAGTAAATATGGTTCAAAAATGAGTTCTACAGCTATTGAAAAGATTATTAAAAAAGCTTATAAATTATCTGGAATTAATGATGAAAACTATTGTGTTCATACTCTACGACATACTTGTGCAACACTATTATATAGAAATGGTACTGATATTAGAACTATTCAAGAATTATTAGGACATGTTCAAATTGATACAACTGAAATATATACACATTTACATGACCAAGAAGTTATGGATGCAATGTTGGATCATCCTTTATCACAATATAAAATGGCAAATGCAGAGGCTTTTTGTGCATAATTTATTATAAAAAGGAGCTGATAAAACAATGGAAGATTATGAAAGAAAATTTGATAAAAATAAAATTCATTCTGTAGAATTAAATCTATTAGATGGACAAGTTGAACTTATTTTGAGAGCATTAGAATTATATGGTTATAATCTTGAATATATGCTTAACAGTAATGATGCTACAGATGAGCAAAAACAAGAGAAAATATCAATGTTAAAGTATACTTATGAACAAGTTTTAGCATCACAAGCTGAACAAGTTGATACAAAAGCCAATAATATTGATAATTTAAGTAGTTTGGGCAAGTTATTAAGTAATAATTTTGTTCAAACACAGCAAAAGAATAAATTAAAAGCTATATAGTATTTTTTCATGTATACAAAGAAATAAGTAGGGAATAGGGGAATAGGCTATTTTTAGAAATGTATAAAAGTATAAAAAAGAAATTTAAAATATTAAAAGAAATTTTAAAACATAAAAATAAATACATAAAAAATTTATTCTATATAAAATATAAAATAAAAATTTCTTAAAAGTATAAAACTAAACTTAAAATAATTTAAAGTAAAAAAAATTAGTAATTAAGATTCAGAAATTTTAAAATTTAAAATTTTGTGTAAAGTTAAATTTTTCATATAATTTTTTATTAACGAACATTTGTTAATAATGCTTGTAAATAATTTTACATTATAATTTAATAAAATAATTTAATAAATTTTTTTATAAATATTATATAATTTTAGATTACAAATCCATAATATAATTTTGCAATTATAACACGCTAAAATCGATTTTAAGACATTTTTATATTTAATCAAACAAGTTATACGTTTATGATTAGATATGCTAATTTATAAATCTAGTGTTTATTATATAATTTTTAGTAGAAATGCTGATTTTTAGGCATTTATTAAAAATGCTCGAAAAAGGCTAAAAAAGCGACGCACGAGAATCGATTTTAAGGCGTTTTTATTTTTTAGACATATAACTTGTTGTTTGAATAATTGAGCAAAATATTGAAATATGGGGATTTGTGAAATTTTGATAAAAATAATCTAAAGTTATATAAATTTTTTAAAATATGTGGTTACAATAATGAAAAAAAATCCAACCAGGAACAATTAAAAATAATGAGGCTTCAGAATCAAATTTAAGAGAGTTTTATAAGAAAGTAATATAGTTTGTTGTTAGAATAAATAGCTTAAATACTAGTAATAGCAAGGAATTGCAAGATTTTGCGGGTAGGACCATATATGTATGGTTTTATATTTTGTTCCTACTCCTTTTTGCACAAAACTTTGATTTTGCGCAATGTTAATAATATATAAAAGAGAAAAGCATAAGCTCTTCCCCTTTACTTTTTTATAAAAATAATTGATTAGAATCTCTTCTTACAAAATATGAATATATTAATTGTTTAAAAACTGATTCAACAGCTTTATGATTAAACTTTATAGCAGAACCACCTTCTAATAGTTTTTGAATCTTATTTTTATAACTTCTGCTTAAACTTTTAATTGGATAACCAGATTGTACTGCATATAATAATGCCATTGTTGTTTTATCTCTGCTTAAATCAGAAAAAGTAAATATATATTGATTCAAATATAAAATAGGAAAAAAAGAATTATCAAATGCAAATAGTTTAGTTTTTGCTAAAGGAAAATCATCAAATTCGCGTGATATTTCAACTCTAGTTAAATCTCCTACAATTGGCAAATCCTTTTCCCTTTTCTTATTATAAATCTTAACCCTACCATCATTCTTTCCAAAGTTATAAGTAACATTATCACCGCCATAACTTACAGTTTGAACCTTTCTTCTCTTCCCTATATCAAAAATTAAATCTAAAATATTAATAGGAATATCAATAGCAATATCAAATGCCCTAAGAAACCAATTACCAAATTTTTTTAAAATATGTAATATAAATTCATTATCTTTCGCCTTATTTGGATTAAATTCAATAGTAAAATTATATTTCAAATCATTCCTATTGTAATTGACCCCTTCATTATTATGCATAAATGCAATATAACAACCAAAATCAGTAAAATCCAAGGCATAATTATAATGAAAACACATTATTCTATCACTAATCCAAAATTTCTTTACATTATCCTTATAAGATGAATTAATAAGAAATTCTATCTCAGAAAAATCAGAATAAGTTATATAAGTTTTTAATCTAATTTTATCAATTGAATATATCATATTGTTAGATTCTTCTTTTTTATAATAAATTTTCAAATTATCATACATATTTTTTACCCCCCAAATTGATAAAAAATACGACATTTTCCATAATCTAAATGTAAACCAGGGCTAAAGCTTACAGCCACAATAGATTAATGCCAATTTTGCCCGATTTTTATATGTCAAATATGACACTTAATACCGCTTGTTAGATACGCGGTTTTTTTAAATTTTCTACTGAGTCCTCATTTGTATTTTGTTCTAATTTTTTTATGATCCTTTGTAATTGTAAAAAATTAATTATAGGCACAAAAGTAATTACAAAAGACATAAAAACAAATATAAAATGTTCAGTCATAAATAAAACTCCTTTCACTCAAACGGCGTTTGCCTTGTTAGTAGGGGGCTATCCCCCTTCAGAGATGAAAAACTTTGTTTTTCTAATCTCTGCCCCCGCATATCAGAGCAAATCTTTGTCAGTAATATCAGTAAATGACCTCTTAATATTATTTAATACTAAATTATAAACTTTACTATATATAAAATAGCAAGCAAAATATCCAAAAAGAAGCACAAAACTATTATGAAAAAGAACGAAAAGAACAACATAACTACACAATGTTAAAAACCACACTATCAATTGTTTGTTTTCTAAATTATCTAAAAAGTTAATTAATCTTTTTTTCTTAAATACGTTCATTACCAATCACCCCAATATCTGAACAATTTTCTATTTTATCGTACAGCATACTAACAAAACTGCTATCTTCAATACAGTCCTGCTCAACATACTTCTGTCCTAATACTCTTAGACCTGTTAATAAATAACTAATATCTTCATCACTTAATAAATGAATAACTCTATGTTTCATTATTCACGACCTCCTACTTTCTTTATTAAATCAACAAGAACACTTTCATTGCTCTTAGATTTTTTAAGTTCCTTCATAATCTGTTCTGTATCATAAGAATTACGAATATTATCATAAGCAACATAAGAAATTCTACGATGTACTCTTCTTTTATGTTGCCCCTTATCCATCTTCTCACCATTACTTATATACTCAACAGTCTTATAAAAACTATTAATAACTAAACGCCCCATAAGAGACTTACACTCAACAACATAATTAGTTTGTTCTCTTAATTTCTTATCAATTCTAGTAAATACTTGAGAACTTCCTAGTATCTGTTTATGGAATTTTCTTTGTTGAGAAATATAGTCCAAAAGATTTCCTGGAGCATCTTGCCAATTTGTACTTTCAAATGTTAAATGAATCTCATCAAATCCGAATATAACACCGTCATTTATACGCTTTTTATAAATAATGTTATTGTTATCATCTAAACACATGAAAATGTGTTTTTGACCCCATTTCATTCGTTTGTTATATTCTTTTTCTGTAATTTCATATATGTTAATGTTTTCTGTATCCAACAAATCACGCCAAGTCTTAATATCTCCATCACGATATTTGTAATTGAAATTAGTTAAAACCTTAACATGAGGATATTTCTTTTGTATATTTAAAAGATATCGAACAATAGAAAGTGTTTTACCTGAACCACCCAGACCACAAAAACACCAAAAACCAAAACCTCGGAACACGCCTTTATCTCTTCTGTGAATATCTCTTATAATAAGTGGCAATGACTTAAAAAAGTTTATTATAAGATTATGTAAAAAACCAAGTGTAATAAAATCTAAAAAAATAAAAACACCTAGTAATAAAAAAATAATAATATTATACATATAGCTTTTCCTTTCCGCTTGTACGACATAAAGTCGTACAAGCATAAAAGAATAATAAATTAAATTGACAACCCAATTTTACTAGCAACAACACTAAAACATCTAAAACCAACAGTAAAACTAATACATAAAATAACGGCAATAATACCCTCATAAACTGGTAAATATAAATTAAATCCCATTATCGTACGCAAAATCTGTGGCAATGATTCTGCTATATAAACTGGTGTCTCAAGAGTAGGAAATAAAGAAACAACAAAGAAAAGTATTGTATTAAATCCTTGCAACAATAAATATACTATCATTTTACATCATTTCCCCCTTTGTCAATAACTTGAGAATTGCCTTGAGTAGTACCATATCTAAGTACATACTTAATAATATAAACAACTAATAAAGCATATACAATAAGAGCTAAAAAGCTACGAACAGTCATTCTATAAGGTTCATAAGCCTTAACAACTTTATCAAATCGTATATCTGGTGTAGAATATTTAACAACACCCAAATCAAAAGACCAACTATCAAATTTTATATTTAAAAAATCTTCATTATAGACAACTTGTTTAGCCTTTTCAAGCTCATCAGAAAATAAACCAACAAACGGAAGATGATTGTTAAATGTACTACCCAAATCTCTATAATCTTCTTTAACTGATTCCCACTGTGAATCAGTTGGAATAAAAATATGATAAACAAATTCTAATAATGATGAAAAGAAATTTCCAATCCAACTAAAAATATCTTTTATAGTTTTAAATATATCCCCTAGAGATTTACTAAGATTATCCCATAAATCACTAAAGAATTTACCAATACTATTACCTAAGTCACTAAACCAATTACCAACATCAGAAAACCAATTACCTAAGTCTGTACCTAAATTTTTAAAAAATTCTCCAATTCCTGATACTGTGTCTGTAAATCCTTTTTGAAATCCTGTCCAAAAATCATCAAAAAAATTTTTTACAGTTGTAGCAAGTTCTTTGATACCATCAGGTATAGAACTAACAACACCCCAAATATTGTCAAGCAAGCTGGAAGAACTAGAGCCACTATTTTCGCTACCACCGGTTGTATTTCCTCCACTTGTGTTATTTCCGTTAGTGGCTCCACCTGAGTTCGTGGAGCTCCCTGAAAAAAAGTTTCACCACTATCACGCCAAACAATATCATGACTAGAATTAATAATATCATCACCATTAGAAGCAGTATAATAAGTTACGGACCCAATAGAATTGGTATTTCTTAAATATTCACTTCTAAAACTTTCATCAGCAAAATTAAATATGTCATTAAAATCAAGTGAAGATTTAAAAGAATTTTCATAATTACTTAAAGAACACCTTCTATCATAAAATTTCGTACCAGGTTCAACACATAATACAGTATTTCCATTATTATTTACCATATTAAAAGGTGTTTGCGCATAATAAATATAATAACTACAAACATTATACGGTTGTTGACCAGCCTCAACATTTGTCATATAAACATTATTATGAACAACAACATAATAATCAAATCCATCAGGAACATCTGTAGGTAATAACAATTTAACTGTCTTATTACCTAGATGACTATCTTTAAAAGTAATGCATTTTCTTTCTGCTGCAAAAACTTGTGAATTACTTAATATAAATAACACAAAAAAACTAGCAAAAACTATAAACATTTTTACAAACAACTTTTTTTCTTTCATATAAAAAATCCTTTCAATAAAAAAATAGCAGACGACGGACAGAATCCGTAGCCCGCATACGAAATAATTTAAAATTATAAAAATGTATAAATTATTCTTTTAATTAAAGCAATACCAATAAATGTACCCATTATACCAATACCTATTGGAACTAAAGTACTTAGTCCACTATTAATTGCATTAGTAACTGGAGCAACTGTATCACTTGTTATAGTAAATTTTGCGACATCATTCATTTGTAACTCCTTTCCAGAGAAAACTCTAAATAATTAATATAATTAGCCACATATATAAGGCTAAAATTAATAACTAATAAAATTATCTAAAGACTTCCAAAGCAAATAACAAACTACGGCAACTACAATAAAAGCAACTAAAAATAAGTCTGCATTAGCAATTACACTAGTGTTATATGCTATCTCATCTACTCTATTATCAAAAACAATTGTATTATTTTCTTCTGTAATTACATTGTTATCCATATTATTCTCCTAAATCAATTGGAACTATTTTTGCACTTGATGTATATAATTGAACATCGCAAATTAATTTTATTTTTGAATAAACTTTTAATTCTTTAAGCTTGCTAGCAAGTTCCTTGTTAGTAGTTGGGAATTTCAAGCGTCTTTCATAAACTTCTCCATTGACTTCTTCATCAAATTTTAAAACATAACTATCATCATAAGTAACCTGTTGACCTTTATCATTTGTAAATTGTCCACCTTCTCTTCTTGATAGACCCTTAAAAACTACATCAATCTCTAATAAATTCATAATATAACCTCTTTCTTTGCCTTCCCGAATAAGGCGTTCCAGGAGCTTTCGGGTAGCTCCCAGAAAATATGTATAAGCATTTAAAGAAATGCCTTACGATGCTTATTTTAGCATTTATTTGAATGCGTGTCAAGAGAATTCGAATAAATGCATGATAAAATAATTGTGGGGTGATAATATGTATAAGAGAATTAAAGAACTAAGAGAAGATAGCGACTTATTACAAAAACAAATAGCAATAGCTTTAAACATAACAAGACAACAATATGGCTTATATGAAAATGGAGAAAGAAAAATACCAATAGATAAAGCCATAATACTAGCAAAATTTTATAATACAAGTCTAGATTATATAGTAGGATTAACAGATGAAATAAAGCCATATCCAAGAATAAAATAAAAAATTTGACATATAATAAAATATATGCTAATATAATTATAGCAATTGCAAACAAACTGTTCAAAATAGTTTAAAAAAGACTAGGTGTACCATACCTAGTCTTTTACCTTTAATCTTCATTGTCAAATTTATTTAAAATCAAATAAACTATTAATAAAGCAATAAGTTTTATGATACTGTTCAAAATAGTACCCCCCTTTCTACCTTTAGGCGAAAGGCAAAGTAAATATACAATATATTTTATAGTTTGTCAAATATGGTAATTTATATCAAATATTATGAAAACAAATTTTAGAATAATTAAAATATAAGTATTTTAATAAAATTATATGTAAATTACAAAATAAAAAAAGCAAGATAAAGTAATATATTACATAAGTTTACAGAAAAACAAAAAAACATGAAAAATCAAAATACTAAAAAAGACAAAAAAATAAAACCTTTTAAAAGATTTTAACAATAACTGTAAAATTAACAACAAAGAGCGAAACTTTGATTTTGTGCAATGTTCTGTATTTCTTTTTTTACACTTTTCCATATCTACTTCTACCTCTCTTCTATTGATTATTGATATGTTAAAGTGAATCCAATTATAATTTACTATTCTATTATTTTATGTTTTTTTAAATTAGCTTTCGCAATGATTTTATTTTAAAAATTATTATTATTCTTTTCTTATGATTAAATTTTAGTTTTATTAAAGTTATATTTATCATTTAATATTTATTTTTATAATTATAAA
>OLNW01004305.1_pt1 | contig 10219 bp, 10 predicted proteins | sample 1672121 | NCBI WGS metagenome assembly OLNW01 (sample SAMEA3136648, study PRJEB25190) | human gut metagenome
GGCCATATATAAGATTATCAACTCTTTTTCGAGTTGTCAATCTACAGATTTTTTCAAGTTGGTAACCTTAGAACGTTCCCAAATTTTTGGAATGCCTCGGCTTATTCTTAGAAGGCACTTGTTGTATCCGTTAAACTAAGCGGACGAACCAGTACATCCCGGTGTTTCACACTTAGACGCCTGTTTAAATATCATACTATTTACAACCTGAAAAGTCAAGTCTTGACCTGCTATTGAAAGCTGTCTGTTTATTGAAAGCTGTCTTAGAGTCGGCCGACGACACTTTGTGACCGCCTTTAGTCTTTTTGCAGCACAGCCACTTTCATGCTGCGTACATACTCTCCGATCAGCCCTGCTGCCTCCCGTCCGTACTTCTCACACAGACGAACAATGGCACTGCCCACAATAGCACCATCCGATATCCGGCTCACGCCGGATCCCAAAACTAAAAAATCCCCGGCAATGTAAATTAATACATTGCCAGGGACGATTGGAATTCACTTATATCGCGGTGCCACCCTGCTTCACAGGATAGAAAAATCCTGCGCGCTTGTTAAAGAAGTACTAACATACTCCCGGCAATTAACGCCTGCCCCGCGTCATAGAATACTTGACCAGCTCTGCTGCCTTTCACTATGCCCTCAGTGGTCCATTTGCCTATCTGCGTTCGGCCCGGCTCTCATCCTCCCGGACTCTCTGTGCGTGCACAATATATCTGTCAAAAATTTTTTATAATTTTTTATCTTTTTATTTCAGCGCATCCTTCAGCTCTTCCTTGGATGTCACACCAACCATACGCTGAACTTCCTGTCCGTTTTTAAAAATAATCAGTGTCGGAATGCTGACAACACGAAACTGGCGTGCCAGATCCATCTGCTCATCCACATTGACTTTGCCAATCTGAACATCCGGCATTTCCGCTTCAAGTTCATGAAGAATCGGTGCCATCATCTGACACGGACCGCACCATACAGCCCAGAAATCTACCAGTACCGGCTTGTCGGATTTTGTAATCTCCGCCTGAAAATTTTCTTTTGTTAAATCTATAATTGCCATAATAAAACCTCCTGAAATTAAATTTCTTCCATATCATTTACATGCTCAGTATAACAGAGATACCCACAGAATGAAATATCTGATTTTATGAAGTTGCTTTACTTTTGTCCATTCACCCGCTATACTAATTTATATAGTACTTTATTTTAAACAAAAAGTAACTCCTTAGAAAACATTAAAGGATTGTGATCATTTTGAATCAGACGAATGTCTCCAACGAGCTTGCCGCCGCACCGGTGGGAAAGCTCCTTTTTAAACTGGCCGTTCCCACGGTCATTGCCCAGCTGGTCAATCTGCTCTACAACATCGTAGACAGAATTTATATCGGCCATATGCCCGGAACCGGCAGTTCTGCGCTGACCGGCATCGGACTGTGTTTTCCGATTATTTATCTTATTTCTGCTTTTTCAGCATTGATCGGTCAGGGCGGTGCCCCAAGAGCCGCCATCTGCATGGGGCAGAATAAGACAACCGAAGCCAACAGGATCCTGAATAACTGTTTCGTTGTCCTGATCATTGAAGCCGTTGTCCTGAGTGTATTTTTCTGGATTTTTGGTGAACCGCTGCTGTGGCTCTTCGGCTGCAGTGAACAGACAATTGTCTATGCGCTGCCTTATATGCAGATTTATGTTTCCGGATCGATTTTTGTCATGCTGGCTCTGGGCCTGAATCTTTTTATTACGACACAGGGATTCACACGTTTCAGCATGACCTCCGTCCTGATCGGTGCCGGTGCCAATATTATCCTGGATCCGATTTTTATCTACGGTCTGCATATGGGAGTCCGTGGTGCCGCCCTTGCAACAATCATTTCACAGGGTTTGTCCTGCATCTGGATTCTGAGGTTCCTCACCGGCAAAAAGACCCGGCTGAGATTGAAGAAATCCGATATGCACCTTGAGAAGCGCATTGTCATTCCATGTCTCGGACTCGGACTCGGTCCTTTTGTTATGCAGGCTACGGATGCACTTTTGAATATTGCCTTTAATTCCTCACTACAGCATTATGGCGGTGATATTGCCGTTGGTTGTATGACCATTTCCAGCACGATCCAGCAGATGGTATGGATTCCCGTACAGGGCATTGGTCAGGGGGCTCAGCCCATCATCAGCTACAATTACGGTGCCGGCAACGCCAAAAGAATCCGACAGACGTTTAAATGCATGCTTGCTGTTTCTATGACAGCGCTGACCGTTTTCTGGCTGTTTGTCCAACTGTCGCCAACAACCTTCATCCGCATATTCAGCAATTCTGAAGAAATTATTGCGACAGCCGGTTGGACACTTCGGGTTTACATGGCCGTTTTCTGCATGTTCAGCATCCAGATGTCTGTCCAGCAGACATTTACAGCCCTTGGAAAAGCAAAGGCATCCCTTTTTATCGCCTGCCTCAGGAAGATTATTCTGCTGATTCCGCTGATTTTTATACTGCCGCATTTCTTTGACAACAAAGTGTTTGCTGTATTTCTTGCGGAACCGGTATCAGACACCATTTCCATTACAGCATCCATCATTACTTTCCGTATTGTCTTCAAAAAGGCAATGCAAAGTATTAGTAAATCTGCATAACAGAAATTTTTGTGTAAGATACCCATTGTATATTTTGTCTTTTAATATTATAATCAACTATAATACATCTATTATTGCATTATAATACTGATTCAGGATAGGGAGGTATACAAATGTATTGCGATTTTGAAGAATATGTCAAGAACCGAAAACCGGACAAGTTGTCTCTGAAGAATCTTGTCGACCCATCTCTTGAGAAACCGTACGACAAAGATGAACTAGCTCTGCTTTCCCACCTGGCAGTAATATACAGCGAATCTATTACACCTGCTTTGGAAGATGAGAACCCTGAAGCTGAAGCTGATGATGACGACGACGATGATGACTTTTAGAATCTTTTAAAAGAAAAAGCTGACGTACTGCGAATAACAACAGTACGCCAGCTTTTTTATACACTCTTTGACTCACCTGAGAGTCCCTACACGGAATTCAGATCCGATTCACAGACACTGCTTCCATCTGTTTATACATAGTCCAGATGCCCCTGAAGCCAGATATTGCCGCGGAAACGGCGTCCCACTGCAGGCTCACCCAATAGATCTTCTGCATTCATACACAGATCGATCAACACATCATTGCATTCGATCTGTATCTGATACAGCTTCTCTCCTGTCAGCTGATTGTAGACTTCTTCTACACTGAGAATATCCCCCATCACCGAATACTGATCACAGGCAATACCATACGGCATAAAATAAGACTCTACAATCGTCAAAACATCCTCTGACTTGATACGCTTTGAAATAGAGGTATACATGTCAATATCCTCTAATGTGAGATTCTCCAGTGCATCCTGATCGCCCTGTCTGGCCGCTGCAATCATACCATTGCGTGATTCATTCTCCCGAAGCCGCTTCAAACGCTCAGAATCATTTCTCACAACAGGCAGGATCACCTTGCCGGAAATCGACAATGCCGACAACTTTACGGATACAGAAGAAATCTGACGACTCTTCGGGTTCATATCTGCATAATCCATCAGATGATTCATATGGAAAATAAGAGATACCCCAAGATTCACCACATCACACATGCCATCATATTCTTCTCTTTCAGAAATCTTCTCAACACTGACATCATCTGTGAGCGAAATCTGATGACCTGTATAATGCGGAAAATAATATTCATAACTGAACATACCATGCTCATCTACTTCACCACGCACCGTGATGCCTGCATTTGACACAAAATCTCGACACTTCTCTGCATAGACCGTGCCGCCGCAATCTGAAGCAAATTCACTGTCAGGGCTTCCCATGACCATATCAAGCAGCCGCTGCAAATCTCTTTTATGTTGAACCTTACTAAAACCTACCGCTCTCAAATAATCATGCATATAACCACCTGCAAATGATTTCTACTTGGAAATAACTTCAATACCGCCAAGATATTTTCTCAGAACTTCAGGAACAACGATAGAACCGTCTTTCAGCTGATTCTGCTCAACCAGTGCAGGAAGTACACGGGATGTAGCAAGACCGGAGCCATTCAATGTGTGCATGAACTGGATAGAACGATCTGCTCTTCTGACACGCATATTGCCTCGTCTTGCCTGATAATCTCTTGCATTGGATACAGAAGAAACTTCTTTGTAACCATTCATAGATGGAATAGAAATCTCGATATCGTATGTTCTTGCCATAGATGCAGAACAATCACCTGCTGCCAGTTTCACAGTTCTGAAGTGGAAGCCAAGGCCTTTAACAAGGTTCTCAGCCTTTGTTACGAGTTCTTCAAACGCTTCATCTGACTTCTCAGGCAGTGTGTACTGGAACATCTCTACCTTGTTGAACTGATGGCCTCTGACCATACCTCTTTCGTCCGCTCTGTAAGAACCTGCTTCTCTTCTGAAACATGGTGTGTAAGAGAAGAATTTCTTCGGCAGATCAGCCTCTGTCAGGATCTCATCTCTGTAAACAGATGCCAGCGCAGCTTCTGCTGTAGGCAGCATGTAATGAATTCTGCCTTCATCTGTCGGATTAGCAATCTTATAAACTTCATCTGCAAACTTAGGGAACTGACCTGCTGTCAGACCACACTGATATTCAAGCATGTATGGCGGCATGATCATCTCATAGCCATCAGCCAGATGTGTATCAATAAAGTAGTTCAGTAATGCCCATTCAAGACGTGCGCCCATGCCTTTGTAAATCCAGAAACCGTTGCCGGCCAGCTTAACACCGCGCTCATAATCAATCAGGCCAAGGTTTGTACAGAGATCCACATGGTTCTTTGGCTCAAAGTCAAACTTCTTCGGTTCGCCAAAATAACGCAGCGGTTCATTATTCTCCTTGCCGCCCGGTAAAAGATCATCATCCGGCATATTCGGCAGACAATATAAATCCTGCTGATACTCGTTCACAACATCTCTTAACTGTCCGTCCAGCGCGGAAATCTTGCCTTTGATCTCACCCATTTCCTTGAAGATTGCTGTTGTATCTTCACCAGCCTTCTTCAATGCAGGAATCTGTTTGCTTACTTTATTCTGTTCAGCCTTCAGCGCTTCTGTCTGCTGAAGGAGTGTTCTTCTCTGTTCATCTAACTCGAGAATACGGTCGATCAATTCGTCACAATCTACCTCTTTTGCCTTCAAACCGGCTTTGATCTTATCCGGATTCTCTCTGATTAATTTAATATCAAGCATCTTTGTCACCTCATCATCACTGCCCGCCCAGGGGCGGATCCATTCATTCTTATCGAGCATTAATTATACCATTGTAAAAATACTTTTTCAATACTTCTGCCTGCCCTTTCTTTATCAGCATACTCTTTTTCATGAACGCATATACTATAAACATGGCATTTTACTCCGCGTTATTTCAAATTCTGCTTTTGAAAGGAAATATAACCATGACTGATTTTTTATATCCTGATATTTTGAATGAACAACTGACCTATGCCAGACAGGCACGTGCCGCATGGCTTTGGACCAATGTTGCCGAACGAAGCCGGATTTTTCTGCAAGTTCTGGATACCCTTCAGCCCATCTGCGCATCCCTTGCCCGTGACAGCGTCCAAGAGACGGGCTACGGTATTTTTGAGGACAGGATGCTCATGATCACACGCCTGCTTCGTGACCTCCGTTCCTGCTGCCTTCAAACAGAATCTCCCTTTTCAGAACGTCTTTCCTGCACGGACACACACACCCAAAGCCAGCCCTCCGGCACTTTGCTTGGCATACCATCATCCATACATCCGGTCACTGAAACCCTCTTTGCCGCTGCTATTGCCATTCAAACAGGAAATCCGCTCATTTTTTTCTTTTCTGACAGTGCATTTCAGATATCAGCCCGAACAGCCTCCCTGGCCCGTGATGCTGCAATTGCTGCCGGTGCACCTGACAACTGCATTCAATGGCTGGAAATTGCTGATGACAGCCTGCTTGAAAAATGCAATCACTGTCCCGACATCAGCGGCCTTATTCTTTCCGGACTTTCCGCCAATATCCGCAAAGTATTTTCTGCTTTTTCAGCGGAATGTATCCTTTCCTTTCCACAGCCTGCTTTCTGCTATATCCACTACAGTGCTGATCCGACACTTGCTGCAGGGCAGATTGTTTTATCCAAAACCTTTGACAACGGAATGTGCTTGAACGGTGAGCAGATAATCTGTGCCGATGCTGTGATCCTGCCGCCGCTGAAAGATGCCCTGCGCCGCACCGGCGGTTATTTTGCATCCCCGGAAGAAATTGTCCGCCTCACTGCGATTCTTGCCAACCTTTCGGACAATACAGTTAATCCTTCTGTTATCGGACAATCTGCGCAGGCACTGGCTGATCTGGCCGGTATTGTCATTCCTGAAGCCACCCGCCTCATTATTCTTGAAATCGAACCGGATAATGCTTCCCACCCACTTCTTCTGCCCTTTTTGTGCCCGGTTCTTGTACTGATATCGGTAAATGATTATGAACAGGCAGCCGACAAAATTCGTCTTTTATCCACAAAAAGTGCATCTTTTTCCACTGACTTCCCTTTTTCCGACACCCGCCCCCTGCCGACACATCATTATCTTGCGCTTTATGCCGCCGACAATGCACCGATTTCATTTTTATCCTATGCACTTCCGGATTTTTCCATAATTGAAAATGCTCCGGCTGCTTCTGTATCCATGATCCAGCAATATATGGATATCTATGGCCATCTTCTCCCTTCTTCAGCCATTCCTCAGCTTTTTTCCATCCGCCGCTGCCATTCGACAATGATCAAAACCGCCCGCTGCTTTTCTTTTCCTGCAGAAATTTATTATGGACAAAATCCCCTTGAACAACTGAAACTTTATGAACATGAAGACCATCTTCTCTTTCTGCAGTGTCCTGCATTTTCAGAATCTGCCGTTCAGACTGTCATAAAAAGGATACAGCAAAAATACCCCTTTATTCAGTATGAATGCCTAAAGCTTGCGCCCGATGATTCACAGATCACCGACTTTCTCTGCCAGCACTCGCTTTTTCCTGAACTGCCTGCTGCACCGGATTGTCTCATTGTCATTGGTGACAGCACCGCTGTCCATATTGCCAAAATGCTCATGACCCGTTATCAGCAATCCGCAAGTTCTTCCCTCCCACGCCTGATCATCATGACTTCGGATGCCGGATGCCATGCGGCGCTTCTGCCTTTTTATCCACACTATGACAGCTTCAGCAACCGATTGACAGATATGTCCTGCCGGCTTTCCTATTTTACATTGATTGCTGACAGCCATTTTTCCTTTTTTCGAAGCCACAAACATCTGATCAGTGCCTGCATGGCTGCTATGGCCGATGCTTTTGATTCTCTCTTATTCGTCGGCGGAGATGATATTTCCGATGCTATGGCTTTCCGTTCCATTCAGCTGTTTCTTGTCTGGCTTCCGCTTTTTTTGTCCGCCCCCTCCGAAAGAGGGCATCAAAAAAACAGGCCTGACGCCTGTTTGGAACATTTGCAAAATGCATGTATTTTATCCGGACTGGCCTGTTCTCATACCGGCCTCGGCCTTTCTCATATCCTCTCACAACAATTATGCTGTGAATTTCGGATATCGATGTCTGCCTTGCAGGCACTCCTGATACCCCGTCTGCTCCTGTATTATGGCAGTGATTCCACACATCTCTCCGGAAAAGCCTGGACGGTTTCTGCCTCCGCCTGCTCTGCTGATAACTATTTAAAAATGCTGGCTGCCATCAATCCATCCTTCGACGGAAACCGACGGGCAGCCGATATACTGGCCGAAAAAATTGACACACTTCTTGATGATGCCCATCTCCCGACCAATATTAAGAGCTGCCATATCCGAGAAAAAGACTATCTTCAGCGCATAGAGGACCTGGCTCTACGCAGTTTTGAACAGTTATCCGCCATCTGTGCCGATGCCGGATCCGGATATCCGCTAGTCAGTGAAATTGTCCGGATTCTAAAGGATATCTATTAGATTCTGCCTGTAGATCCAAAACCGCCTGCACCGCGCTCTGTCTCATCCAGTTCCGCTGTCTCGACAAATTCTGCTGTCAAAAACGGTGTTATCACCATCTGTGCAATACGTTCACCGTTCTCAATCTCTGCCGGCTGATTGGAATGATTATGCAGCGCAACCATAATCTCGCCTCTGTAATCCGCATCAATAACCCCTACCTTGTTGGCTGGTGCCAGACCTTTCTTGGTTGCCAGCCCGCTTCGCGCATAAATAAGCCCTGCATAACCTTCAGGGATTGCTGCACTGATGCCTGTATGTACCAGATAGGTCTCACCCGGTGCGATCGTCACTGCATGATCCATACATGCATACAGATCCGCACCTGCTGAAAACGCTGTTCCGTATGTTGGAATGATTGCTCTGTCATCCAGTTTCTTTATATTCACCTGCTGTTTCATCTTCATCTCCTCCTAATTCTCTCTGACCTCAACATGAACATATTCCTTCGGCTCCCAGAGGACAATATGACCCTCTTTCAATGAAGGTTGTACTTCTATAATTCTCTGGTTCGATGAGCCCTTAAACTGCAGGCTCGGGCTCTTGAGTGCCTCTTTAAACTCGCCGTCCACCAGCACATCAATATAAGACAGCATCTCTTTTGTCTCTTCCCACTGCTCTGCCATTCTTCCGAGAATATCCTTTTCAAAATCATAGCCTGTATAACACCAGATATTCTTCTCCGGGAATCTTGCCTTTACTTTTCTCAAGAGTGGAAGCAGTCCCTGCTGGTTCACATGCTCAAAGGGCTCCCCGCCAAGCAGACTCAGACCCGCAATATAAGATTTGTCCAGATAATCCAGTACCTGTTTCTCCGTTTCTTCTGTAAATGGCTTTCCGTAATGAAAATTCCATGTCTCCTCGTTAAAACATCCTTTGCAGTGATGCGTACATCCGCTGACAAAAAGCGACACACGAACGCCCTTGCCATTGGCCACATCGCAGTATTTAATATCTGCGTAATTCAAATTCATCAACCTTCTATTCAGTAAATATATTTGTTCCGGTCGTGATCACATCGCCCCGACCCGATTCACATTCTGTGCCAGCTGTACAGACATGCATCCTTATCATTATATGAGAAAACAACATGAACCGCAAGCAGCAAATTTATGAATAATACCTCTGCGTTAATTTATCCTGCGTTAATTTATGGATTGCATTTCTTGCACGGATCATATCCCTGAGCGATCAGATCATCCCTGGAACCTGTGTATTCCTTTTTATTGGACGCTTTCATCTGCTTCACACTAGAACAGGACGGATAATGAAACTTCTTGGTATTCGTATTCAATATGTACTCTGTCCCTGTGCTGACCGGTGCGCTTGTCTCCTTGACGGATTCTGTCTGAACCGCAGCCTGCTGTGTACCGCTTTTGTCTGCGGCTGACTGGCTGACTGCAGAATTGCCGCCGGAACTGCTGTTGGAATTTCCCTTTTCTGAAGACAGCCAGCTGTCACCGGTTGCATAGTCTATTGTAATTCCCGGCTGAACATTGTACGCATAAACGCAGAAGCAAATACCGTCGCCTTCATCTTCGACAGAATATCCCTCCATCAGTACACCATCCGCTACAAGATTATCGCCCGTAAATATAGGCGTCACTCTATAAAGCACATGGTTATCTGTTTCTTTCACGTAATCGGCCACCATATTCTCAAAAGGCAGCATCCCGTCCACATTCAGATAACGTGTACCGGTAATAAGATTCTGCTGATTGGCATTCTCAGCAGTCAGCTGATAGCCAATCAGATGACAGCGATTGTACAGCGACTTGCCGTCCACATTGTCATATTTAACTGAATGCCATCCTGTGGGCTTCACTTCGCTGATACTGCCGCGCTTCTCTGTAGGCATTGTCTCAAGGCAAACATTGGCATAAGCCACCCCGCAGCGTCCAAGCGCATCCAATTCACTGTAATTCTCAAAAGCTTCTGTTGTCAGATTATCCGATGTAAAATATGGTTCATTATTGTTGACAGCTGTATATGGTTCCCCGGAATATGCCGGAACATCTGCTGCATTAAATGCTGATGCGGTACCGGTATGAACCACTTTTTGCTTTGAGTCATCCGACTGGACTTGTGCAGCAGCCTGTATCTCTGTTTCATCCCCAGGATCATTCTCCGCAGATTCCGTCTGAACCGTC
>OLNW01004309.1_pt1 | contig 10215 bp, 8 predicted proteins | sample 1672121 | NCBI WGS metagenome assembly OLNW01 (sample SAMEA3136648, study PRJEB25190) | human gut metagenome
CTCTTCTATAAACAAGCCTAAATTCTTGGTTTTTTCTTAATTTATATATCATAAGTTTTAATAAACTCTCCTTAAAATTCCTGCACTTGCAGAAAAAAGGCCACAAAGTGCGGCCCTTATGCTGTTAATTTTTTTCTACCTTTTTGTCTTCTTCTCTTAAGAACAGTTCTTCCTGAAGCAGTGCTCATTCTTTTTCTAAAACCATGTTCTTTTTTTCTTTGTCTCTTTTTTGGTTGGTATGTCATGAACATTCGAAATACACCCCCTTTGAGTGATTTATTTATAGTAAAAACTATATTTCTCAATTTAAAGTTACCTTATCATTATATATATTTCCCTTTTTACTGTCAATATGAATTAACTTGTACAAAACTGTTGATAATTTTATTCACAGTTTAAAAATTGTGGATAACTTATTGATAATTTGTGAACTTTTATGCTATTATTAAATATACATGTGAATAAATATGTGAATAACTTAACTTATCCACATTTGTGGATTAATCTGTGTATAACTTGTTCAATATTTCTTAATAACTATATATTTATGTAGTTATTATTATCAAAAATAGGGCATTTATTCGCTGTCAATAATATCTATGTTTATAAAATTTAAAACTGTGGATAACTATAATGTAATTAAGTTATCCACATCTACCTGTGAATATGTTATTAACTTTATCCACTTTATCAACATCAGCTTGTCTCTGTTAATAACTTTGTTGATAACCTGTTAATAACTTTTTAAAATTTCTTTTTTTGGAGGATAGCTTAAATGGAAACTGAGCTTAAAGAATTATGGGAAAAAACCCTAAATATAATAAAAGGCGAGTTAACTGAAGTTAGCTTTAATACTTGGATTAAAAGTTGTGAGCCAATATCCATATCATCAAATACTATAATCATCAGTGTTCCTAATTCCTTCACTCAAGATATATTGGAAAAAAGGTATAAAGATTTAGTTATAAATTCAATTGAAGCTGCATGCTCGAAAACCTATGAATTAGAGTTTGTAATTGCTTCTGAACTACAAGAAGTAGAAGAAAAAAATGAAGAAAATAAAAATACTAGTAAAAAAGATGGAATTTCAGTTACTGTAAATGACGAAATGTCGAGTACGTTAAATCCAAAATATACTTTTGATTCATTTGTAATTGGTAATAGCAATAGATTTGCTCATGCAGCTTCTCTTGCTGTTGCTGAATCTCCAGCTAAAGCTTATAATCCTCTTTTCATTTATGGAGGAGTGGGACTAGGAAAAACACATTTAATGCATGCAATTGGACATTATATTCTTCAAAATAATCCAAATGCAAAAGTTGTTTATGTTTCGTCAGAAAAATTTACTAATGAACTTATAAATGCAATAAAAGATGATAAAAACGAAGAATTTAGAACTAAATATAGAAGTGTCGATGTCTTATTAATAGATGATATTCAATTTATTGCCGGTAAAGAAAGAACTCAAGAGGAATTTTTCCATACATTTAACACTTTACATGAAGCAAATAAACAAATAATTTTATCTTCTGATAGACCCCCTAAAGAAATTCCAACTTTAGAGGATAGATTACGTTCAAGATTTGAATGGGGCCTTATTGCTGATATTCAAGCACCAGATTTTGAAACTAGAATGGCTATTTTAAAGAAAAAAGCCGATGTAGAAAAATTAAATGTACCTAATGAAGTTATGGTATATATAGCAACAAAAATAAAATCTAATATTAGAGAGCTTGAAGGTGCTTTAATTAGAATAATAGCTTATTCATCTTTAACGAATCGTGAAGTTACTGTAGATTTAGCAACAGAAGCTTTAAAAGATATAATTTCAAATAAACAAAACAAAAGCATAACTATAGATCTTATTCAGGACGTTGTAGCCACTTACTTTAATTTAAGAGTTGAGGACTTGAAATCACAGAGAAGAACAAGAAATGTAGCATATCCTAGACAGATAGCTATGTATTTAAGCAGAAAGCTTACAGATATGTCACTACCTAAAATTGGTGAGGAATTTGGTGGTCGTGATCATACTACTGTAATTCACGCTTATGAAAAAATATCAGAAAGCCTAAATAAAGACGAAAGCTTAGAACACACAATAAATGATATAACAAAAAAACTAACTCAAAAATAATCAACAACTGTACATAATAACTAGTGAATAGTTTGTGGATAACTTATTTTTTCGTCTTTGGCTGTGGATACTGTGGATAAGTCTGCTATTTTATCAACAACTTATCCACAGTATTTTTTACACGAAATTTGTTATAAAATCAGGGTTGTGGAAAGTTATCCACATATCCACAATCCCTACTACTACTACTATTATATTTATCATATATATATTATCTATTTATAGTGCATAATTCCATGTGCATAACTGTGTATAACTTAGGAGGTAAGATTATGAACATAATATGCTCAAAGCAAAAATTACAAGATGGAATTTCTATTGTAACAAAAGCAATAACAGGAAAAACTACAATGCCTGTATTAGAAGGTATTTACATTCAAGCAACTAAAGAAGGTTTAACTTTAATTGGTTCAGATATGGATGTTAGTATAAAAACAAAAGTAGAAGCAGAAGTTTTAAAAGAAGGCAGTATTGTAATTGATTCAAAGATTTTTTCCGAAATAATAAGAAAATTGCCAAATTCAGATGTAAAAATAGAAATATCAGAAAATGATTTAGTCCAAATTAGTTGTGAAAAGTCAGTTTTTAATGTCGTTTTTATGAACGCTGCTGATTATCCATCTTTACCAAGCATAAACGAAGAACTTAGTGTAGAAGTTCCTCAAAATTTATTAAAAAATATGATAAAAGGCACATCTTTTGCAATAGCTCAAGATGAAGCAAGACCAATATTACAAGGTATTCTTTTTGAAGTTAAAGATAAAGAATTAAATTTAGTTGCATTAGATGGATATAGATTAGCTGTTAGAAGTGAATTACTAGATGCTTATGACAACATTGAAGTAGTTATTCCAGGAAAAACTTTAAATGAAGTTTCAAAAATATTAGAAGATAATGGAGATATAATAAAAATTACATTCACAAATAATCATATATTATTTAATATTAACAGCACTAAAATAATATCTAGATTATTAGATGGTAAATTTGTTAATTATATTTCACTTTTACCTCAGGAATATAAGTTATTAGTAAATGTTAAAAGACAAGAACTTCAACAAGGTATTGAAAGAGCATCGCTTATGGCAAAAGAAGGAAATAGTAATTTAGTTAGATTAGATGTTCAAGAAGATATTTTAGTTATAACTTCTAATTCTCAATTGGGAAAAGTAAGAGAAGAAGTTAATATAAATCTGCGAGGAGAAGGGATTCAAATTGCATTTAATTCAAGGTATTTATTAGACGTATTAAAAAGCATGGAAGAAGAAGAAATAGTTATTGAATTAACTTCAAGTGTTAGTCCGTGTGTGATAAAAGGAAAAAATAGTAATAATGCCAAATATTTAGTTTTACCAGTAAGACTAGTAAGATAGGAGGGGCTTGTATAAAATTTGAATAAATATACAAGAAGCGTTATGAATAAAATAGAAATTACAACAGAATTTATTAAATTAGATTCATTTTTAAAATTTTTGGGTGCAGTATCAATGGGTTCAGAAGCTAAAATGTTAATTTTAGATGAACTTATAAAAGTTAATGGTGAAATTTGCACACAAAGAGGGAAAAAATTATATAAAGGTGACATAGTTGAATTTAATGGGGAAAGTTACGAAGTAGTTTAAAGACTATTTTTCCCAGACTGCTTAACCTTATTAAGTTTAATATGTTATAATTAAAGGTGTTTAAGATGTTTATTAAAAGATTGCAAATGCTTAATTACAGAAATTATAATGTATTGGATATAAGCTTAGGTCCACATGTTAATGTTTTTATGGGTGATAATGCTCAAGGAAAAACTAATATATTAGAGGGCATATACTATTGTGCTTTTGCAAGATCTCATAGAACTTCAAAAGATAGAGAACTTATTAATTGGAATGCTGATAATGCACTTTTAAGTGTCTCTGTTGGAAGAGAAAGATTAGATAAGAGAATAGATATAAGCATTCTTAAGGACGGAAAAAAAGCAATACAAATTAACAAAATTAAAATTAAAAAAATAGGAGAGTTATTTGGAAATTTTAATGTTGTGATGTTTTCTCCAGAAGATTTAAAAATAATTAAAGATTCCCCTGGTGTAAGAAGAAAATTCATCGATATGGAATTATGTCAGTTAAATCCTAAATATTATTATAATCTTGTCCAATATAATAAAGTTTTAAATGAGCGAAATAGCATATTAAGAAATAAAAATATAAGTAAAGATATTTTAGATGTATATGATATGCAATTGGCTGAATTTGGATATAATATAATAATAGATAGATTAGAATATATTAAAAAATTAAATAAGTATTCAGAAAAAATACATTCAGATATAACTTCTGGAAAAGAAAAGATAGAATTTAAGTATACTAGTACTATTAAGGATTTAGAAAACATAAAAGAGAGTTTTTATTCACTATTAGAAAAAAATAGAGCTAGGGATTGCGAAAGAGGAATTACCTCTATAGGGCCTCATAGAGATGATTTTGTAGTTTTAATTAACGATATTGATACTAAAAGCTATGGATCTCAAGGACAGCAAAGAACAGCAGTATTGACTATTAAGTTTGCATCTTTAAAAATTATTAAGGAGCTTACTGGAGAACATCCAGTCTTGCTTTTAGATGATGTACTTTCTGAATTAGACTTTAGTAGAAAAAGATATATATTAAGTACAATAGGAGATATCCAAACAATTATTACATGTACTGGAATTGAAGATTTATATGAGTATTTGGATGATAAATCTAAAGTTTTTAAAGTTAAGGATGGGGAAATTCTTAACTAAAGGAGGAGTTCTTATGTTTTTACATTTAGGGGAAAACGTAGTAGTACCAATAAAGGATGTAATTGGTATATTTGATTTACAAACATCAATGTATAGTTCAGATACAATATCATTTTTAAGAATGGCTGAAGAAGATGGATTTGTTGAAAGAATTTCAAAGGAAAGTCCAAAATCATTTGTTATAGCAGAAGTTAATAAAATGAGTAAGGTGTATTTATCACCTATTTCGTCATCTACTTTAACTAAGAGAACAAATATTGATTATAATCCATAAGTCCAATATTTAGCCTTCATAGTTAAAAAATCAAAAATATAAGGAGGAGTTTATGTTGGAAGAGAATAAGCAAAGTTATGATGAAAGTCAGATTCAGGTTTTAGAGGGCTTAGAAGCAGTAAGAAAAAGACCAGGAATGTACATAGGTAGCACAAGTTCTAGAGGACTTCATCATTTAGTATATGAAATCGTGGATAATAGTATAGATGAAGCATTAGCTGGATTCTGTAAAAATATAGAAGTTTCAATAAATGAAGATAACTCAATTACTGTAATTGATGACGGTAGAGGTATGCCTGTTGGAATTCATCCTAAGATGGGAAAATCTACAGTTGAAGTTATAATGACTGTATTACATGCTGGAGGAAAATTTGGAGGTGGCGGATACAAAGTATCTGGTGGTCTTCATGGTGTTGGTGCTTCAGTTGTTAATGCATTATCTGAATATTGTGAAGTTACGGTTACAAGAGAAGGGCATGTATGGCAACAAAAATATTCAAGAGGGAATATTTTATGTGATTTAACTAAAATAGGTGATTCAGATGGACACGGAACAAAAGTTATGTTTAAGCCAGACCCTGAAATTTTCGAAGATACTATATTTGATTTTGAAGTACTTGCAAGCAGATTAAGAGAATTAGCTTTCCTTAACAAGGGAATTGCAATTACATTAATAGATAAAAGAGAAGAAGAAGAAGAAAGAGTTGAAAAATATCATTATGAAGGTGGTATAAAGGAATTTGTTTCTTACTTAAACAGAAACAAAGAAGTTTTACATGAATCACCTATTTATGTTGAAGGCGAAAAAGATGGCATAATTGCTGAAATTGCACTTCAATATAATGATGGATATAATGAAAGCTTATATTCTTTTGCAAATAATATAGATACTATTGAAGGTGGAACTCACTTAGCAGGATTTAAGAGTGCATTAACAAGAGCAATAAATGATTATGCTAAGAGATTTGGACACATTAAAGATAGTGATAAAAACCTATCTGGAGATGACGCTAGAGAAGGGCTTACAGCAGTTGTTTCTGTTAAAATATCAGAACCTCAATTTGAAGGTCAAACTAAAACTAAGTTAGGAAATTCAGAAGTTAGAGGTGTTGTTGATTCTATAGTTGCTGAAGGTGTAAGTATTTTCTTAGAAGAAAATCCTGCAGTAGGTAAAATTATAATTGATAAAGCATTAATGGCAGCAAGAGCTAGAGATGCAGCAAGAAAAGCAAGAGAGCTTACTAGAAAATCAGTACTTGAAAGATCTACACTTCCAGGAAAGTTAGCTGATTGTTCATCTAAGGATCCTAAGGAATGTGAAATTTATATAGTCGAAGGGGATTCAGCCGGTGGTTCAGCAAAGCAAGGAAGAAATAGAAAGTTCCAAGCAATTTTACCGTTAAGAGGTAAGATATTAAATGTTGAAAAGCAAAGGTTAGATAGAATCCTTAATTCTGAAACTATAAGATCTATGATTACTGCTTTTGGAGCAGGTATTGGAAAAGATTTTGATGAAGAAAAGTTAAGATATGACAGAATAATCATGACCGATGCCGACGTTGATGGAGCTCATATTAGAACTTTACTATTAACGTTCTTCTATAGATATATGAGACCACTTATAGATGGAGGTCATGTATATATAGCTCAACCACCATTATACAAAGTAAGCAAGGGTAAAAAAGAAGGGTATGCATATACTGAAGAAGAGCTTGCTAATCTTTTAGAAGAATTCGGTGGTAAGGATAATACTATAAACATTCAAAGATATAAGGGTCTTGGAGAAATGAATGCAAGTCAGTTATGGGAAACAACTATGGATCCTGAACATAGAATCTTAAAGAAAGCAACTGTAAGTGACGCAATTGTTGCAGATGAAATATTCACTATATTAATGGGAGACAAGGTTGAACCAAGAAGAGAATTTATTCAAAAGAATGCTGGTAAAATAAGCAATTTAGATATTTAGTACTAAGAAGTTAGTATTAGTTGAGGTGAGTACATGAACTTAAATGAGGGAAAATTTATACATGTAGATATAAATAAAGAAATGAAACAATGCTACATTGATTATGCCATGAGCGTAATAGTTGGGCGTGCTCTTCCAGATGTAAGAGATGGTCTTAAGCCTGTTCATAGAAGAATTCTTTATGCAATGCAAGAATTAGGTTTAGAACCTAATAAGGGTTACAGAAAATGTGCCAGAATAGTTGGTGAAGTTTTAGGTAAGTATCATCCACATGGAGATACATCGGTCTATGATGCTTTAGTAAGAATGGCTCAAGATTTCTCAATGAGATATATGCTTGTTGATGGCCATGGTAACTTTGGGTCTGTTGATGGTGATAGTGCAGCCGCAATGAGATATACAGAAGCAAGAATGAATAAAATATCAGTAGAAATGCTTAGAGATATAAACAAAAATACTGTTGATTTTATGCCAAACTTTGATGGTGAAGAACAAGAACCGGTAGTATTACCATCAAGATATCCAAATCTTTTAGTAAATGGATCATCTGGTATTGCTGTAGGTATGGCAACTAATATACCTCCTCATAACTTAGGAGAAGTTATAGATGGAACTATAATGTTAATAGATAATCCAGAAGCTACAGGATTAGATATTATGACATGTATAAAGGGACCTGATTTCCCTACCGGTGGAATAATAATGGGTAAATCAGGAATAAGAGCTGCATATGAAACTGGAAAAGGTAAAATTGTAGTAAGATCTAAAACTGAAATAGAAGGGGAAAATGGAAGACATAGAATAGTAGTTACTGAAATTCCATATCAAGTTAATAAGGCTAAGCTTATTGAAAGTATTGCAGATTTAGTAAAAGATAAAAGGATTGTTGGAATATCTGACTTAAGAGATGAATCAGATAGAGAAGGTATGAGAATAGTAATAGAATTAAAGAAGGATGCAAATCCAAATGTAGTTTTAAATCTATTATTTAAGCATACAAAAATGCAAGATACTTTTGGGATTATAATGCTAGCATTAGTTAACAATCAACCTCAAGTTTTAAGCTTAAAGGAAATATTAAATAATTATATTAACTTCCAAAAAGAAGTTGTAACTAGAAGAACAATATTTGAATTAGAAAAGGCACAAGCAAGAGCTCATATTCTTGAAGGTTTAAGAATAGCATTAGATAATATTGATGAAGTAATAAGCATAATAAGAGGTTCAAAGACTAGTGAAATAGCTAAAAATACATTAATTGAGAGATTTGGATTATCTGAAAAGCAAGCAGTTGCTATCTTAGAAATGAGATTAAGAAGATTAACTGGTTTAGAAAGAGATAAGATTGAAGAAGAATACTCAGAATTAATGAAACTTATTGATTACTTAAACTCAATTCTTGCAAGTGAAGAAAAGTTATTAGGTGTAATAAAAGATGAATTACTTGAAATAAAGGCTAAATATAACGATGAAAGAAAAACTCAAATAGAAAAAGTTGTTAATGACATTGATATAGAAGATTTAATTCAAGAGGAAGAAACAGTTATTACATTAACTAATTCAGGATATATTAAGAGAATATCAGCTGATACATATTCTGCTCAAAGAAGAGGGGGCAGAGGTATTCAAGCAATGACTACAAAAGAAGATGATTTTGTAGAACATGTTTTAGTAACTTCTACCCATTCAGATGTGTTATTCTTTACTAATAGAGGTAGAGTATATAAGAAGAGGGCATATGAAATTCCTGATGCAGGAAGAACTGCAAAGGGAACTAATATCATAAATCTTATTCAAATAGAACAAGATGAAAAAATAGAAACTGTATTAACTGTTAGAGATAATATTCATGATGGATATTTATTTATGGCAACTAAACATGGATTAGTTAAGAAAACTCCATTATCAGAATTTAAGAATTTAAGAAAGAGTGGACTAATAGCTATTAACTTAAGAGAAGGAGATGAACTTCTTAAGGTTAAGGTTACTAGAGGAGATGCTGATATTATAATAGTTTCTCAAGAGGGTAATGCAATTAAGTTTAATGAACAAGATGTAAGACCAATGGGAAGAACAGCATCAGGTGTTAAGTCTATGAATCTTAGAGAAAATGATATTGCTGTTTGTATGGATATAGCAGTTGATGATGAAGAATTATTAGTAATTAGTGAAAATGGATATGGTAAGAGAACTCCAGTAAGTGAATATAAGAGACAAAACAGAGGTGGAGTAGGTCTTATTACTTATAAAATTAGTGAAAAGACTGGTAAAGTTGTAGGTGCTATAGTTTGTAAGAATGATGATGAATTAATGCTTATAAATACAAGTGGCATAGCAATTAGAATAAATGTATCTGATATATCAGTAACTAGCAGATCTGCAATGGGTGTTAGATTAATGAGAACATCAGAAGAAGAAAAAGTTGTTGCTATTGCTAAAATTGCTAAAACTGGAGATGAAGAAAAAGATGAGCAATTATCTTTAGAAGCATGTGCAGATAATGAAGTTGTTGAAGCAAATAAAGATACTAGTTTAGATAGATTAGTAGAAGAATCGCAAAAAGAAGAAACAGAAGAATAAAAAAATCATAAATAACATTAAATAATAAACATAAATAATAAGTGATAAATTGTAAATACTATTTATAGTAAGTTATAATTTATCACTTATTTTTTGTAAAGTATTAAGTAAATATATAAATTCTATATACTCTAATCCTAGCGTGTCATTAATAGAAAGAGTGAGAATAAAATATAAAAATAGAGTAAATAAAGAATAATTTGATATAAATGAATAAAATGATAAAATTAAAAGTGAAGTTAATGTTAAGATAAAACACGTCGCTGATGACAAATGAGCAACACAAATTAATGAAATATTTAATTAAGTTCATTTGAGGTGATACAAATTCATTGCTTGATGAAAAGTCAAAAAACTTTTTTAAAAAAGTTGTTGACAAGATAAAAGGGTGATGATAAGATAAAGAAGTCGCTTCGGTGCGGCAGAATAAATGGTCTTTGAAAATTGAACAGAATATAGTTAAAGTAAACCAGCAATTCTTT
>OLNW01004312.1_pt1 | contig 10202 bp, 10 predicted proteins | sample 1672121 | NCBI WGS metagenome assembly OLNW01 (sample SAMEA3136648, study PRJEB25190) | human gut metagenome
CATTCGGTGCACTCTACCCATTTTCCCTTTTCAAACCGGTTTTTAGAGGTTCCCATATATGAAATACATAGATATGTTACTGCCGGTAGCTGTATTCTCAAACTACATCGCCATCTTCGTCCGCGCAGACGGAGACCCGAACAGAGCGATGGCGGGAGTTCTGTTTGGCGAAACGGTCAATATCGTTCTGGACATCATTTTTGTGTTTCCCTGTAATATAGGCATCGGAGGGGCGGCTCTTGCTTCCGTGCTTGGAATGGTCGTTCAGGTCACGGTCGGGACCACACATTTCTTCAGCAGAAAAAACGGACTTAAGTTCATAAAGCCGAAGCACATTATTTCAAGCGTGGGACAGATAATAGAAAACGGCATCTCCAGCTTTTTCAATGAGCTTGCAAACGGATTTTAATGTACAGATACTGAAATACTGCGGAGAATCCGCACTGTCGGTTTACAGCGTGATCTCAAACTGTGTTATCCTGGTGAACTCCCTGTTTACGGGCGTCGGGCAGACTATCCAGCTGATAATTGCGACAAATTACGGTGCAGGGAAGTGGGAAAGAATAAAGGGAATCAGGCGAATGTCCTATCTTACTATCACAATTATGGGCGCGGTATTTTCGCTGAGCGGAATAATGTTCCCACTTGGGATATGCGGAGTTTTTATGGAAGTCGGCGAGAATATTGAAGTGCTCGCACAAAATGCGATACGGACTTATTTCATAGCCTTTCTGCCAATGGGTATAAACCTGCTGAGTTCATATTATTTGCAGTCAGTTTTAAGCGCCAGAAAATCTCTGTTCATTTCGCTGCTGCGGAATATTATTCTGAGCAGCATTGCGATTCTGACGTTCCCTCTGATGTTTGACGGAAGCAGCTTGTGGTTTGCAATGCCGATCGTGGAAGTGGCTGTGCTGTTCGTCAGCGTTATTTTCCTGAAAACCACGAAATGCAGGACAGGCACTGATTGATTTTCCTTTTTTACCGAGAAAGTATGGTCATCTCTAAAAACAATGGAGCGATCTCATGATTGCTCCATTGTTAGTTATTTGGTTGAATATTCCATCGCCGGCGGAAGTTCTATTCTTCCTTATAATACGATTCAACCAGAGCGCAGTCCATTATAAGAACATAGAACACATTTCCGTAATATCGGCTTTTTACTATTCTGCCGTGGTCGAGGACCAGCTGAAAACTTCCGTCTTTCTTGGCAAAATGGAATTTCACATAATCGTTGTTGCCATTGGCTTTCGAATTTATCTGCGCCCATATGCTGGCTTCCACTTCTTCCTGCTCGTCCGGTCGTATCAGATTCCGGAAACGATGATCGGAGTGGGCAAGGAAATCATCAAAATCGCTGCAACCTGCAAATTTGATAAGCTCCTGGTTTGCGAACAGGATACGGTCATTTTCCGGGTCTGCCATGTATATCAGAAATGCTCCCGGGAGATTCTTGGATATATCCTGAAGCGCGAATCCAAGGCGGCTTCTGTGCCGTATCTTGTACTTGTATTCCTCGCGATAGGCAATGCAGCTATGCTTTCCGTGAAGCTTTACTTCATAGAGCGCCATGTCCGCACAGCGTATAAGTTCAGATATATCATCGCAATTCTTTGGTAACTCTGCGTACCCGACTGAAATATAAAACTTGTGCTTTTCATTATTATGTGTGAAGTATCGCTTCTGTGTGGTGAATTTCTCGATTTTATCCATGGATTCTTCCGCAGTGGTCCCGATAAGGATAATCGAGAATTCGTCGCCGCCGTTCCTGCATAAAACCGAATTCCCAGGGAAGCTGGCTTCAATACTCTGCGCGACCGTTTTCAGCGCTTCATCTCCGACCGCGTGTCCGTACATATCGTTGATGAATTTGAAGTCGTCGATATCCATCTGGATACCAACGCAGTTTACATTCGAATGTTCCTGCATGATCCTGTCCAGCTGTTCGTCAAAACCTTTCCTATTTAAAAGACCGGTAAGCGGGTCTGTTATGGACATTTCCTTTAAGTGTTTCCGGCGCTTTTCCATCACAAGCAGGGCACCCGTTAATCCCGTAAGAAGCATGACAACGCAAAGCCCGATGGATAATTCAAGGACCAGATGATTTCCTTTGTTCCATCCGGCTTTCGGCGCTAACGAAAGCTGAAATGAACAGCCGCTGAGTTCAAACTTGCATGTTACCGGATCCTGCAAGGATTCCCCGGATTCTGAAATCACCTCATACTCAGTATCGAACGGGGAAATCGTCTTGGACAGACAATAATCATATCCAAAATCTGTGAGCGCCTGCACCGAATCCTCAAAAATATCCGGGACCCGGATGATCACTATCGTGAATCCCCAGAAAGAAGATCCTCCGCTTTCGTTTTCCAGATACACCGGATTACGGATTGCGATCCCGCTTCCACCCTGTTTCAGATCAAAGGGACCCTGCATTGTTACTATTTTATTATCCCTTCCATACCGGCATAGCTTACCTTTTTTTTCATCGTTGATAAGGTCGATTTTGCCCGCTTCGTTTTTGGCTTCCGGATAAATGTCTGTAACGACTCCCCCTGGTGCTATCTGTATGCTCTGAATATAGTCGGTCATAAGATTTTCGGAGACCTTCTGGAATTTTTTCACCTCTCCGTTTTCACTGATCACGATTTCTTTCAGCGCGTCTGTAATTGCTATCCCACGGTTCATATCATTTTGCAGGTGGTCTGTATAGGTCGTGGCGTTTAACTCGGTTATTGTGCGTACCTTCTCCTGATTTGCCTTATATGAATTATATAAAATCATAGATAGAATAAGACATCCGAACAAAAAAACAAGTATAGGGACTATGTACGTTTTATTCTGTTTTTTATTTATTGGGCGCATTGTGTGTTATTCCTCCGGATATTTCGTTACAAAATAACTATATACCATAACGGGAAGACTATGGTATACTGGTCAGATATGCACATACGTTCACCAATAAGGAACGTATGTGCAAGGTATAATAAACGCTTTGCGTTTATTATACCACACAAGAACAGAAAAATCAATCGTTAATTCTGGATTTTTGTACCTGAAACGTAAGTTGCCATAGCTTTCAGACTCTTAAAAGGTCACCTTAAAAAACCTTGTTTGAGTGAAAATGTGTATAGCACACCGACTGCTTCTTTCGCTTTGCAACATCGTGTTGCACCTCCTCGTAAGGCATACAGCCTTACTTCGTCGGCTTTCATCGCATTCGGTGCACTCTACCCATTTTCCCTTTTTAAACCGGTTTTTAGAGGTTCCCTTATAAAGAAAATGAGCAATAAAGTTAAAGCTGTACATAGAATTGGTGCGACACTATGTCGCACCAATACAGTCTGTCGAAAAAGCCATCTTTGTTCAACTGAATTACTGATTTCAGTCCAGATTGTTTTCCCTAATCCGCTTATGTTTATAATATCAAGCGTGGAAGGATCAATTTCCTCCATAAGTTCCACTGCTTGATGTCCGCAGAGCGTAAGTTCAGTCTGCTGACAGTCGGCAAATGCAGGATAGAACAAGCTGTCTCCATGCTCTTCGTATACTATTCCGTTAATGATTTTTCGTGTTGCCATACCATTGCCTCCATGATTTTTGATTTCTGAGAAATAAAATGAGTGCGCCATTAGTGCGCCATAGAATTTATCCGTAGTATTCGTTATCCGTGCTCAGGCGCGGATTTTTTTCATTTCAGTCTCATTTTCACTTTGCTCATTAATCTTCTTTTCTCCGGATCACAAAATTTGCAATGCACTCTGCGGCAGCTTCGTCCGCCCTTGCCATTATGTGCCCGTACTTGTCGGTCGTAGTGCTGACTTTACTGTGCCCTAACCTTTTACTAATATGAACTTCGTATAGATGAGGATTACAAACAGCCATTCACTGAAAGAGAAGCAAAGGACGTATCTTGATGGATATATTGCTGAACAGCATCATGCACAGACTTTTAATCTGAATGCTGCGGCAGGGGGAAGCAAATTCCGTGCTCGTGTAGTTTAGCCTGATGGGGCCTACAATACAAACGGCGTCGATATAGTTGTAGAGGATACAACGACCGGAAAGGTCGTGAGCCGTTATCAATTCAAATACTGCAAGGATCCGTCATCGACAGAAATTTAAAATTGGAGATACTTGGTGTTCGCCCTGTAATGAATATCAAACTCTGATACAAAGCAATATATCTCTTTCAATTATGACAGGGGTTAAATGCTATTCAAGTTCGGTTCTAATTTCGGGTCTGAAAAAATAACTGCCCCAAAACGTACCAAGGCTTAACTGCACTATAAATTGATAATAATAAAAAAATGTAAAGTAATAATTGACAGCCTAACTTATAGCCTTGTAAGAATGATAGGAGCTTCCGTTATTGGGAAGGTCGTATATCCAACTGACAATTCTTTAGTAGTCCCAAACCGAGCACATGCTCTTCGAACATAATACCCAACCGATTAAAGGTAAAGGATATACTTTACAAAACAAAAATAATATGTTATAATAACATCAGACAAAGGAGGAACAAGATATGTTCTCAATAAAAGACGCAGTACGCAAAACAGTTGTCGCAGTATCTTTAGCAGCTTTGGCAACCAGCTTCTTCACTGGATGCTCACAGCAACCCACCGTATCGGATGTAGATCTCTACCCACCATCAATCACCACAGAGGTCTCAACACCTTATACAGAAGAACTGACAGATGACATCAACCCAGGAATCAACGATGAAACCCACGACGCCAACACATTCTCCATCAAGTACAAGTACTGGTATGACAATCCAGATGTCAAGGAAACCCAGGATAAAGCTTTAGCAGAAGCAGACCCAGGCGGAGACAACCCTAATGGTGAAACCTTCCTAGGTATCCCTGGTCTCCCACTTTATACAGACCCATCAGGCAACCAGTACATCATCTCCGGACGTACAGTATGCTACTTAGCAGATGGTAAACTAGCCTCCAAGGACATGTACAACCTTCTGCGCAAGACAGGTACTGGTGAGCGTATCTACTACGGATTGACACAGACTGCAGAAGATATCTTAAGCACATTTCTCAAACGTTCAGCAGGTAAAGAGCAGCCAGCAACTTATGAGGACCGCAAGGCACAGGATGCAGAAGCTACCCTTAATTCTGCCACATATGCTATTTATGTAAATAATATTGAAACAGGCATGACAACGACTCCAGATGGCATGATCGAGGTGTCTTCTGTGCTGCCAAGCTATGGTGTTGCCAATTATGCTTCAGATGAACAGGCACTTTATCTCCATACAGCTGCAGTAAGCAATCTTAAGCTGGAATTCAAAACTGAAGCTGACACAATTACTATAGAATACTCGACAGGCGAGAAAGATGAAAATATCAGCGCAAAGGAAATCATCTTAGCAGGGGATGTGCTTAAGATGTCACCAGAAGCTGTTGAGCATTATCTAGGTTATGATATTGAAGTGTATGATGACTTCATCAATATTGTAACAGATAATAAAGATATCATTACACCAGACAGTATCTTACCTGCTGAAGCAGAATCTTTAGCAGATTCAACGCTTAACGATAAGGACACTACTAAGCCTATCGAGCAAACACACACTGCAGAATCACAGCCAGAGCCTGCTCACACCGAAGAAGTAGTAACAGTTATCCCACCCGAACCCTCTACACCATCATCAGCTAGTAAGAGTGATAAGGACAAGATTCCCGGCAGTGATCTGACGTATGGCCAGTTCAGAGAAATATATGGTTATGATGTACCAGACGGAGCTACTAATATTACAGACAAGGGCTTTGACAATGCATATGGTGGACATACAGCCTCACCAGTCGAAGCTGCCCGCTGGAACCAGACAGTCAAAGACATCATGGACGGCAAAAAAGACATTGACCTCAGTGAAGGCCTATCTGATGAGGAAATTGCTGATTTTATGTCAGAATGGTAAGACTCATAATTAAATATTTATAACGGACCTAAGCAACACAGCTTAGGTCCTTTCTTATACTTACAAAGAAAAGGAGTTGATATGCATAAACACAGATGAATTAACACAAGAACAATCAGCACAAGCTCAAGAAACCTCTTTCTTTATCAGTAATACAGACAGTAGGCAACAGTATGCAAAAATTCTTCAAAATGCCTTAAATGCAAGAATGTTTTTTCCTGAAGCAGAGATTAATTTTGAACCTTTAGAAGTTTATAGGCTTGTTGATTATTCAGAAAAAGAGAACGCGGGGATAAGCCATACGACCTGGAATTAAAGCTGGGACTCTACCTGATACAGAATCTGATTCAGGCTGACAGTCCTCATCTGACAGCCTGATGGGTAACTCTGATGAACTTCGCTGCGTTTCATGCTTCTGATGGCAATTTGCGCAGTGTTGCCTTATACAACATCACTGCTTCCAGACTTCCTGGGAAGGGTCACATTTAGACATACAGAGCCGCTCCGAAAGGGCGGCTTTTGTGTATTTCGCGGAATTCGCAGGTTTTTTGTGTTCCCTCTTGAAATAAGGACGATTTTGTGGTAAAATAAAACTGTATGTAAAGAAAAGGGGGAAAGCCTGTGATAAGAGAAGTACGCATGGACGAATACGAACAGCTCATGGAGCTGTATCTGCATCTGCACGAGACCTCCGTCCCGCCTGCGGAGCTTACCCGCCCGCTGTGGGAGCGCCTGGTGAACGACCCGGACTACCATCTTATCGCAGCCGAGGAGGACGGAAAGCTGGTGTCGACCGTTACCTGCGTTATCGTCCCGAACCTCACCCACGGCCCGCGCCCGTACGCATGGGTCGAAAACGTCGTCACTCACCCGGATTACCGGGGACGAGGATTAGCGACAGCCTGCCTTGAGTACGCAAAAGAGATCGCGAAGCGCGAGAACTGCTACCGGCTCATTCTCATGACCGGCTCGAAGCTTCCCGGCACGCTGAATTTCTACGAGCGCGCAGGCTACGACAGAACGGAAAAGACCGGATTTATCCAGTATTTATAAACGAAAGGAACCACGAACATGAACATAAAACCCCAGAAGGGCATGCAGGAATATTTACCCGAGGCAGCGGCACAGCGCGACCGCCTGATGAACCTCATTCTTGAAACCTACACCGCAAGCGGATTCACACGTATCTACACCCCTGCAATTGAGAGCGCAGAGAACCTCGACAAGAGCGACGGCGGCGACAATCTTAACCTCATCTTCCGCATAATGAAGCGCGGCGACAAGCTCGCAGAAGCGCTTGCAAAGAACCCGGTCGACGAAAAGGAACTGTGCGATCTCGGTCTGCGCTACGACCTGACCCTGCCGCTTTCCCGCTACTACGCGGCTAACCGCAACAGTCTGCCTTCCCCGTTCAAGTGCATTCAGATCGACAAGGTGTACCGTGCGGAGCGTCCCCAGCGCGGCAGGCTCCGTGAGTTCGTTCAGTGCGATATCGACATACTCGGCTCGGATTCATGGTGCTGCGAGATCGAGCTTATCTCCGTTACCGCTAAGGCGCTTTCAAAAATCGGCATCGGGGAGTTCACCGTGCGTGTTAACGACCGCAGGGTGCTGAGAAATTCCCTGCTCACGATGGGATTCCCGCAGGATTCCCTTGACACGGTTTCCGTAAGCTTTGACAAGCTCGACAAGATAGGCGCCGACGGCGTAGCCGCAGAGCTCCGTGAAAAGGGCATGCCCGAGGAAGCGGTCAACAGCTTGTCCGGGCTTCTCGCAAAGGGTAAGCTCACCCTCGACGACATGGCGCAGTACTGCTCCGAGGACGCCAAGGAAACGCTCGAGCAGCTCCGCACTATCATTGAGACTGCCGACAAGCTCTCCGACAGCTACACCGTTGAGTTCGACCCGTCCCTTGTAAGAGGTCAGGGTTACTACACCGGCACAGTTTTCGAGGTCGCAAGCAAGCAGTTTGGCGGGACCGTCGCAGGCGGCGGACGCTACGATAACCTCATTGGCAGATTCACCGGGGACACGGTTCCTGCGGTCGGCTTCTCCATCGGATTCGAGCGTATTTTCTCCATCGTTACCGAGAACAATATCCAGCTTGCAGGCTGCCGCAGGAAAGTGGCTATTCTGCACAGCCCGGAGGCGATCCTGGAAGCTATCGCGAAATCCGACGAGCTCCAGGCTGAGAGCGACGTTACGCTCATCGCCGCAGCCAACCGCAAGAAGGCTGACAAGGCTTACTCAAAGGCAAAGCAGCAGGGATTCGACGAGATCATCAAGATAGGTCTGTAAGAGGAAACGACATGAGAAAACAGTTTCTTGAGATAGGAAAAATAGTTGCGACCCAGGGAATACGCGGGGAAGTACGGGTGCAGTACTACTGCGACAGCGCCGAGGTGCTGTGCGATTTCGACACGCTCTACCTCGACAAGGGAAAGACCCCCATGGAGATAACCAGGGCTTTCCCACACAAGAACGTAGTCGTGATGAAGTTCGCCGGTATCGACAAGATAGAGCAGGCTCAGCCGCTCATCGGAAAGGTTCTGTACCTCGACCGCGAGGACGCGGAGCTTGAAGAAGGGCTGTACTTCATTCAGGATATAATCGGGCTGACCGTAAAGGACGCGGATTCCGGCATTGTCTACGGCAAGATCACCGACGTTTACCAGAACGGCGCTAGCGACGTGTACTCCATTCGCAGGGAGGACGGCACGGAGCTTATGTTCCCGTGTATCGACGAAGTCGTGCTCAAGACCGACATCGACGCTGGCGAAATGATCATCAGACCGCTACCGGGGCTGTTTGAGGACGCTGTTGACGGAGACGGAGACGGCGAATGAGGATCGACATTGCAACGCTGTTCACTCAAATGTGCGGCAGCGTGCTTAACGAGAGCATAGTCGGCAGGGGAATCAGAAACGGCTTTATCGAGGTGCACACCCACGATATCCGGAAATACACCGAAAACAAGCACCGCCGCGTTGACGACAAGCCCTACGGCGGCGGCACCGGAATGCTCATGCAGGCTCAGCCGGTTTACGACTGCATTTCCGCGATAAAGTCCCAGGGCGAGGGCAAGCCCCGGATAATCTACATGTCCCCGCAGGGCGAGGTGCTGACGCAGCAGAAGGTGCAGGAACTCGCGCAGGAGCCGTGGCTTATCCTGCTGTGCGGCCACTACGAGGGCATAGATCAGCGCGTGCTGGACGAGCTTGAAGTGGAGGAGCTGTCGGTCGGGAATTATGTGCTGACCGGCGGGGAGCTTCCCGCGCTGATAGTCGCGGACGCTGTGGCGAGGCTCCAGCCCGGGGTGCTTCCGAATGAGGACGCCTACAGCATCGAGAGCCACTACAACGGACTGCTGGAGTTTCCGCAGTACACCCGCCCGGAGGAATGGCACGGGCGCAGGGTACCGGAGGTGCTCCTCACGGGAGACCACCGCACCGTCACCGAGTGGCAGAACCGTGAAGCGCTGCGGGTTACTGCAAGAAAGCGCCCGGATATGTACGGGAAGTTTATCGCTGAACAGCACGAGAGGCTCTGGAGCGCATTCCTGGAAGATAAGGATATCCCGCCGGAGACCAGGTTTTCCGGCGTCGTCAGGTTCGGGAAAACGGCTGACGAGGCGGACAGACTCGCGAAGCTTGTTATGCGCGGGAAAAAGCGCGCTGACATCAGCGTTCAGTCCGGGGAGCTTCCGTGGCGCGGCAAGTATTTGATCGTCACCGATGGCGCGGGTCTTGGAAAGTGCGTGGTGCAGGTTTTCAACGTGAAAACCGTGCCGTTCAGCGGGGTCACTGAGGAAATGTGCGGCTTTACTGCGGAGTGCAGTTTGCCTGACGAGTGGCGCGCAGTTCAGGAAGCTGATATAAGCGCGGAAACGCCTGTTGCCTTCTGGCAGTTCAGGCTGGTTTACAAGTATCACAAGGAAGAAAGATAATGACTAAGAACGCATTCATTGCAATTACCGGGCGCGCAAACGCCGGAAAATCCTCTCTCACCAACCTGCTGGTCGGCGAGAAGATATCCATAGTCAGCGAGAAGCCCCAGACTACGCGAAACCGCATAAACGGCGTGCTCACCAAGGGCGATACGCAGTACGTTTTCATGGATACGCCGGGTATGCACAAGCCCAAGACCAAGCTTTCCGAGCACATGGTGAAGTCCATACGGCAGAGCGTTGACGACGTGGACTGCGCCATCCTCATGGCGGACGTAACAAAGAAGATATCCTCCATCGAGCAGGATCTGATACGCA
>OLNW01004322.1_pt1 | contig 10189 bp, 8 predicted proteins | sample 1672121 | NCBI WGS metagenome assembly OLNW01 (sample SAMEA3136648, study PRJEB25190) | human gut metagenome
CCAGCGTGAACACATTCCAGACAATCTCCCCATCGGCGATAAGAATAGGCGTTCTGTAGTAGTAGTATTCAACCGAATCTATAAATAATTTTCCGAGGTTAGGTGTGTTGGAGGAAATATTTCGGCGGATGGTATTGATTACCTCTGTGTTGCCGGGATTCCTGGATAATATGTCGGTGTACAGGTTCTGTGAAAGCTGTATGGAATCATAACTCATGGCAATGGATATATCACCGGCTTCATTGGTGGCAAAGCTGCAGCCCTGCCCTTCAAAGCATTCCACCTGCAAGGAGGCATTGATGACCTCAGCATCATACACAAGACCGAAAACACCGAGAAGTTCATTCGTTGTATCGTCATACATAGGGGATGAGAAAATAATGATTTTTTCATCGGTATCAGGACGGAGGGCATCTGTCAGTACACCGGTGATGGTCGACTTGCCCTGCAGTCCTCTTTTGAAAAACTCCCTGTAGGATAGGTTCGTTCCGACATTGTCTGTGGTGTAGGCTGTTCCGTCCGGGGTACAGTAGGTTACGCGTTTCAGATTATCAGCCTTGACAAAGCCCTTGAGAAGCATGACGTTCCCGGATATGTCGCCGGGAAGCTCCTTGATCTCGGCAAAAAGACTATCTAAAAGCATGTAGTTGTCATTGAGCTGGTTACTTATGGCAAGAGCATTCTGGTTGGCAACGTCAATCAGATTAGTTTCAAGCTGGTGCTCCAGCTCATTGCTTATTCGGTTGGTGCAATAAAATACGGAAAAAAAGAAAAGAATAAATATTATTAAAGATATTAAAGCGATTTTATAGCCTTTTTTCTTAAAGTTTATATTCATTAAAGGTCTCCTTGCAGGGTCATGATAGTACTTTCATTTAAGCACACCACAAAAATAATTATACTACCAATATTAATATGTAGCAACGAAACAGAAACTAAGGTTTGGTAAAGAAAGTTATCCTGAATACTTAAAGCTGCTTTCGATAAAAAAACATTGCTAGTAATAGAATTTTTTTATATAATGATAAATGTTTTTAAGGCTGTGTGTCAGTGATTTGATACAAAAATGCCCGGAATGCTGCGGGCAGCTCCCGGATATGGATGCCGGGGAAGTGAGGATTGGATAATTAATATGAGATATATTGTATTTGATTTGGAATGGAATCAGTGTCCGAACGGCAAGAGCGATGAGGTTGCGGAGCTTCCGTTCGAGATATTTGAGATAGGTGCCGTGAAGCTGGATGATGATATGCAGCGTATCGACAGCTTTTCGTGTTATATTAAGCCGAAGGTATACAAGGAGCTTCACTATATTGCGAAGGGACTTACGCATGTCACGGAGGAGCTTTTGGAGGACGGAAGGGATTTTGAGGATGCGGTGAAGGATTTTCTTGACTGGTGCAGTGCGGACGGAGAGTACAGAATGTGCACCTGGGGGACTTCGGATCTTGTGGAGCTGCAGCGCAACATGAAATATTTCGGCATAGGGAATCCCCTGGAATATCCGCTGTTTTACTATGATATACAGAAGCTTTTTTCGATTGACAAGGAAGACGGAAAGTCAAGAAGGTCGCTGGAAACGGCTGTCGATATGTTGGGAATTGAGAAAAATATAGACTTTCACAGTGCAATAAGTGATGCGGAGTATACAGCTAAGGTCTTTGAGGGTATTGATTTTGGAAGGGTAGGGGGATATTTTTCGATAGATACCTATAGAATACCTGCAGGTGTCAAGGACGAGATAAGAGTTAATTACGGAACCTATGAGAAATATATTACCAAAGGATATGATACTAAGGAGGAGCTGGTGAACAATACGCGTCTCCTGTCCACAAGGTGCTATCTGTGCGGACAGACCGCACGGAAGAAGATTCGCTGGTTCTCAATGAATTCCAAGATGCATTATTGCCTTGCCGAATGTAAGGAGCATGGATATATCAAGGGGCGTTTCAGAGTCAGGGAGGATGACAACGGGAAGTATTATGCCTCAAGGGTGCTTAAGCTTACAGGCGAGGCGGGCGCTGAGGAGGTCAGGCAGAGACAGCTGGAAGTCCGCAAGCGCCGCCGCGATAAGAGACAGAAAAAGAAATCATAATCAGAACCGCAGACCATGGCGGTTCTTTTTTGCGTTTATAACAAGTAATAGTACAATCAGAATCACAACACATACGGTGCTGACAAACAACCAAAGGTTGATGTAGATAAAATTCCCGGTCACGGTAACCGCATTTGACAGAGGTGAGGTCGAGTTGTCCGATACCAGATATGGGAGGGATGAACCGGATACCGCAGAGCTGTCTGCCGGCTTCCCATTATCGGAAGGAATGTCATTGGACGTTTTTGTTCCGGAAAAATACAGGCTGGTGTGTCCTGCTTCATGTGCGCCGTAGTAGTAATAGATATCTGCAAGTATGCTTGAGGCGGTATTGCCTTCATCAGAAGCAGCTGACGCCGTTTCACTGTCGGTGTTTATCGTATCTGAAAGGCTGCCGTGCTGTCTGTATATAATTTCCTTGGTCAGGTCGCCGAAGGAGACATTGACCGGAATTATGACACAATCGTAGTCCGGTACGGACAGGCATATATCTGAATTTATATTCAAGGCCTTTCCGCTTATTCCGAAACCGCCCAGCCCTAAGCCCTGATTGAAGCTGAAGGTATCCTCATTCTGTGAGATATTAAGCTTGTGAAAATTGTTAAATCCATATTCAAATAAGGCAGTGGTATCAATATAGCGCTGTTCATCGGTTGAGTTGAATATGACGCATATCAGACGGATTCCGTCCTTCTGTGCAAATGTGGCAAGGGTGTGTCCTGCGGCATCCGTGTAGCCGGTTTTTCCGCCGATACAATATTCGTACAGGTACTTTCCTGTTACCATGCTGTGCGACAGTCTGTAATAGCGTGTGTCGGAGGTCTTGTTCGTCGGAGGTACGGAATATGATTTCTTATATGATATCGCACTCATAATGACAGGGTAATCAAGCACCGCACGGCATATAAGAGCCATGTCATAGGCGGTCGTGTAGTGATTGACATCGGTAAGACCGCTCGCATTGGTAAAGTGAGTGTTAAGACAGCCAAGCTCAGCCGCTCTTTTGTTCATCATATTGGCAAAATTGGCGACAGAGCCTCCGACATGTTCGCCAAGAGCATAGGCAATATCATTCGCTGATTTAATAAGCATCATATTGAGTGCCTGTTCAACACTGAATTCCTCGCCTGTCTTAAGTCCTGCGTTTGCGTCGCCGTACTTTACGCTGGATACTGCGTTGGCGCTCACGGTCAGAGTGTCGCTCAGATTGGCATTTTCTGCGACAATCAGTGCGGTCATCAGCTTGGTGACGCTGGCAGGGTAACATTTTTCGTCGCTGTTTTTTTCATACAGGACAATTCCACTGTCGGCATCCATAAGAATGCAGTTGCCGGACTCAATTTCAGGTGGTATCGGATATTCGTCCGTGTTCGTGGACTGATTATCTGCATACACGATATCCTGGCGGATATTGAGTGTGAGCATGGATAGGCAGGCAATCAGCACGAACAGTGTGCGCAGATGGCCGTGCTTTCGTGTATATGTGCTGAGTATGTTTGACGGTGGTTTTATTCTATGGTTCATGGTGGACTCCGATTTATTTTTTATATTTAGGCAATTGCGAAACTCAATTTTACAGTAGACAGTTGTGCAATTTTACTAGTACCCTGCCGGACCTTTTGAACACCAGTAATAGTTCGCGTAGCGAACTAATGTTCTTAGCGGCTGTATTTTAGCCGCTTATGTACCGTTACGGGGTTCAAGGAGTGTAATAGTTCGACTATGTCGAACTAATGTGTCCGGAAGGGTACTAGCAAAATTGTACAACGTACGGTTCATACAAATAGAGTTTCGCAATTATCTGTTTTTATATTACACGGGAGCAAATATCCCTCCCACAGACTTCATTGTAGTACATTATACGTCCGTTTTCCACAAAAAAATTGCAACATGGCGGATTGTCTGGTAGAATTACAAGGGCATAGGCTGATTTTTACCCGAAAATATTGAATCAGACTAAAAAGCACAATGCTAGAAAGTAAATAGAAAAACATTATAATAAAAACAGGGATGACAAGCGCAGGACGCATAAGCACATTGTCATCCGGAAAAGAGGGAATATGTCTGAGAGAATAGAATTGTTCGTGCCGGGACGTCTGTGTCTGTTCGGAGAGCATAGCGACTGGGCGGGGCTTCACCGGAACATCAATTCGGCAATTATACCGGGCGAGGCGATTGTAACAGGAATTGAGGAAGGTATATATGCCACCGTTGAGGCGGCGGATAAATTCATAATAGAGAGTGACCTTGGAGAGGAGACCTTTACCTGTGCGATGGATACGCAGGTTCTTAGAAAGACTGCGTGTGAGGGAGGATATTTTTCCTATGTTGCAGGTGTGGCTTCATATATAAATGAGCATTACAGTGTCGGCGGTCTGAGGATTCACATAACCAGACGTACGCTTCCGATTAAGAGCGGACTGTCATCAAGTGCCGCTATATGTGTTCTCACGGCACGCGGCTTCAATCAGATATATGGGCTTAAGTTAAACACAATCGGTGAGATGAATATTGCATTCATAGGTGAGCAGAGGACGCCGTCAAGGTGCGGCAGACTTGACCAGGCCTGTGCATTCGGAGTCAAGCCGGTCCACATGACATTTGACAGTAATGAGGTGGGAGTGCAGACGATAAAGCTTGGAGGCACATTCTACTGGGTAATTGCAGACCTTAAGGCGGGAAAGGATACGGTAAAAATTCTTGCAGACCTCAACAAATGCTACCCTTTTGCACAGAATGACAAGGAACGTGCGGTTCAGGAGGCACTCGGAGCTGATAACAGGGAGTACATTGAAAAAGGAGTGCGCCTGTTAGAGGAAGGGGACGCAGAGGGACTTGGCGGGCTGATGCGCACGGTGCAGGAAAACTTTGACAAAAAGGTAGCCCCGGCATGTCCGTCACAGCTTAAATCCCCGGTTCTCCACTCGGTTCTTTCCGATAAGGAGCTTGACAAGTGGATATATGGTGCCAAGGGTGTAGGCTCGCAGGGGGACGGAACAGTGCAGCTTCTTGCTAAGGATGAGGAATGTCAGAAGGCTGTCATAGATTATCTCAGCAATGTGCGTGGCATGGAGGCATTTCCGCTAACGCTCAAGCCTAAGCAGGCGGTGAGAAAGGCTGTTATTCCTGTTGCGGGCTTCGGAACCAGACTTTACCCTGCGACAAAGGCAATCAAGAAGGATTTTCTTCCGGTTCTCGATAAGGATGGGCTCTTCAAGCCGGTTATCATGGTGCTTTTAGAGCAGCTTGTACAGTCGGGAATAGAGGAGATATGCCTCATCATCGGACGTGAGGAGCAGAAGCTGTATGAGTCATTTTTTGCCCCTATGTCCAAGGAAAATTATGACAAGCTTCCTGAGGATAAGCAAAGGTACGAGGATAACCTGGTGAAGATAGGCAGAATGATTCACTATGCATATCAGGATGAGAGAAGAGGCTTCGGGCACGCTGTGTACCAGAGCAGGGACTTCGCTGAGAGCGAACCTGTACTTCTGCTTCTCGGAGACATGATATATGAATCCTATATAGGAAAGACCTGTTCAAGCCAGCTTATAGACTGCTATGAGGCTTATGGACTTCCGGTGGTATCCATGCATGAGGTGCCTAAGGAGCAGGTGGTTCATTACGGCATTATGCACGGTGTGTGGGAGAGCCATAAGGAGGAGCAGCTGCGCTTAGACTGCATATATGAGAAGCCGACAGTGGACTATGCAGAGGAGAATCTTGGCATCAGGTGCAAGAACGGCAGCAGGTATTTTGCGGTATTCGGGCAGTATATCCTCACGGAGGAGGTGTACAAGGTTCTCGAAAAAAATATCCGTGAAAATAAGGAAAGCCGCGGTGAGATACAGCTCACGGATGCACTTGAGGAGGTTAGAGCCACAACAGGTATGATGGGCTGCCGCATAAAGGGTAAGTCCTATGATGTCGGACTGCCGCAGATGTATATTGAGACGGTGAGGGAGTTTGGGAGAATATAAAATACATTTTTGGATTTTTGAAAGTGCAAAATTTACACCTTGATAATTGACGGAGTGCAAAAAATACACTATTATGATTATGGAGGTGCAAAATGGGCGAATTAAAGAATATAAGAAAAGAGAAGAAATTAACGCAGCAGCAGGTAGCTGATTTGATCGGAATTTCACTTCGTTCATATAAATCCTATGAGAACGATGAGGATAAATCGGAAAGCATCAAATATAAGTATATTTTACAGAAATTGTCCGAAGTAAATCTGATTGATGAGGAGAATGGAATATTAGAGCTTGCAGATATAAAGTCAAAGTGCTCAGAAGTATTTGAAAGATACGAAGTGGATTTCTGTATTCTTTTTGGCTCGTATGCCAAGGGAAAGGCAAAGCCGAACAGTGATGTCGACCTTATAATTTCGGGAGATGTGCATGGCTTGAAATTTTATGCCTTGGTCGAGGAAATCAGAACCGCGTTGCACAAAAGGGTTGATTTGCTTGATGTGTCACAATTAAACGACAACATGGAACTGATAAAGGAAGTATTGAGGGACGGAATAAGGATATATGGATAATGTGAAGAATGACCGATATTATGCATATAAAATTCAGCAGGACTTGGAATTTATTGTGCTTCATATGAAAAATATTGACATAACGGAATTTTCCACAAATGAAATTCTTTTGGATTCCATGCTGTTTCGAATGATACAAATTTCCGAAAATGCACGAAAGCTGTCCGATGAATATAAGCAGCAATGCAATAATATTCCGTGGAATGCCTTATACGGACTGAGCAATCGCATTGTGCACGACTATGGAAATGTGGATTTAAGGGTTGTTTTTGACACCTTAAAGCATGATATTCCGGAATTGTTAGAAATGATTAGGAGAGAATAAAATGAGACTTAGAAACGTACCCGGTGCCAGAGAGGCGATGGTTGAGAGTGAATATGTTGTAAATGAGCCGAAGGAATACAAGGGCAGATGGAATGAGCTGTTCGGCAACAGCAATCCGATCCGTATAGAGGTCGGTATGGGTAAGGGAAGATTCATCATGCAGCTTGCCGCTGAGAACCCGGATGTCAACTATGTGGGAATTGAGAAATATTCAAGTGTGCTTATCCGCGCACTTGAAAAGCAGGAGGAGGCGCAGTTTCCGAACATTATTTTTATCAGAATGGATGCCGAGGAAATAACGGATGTGTTTGGCAAGGGCGAGGTCGACCGCATATACCTCAATTTTTCCGACCCATGGCCGAAGGACAGACATGCGAAGAGACGACTCACATCGAGACAGTTCCTCGCACGCTACAATGAAATCCTGAAAAAGGACGGACAGATAGAGTTCAAGACCGACAACAGAGTTCTGTTCGATTTCTCCGTGGAGGAGGTTGAGCCGGCGGGCTGGCATATCAAGGAGCTGACCTACGACCTTCACAACGATGAGAAGATGAATGAGGGAAATATCATGACCGAGTATGAGGAACGATTCTCGGGAATGGGGACACCTATCAATAAGATGATTATAGACAGGCAGCAGACAATATAAGACATGAAATTAAAGATATCCGGTCTTTTTGTATTGTATGCTGATATGAAAAATAAGCGTGAGATTTTTTCTCACAATATATTGAATAATAAAATTTTATGTGGTATATAATCTATATGAGAAAAAATCTCACGGAGGTATAGAGATGATTTATGAATTTTCTTTTGAAAATTATCGTTCATATAGAAAAGAGGCAACCATAGATTTTACCGCTAAGCCAATTAATGAATTTGAGAATTCATTGCTTAAAGTTAATGATGAAGAGAAGCTGCTACCGGTCTGTGCAATATACGGACCGAATGGTGGCGGCAAAAGTAGTGTGATTATGGCTCTTAATGAACTGCGTTTCATTGTTATGCAGCCTTTAATACAGCTTGCTTTTATGAAAAAAAAGAATGAGGAGCTAGGGGAGACCTCTATTTTACAATTGCAGGAAGGATTAACAGATAGACACACGTTCTCATCATATTATAAATTTGATGATGAATGCAAAGACAAACCGACAAAGTATAATGTATTATTTCAGGTTGATAAGTATAAGTATAGATATGAGTTTGAGTTAAATAATGAAAATATTATTGTTGAAAATCTCTACATGGAGGAAGACGGTGCCGTAAAAGCTGTGTTTGAGAGAGATAAGGAAGGTGTATATCTGTGTGAAGAACTAGAGGGAATAGACATAGAGAATATGAATGAAAGCCTTCCGCTTTTTTCTTATATAGCTATGTTAAAGAATATACCGGTTATTGACAGGGCGATGAGCTTCTTTATGCAGATTAAGGTGTTAAATTACGACAAACCTAATGTGGATCGACGTATATTAGTTGATCGGATTGAGAATGACAAAGTAAGGGTATGTAATGTAATACAATCAATGGGAATTGATATTTGCGATATAAGAGTTGAATATAAGGAAGATGGTTCCATTGATGAAATATATACAATACATGAATTATCATCCGGGGAGAAGAAAACCTTACGTCTTTCAGAAGAATCGGGAGGAACGAAAAAGATTATAAGTATAATTCCAATCCTGTTAAGCGGTATTGAAAAAAATTCGTTATTTTTAATTGATGAATTAGATGCAAAACTGCACCCTTTGCTTCTCAGAAAAATAATAGAATTATTTACTGACAGGGAAATAAATAGTGGCACAGCTCAGCTATTGTTTACATCGCATGATCTTACAACAATGAGTAATGATGTGCTTAGAAGAGATGAAATATGGTTTTCTGCTATCAATGGATATGATGAATCTGTTTTATATTCGCTTGTTGATTTTAGGAAGGAAGGCGGAAATAAGCCACGCAATGATGAAAATTATTCTAAACAGTATATGGAAGGACGATATGGCGCGGATCCTTACTTTAAAAAATTGATTGACTGGGAGGTGAGTGATTGAGCCTAAAACCGAAAAAGGTTAGTGAAATAAAGAAAATTCAGGAAAAAATGAAATCCAAAGCCAGCAAAATGGATTCATTAAATAAACTCCCTCCGTATACAGTGATAGTGAGTGAAGGGATAAAAACGGAACCGATTTATATAAGAGGTCTTGTCAATAAAATAAATGAAAAGTATAAAAATATTTCTAAAGAGCCTCATATAGTTGTATATGGAACCGGGAGAAATACAAATGGTCTGATTCGCTTTGTTGATAAAATGATATCTGATGGGAAGTGGAAACAATATAAAAAGTTCTGGCTTATGTATGATAAAGATGATTTCCCGATAGATAATTTTGATAATACTCAGTTTGAGGCAGAAGCAAGAAAAGATCCGGCTATGGCAGTAGCGTGGTCAAATGAGAGCATTGAGTTATGGTTTTTATTGTATTTTGAAGATTATCGCGCGAATAATGGGAGAAAACAATATATTGAAAAGCTCAATAAATATTTTGATTATTCCAAAACCAGAGAAGATTTATTTGATGTCTTGTCAGAGAAAGGTTCTCTGGAGGATGCAAAAAAACGTGCACGAAAAATGTATCAGGAATTTTTGGATGCAAAAATATCAAGTATGTCTGCAATGGTTCCTGCAACCAGAGTATTTGAACTTGTTGAAGAGCTTGAAGGATATTTAAACAATTGATATTAAGAACCTTTTCGCTTCACCCTCATATAATGTATCAAGACTTAGTCAGTATGTGGGTGCTGTTATATGGGCAAAGGCTATGAAGGTAAAATGCGGTGCTTTGCATATAAGCACAAGAAGCTTAATAAGCACCTGTGCCAGCTTAAGAAGTCGCTAGATGAGCTGGCGGAGGCATTAGGGTGCGGGAAGAAAATAAAGGCAGAACACAACCGATGACTAATCACCTGTGTTCTGCTTTTTGCTGTTTAATACCTGAACCGAAGCGGTTATCTATTTTAAAAACATTCGTATCATCCTGTCCATAAATGAGCTGTACGGCTGGTAGCGCATAGGCAGGTCGAGCCAGGTCTTTTTGTCGACGATGCTTTTCTTGTGGGTGAAGGTGTTGAAGCCTTCGCGTCCATGATAGGAGCCCATTCCGCTGCCGCCGACACCGCCGAAGCCCATGTTGGAGGTAGCGAGGTGGATTATTGTGTCGTT
>OLNW01004331.1_pt1 | contig 10177 bp, 11 predicted proteins | sample 1672121 | NCBI WGS metagenome assembly OLNW01 (sample SAMEA3136648, study PRJEB25190) | human gut metagenome
CCGTGAGCAGATCCAGAATATAGAGTAGTTTTTGAGAAAAAGAGGAACGGGATTATGGACAAAAAAGGTATATTGATTGTTGTATCGGGATTTTCAGGTTCAGGGAAGGGAACTCTGATGAAAGCTCTTATGAAAAAATATCCTGAGAATTATGCACTTTCTATTTCGGCAACTACCAGGCAGCCAAGAGAGGGCGAGACGGATGGAAAAGAGTATTTTTTCATTTCAAAAGAGGAATTTGAAAAAATGATTGCCAACAGCGAACTGATAGAGTATGCTAAATACGTGGAAAATTACTACGGCACTCCGTGTGATTATGTAGAAAGGCAGCTGGAAGCCGGAAAAGATGTGATTCTTGAGATTGAGATCCAGGGAGCATTGAAAGTCAAAAAAGCTTTCCCGGATACGTTGCTTTTATTCATCACTCCGCCGACAGCGAAAGAGCTGAGAAGTCGTCTGGTCGGAAGGGGGACAGAGACGCTGGATGTGATCGAGTCAAGAATGGATCGTGCCTGTGAAGAAGCAGAAGGAATGGATCGGTACGATTATCTGATCGTGAATGATGATCTGGATACCTGCGTGGAGGAGGTTCATCAGATTATCCGTGGCGAGCATCACCGTAGTACCAGAAATACAGGATTTATGGAAAAGATCAAAGAAGATCTGAACAGTTTGAAAGGAGAAAAATAAATATGCTGCATCCATCTTATACAGACCTGATGAAGGTCGTGAACCAGGACGTTGAAGAGGGAGAATCCAAGATCGTCAACAGCCGTTATTCTATCGTAATGGCTACATCCAAAAGAGCAAGACAGCTGATTGCCGGAGAGCTTCCGTTAGTTCCAGCTAAGAATGGAGATAAACCACTTTCAATAGCGATTGAAGAGCTGAATGAGGGTAAATTAAAGATCATGGCTGAGAATGCAGAGGAAGAAGAGTAAGAAGGTCGGGGCAGATGCGGAAAATGTATCTGCTCTTTTTACGCAGAATGCAGATCTGAAAATAAAAATAGATACATCATGGAGGTTACAGATTTATATGAAGATACTTTTTATCTCTCTGGGATGCGACAAGAACCTGGTCGATACAGAGGTCATGCTGGGGTTACTGGCATCCAGAGGGTATGAGATGACAGATGATGAGCAGGAAGCGGATATCATCGTGATCAATACCTGCTGCTTTATTCATGATGCCAAGGAAGAAAGTATTCAGAATATCCTTGAGATGGCAGAACTGAAAAAAGAGGGAAAAGTAAAAGCACTGATCGTGACGGGCTGTCTGGCAGAGCGTTATAAAGATGAGATTCTGGAAGAAATACCGGAAGTAGATGAAGTACTTGGAACGACGGCATATGATAAAATACTGGATGCAGTAGATGCAGCACTTGAAGGAAATCAGGAAGTGATCCTTTCGGATATTGATGCACTGCCATTGCCAGAGACAAAGCGTCTTGTTACAACCGGAGGACATTTTGCCTATCTGAAGATCGCAGAAGGGTGCAATAAGTGTTGTACCTACTGTATCATCCCGAAGCTGCGCGGACGTTACCGCTCGGTTCCGATGGAGCGGCTGATCGAGCAGGCGAAGGAGCTCGCTGCACAGGGAGTGAAGGAGCTGATTCTCGTTGCACAGGAGACGACAGTCTATGGTGTGGATCTGTACGGGAAAAAGTCACTGCATCTGCTTCTGGAGCAGCTCTGCCGGATCAGTGGGCTGCGTTGGATTCGGATTCTTTATTGCTATCCGGAGGAGATTTATGAAGATCTGATCCAGACAATGAAAAGAGAAGAGAAGATCTGTCACTATTTGGATCTGCCGATTCAGCATGCATCCGATGCTGTGCTCAGACGTATGGGTCGCAGGACGACACGGGCGGATCTGGAGCAGATCGTGACGCATTTGCGGGAAGAGATTCCGGACATCGTGCTTCGCACGACGCTGATTGCCGGATTTCCGGGCGAGACCGAGGAACAGCATCAGGAGGTCATGGAATTTATCGATGAGATGGAGTTTGACCGACTCGGGGTGTTTACCTACTCTCAGGAAGAGGACACACCGGCAGCATCCATGCCGGATCAGATTGATGAGGAGACGAAGCTGAACTGGCAGGAAGAGCTGATGGAGCTTCAGCAGGAGATCGCGTTTGACCGTGCGGAGGAACGGACGGGCAGTGTGGTCACGGCAATGATTGAAGGTAAGGTCGCAGATGAGGATGCCTATGTGGCACGTACATATGGCGATGCGCCGAATGTGGATGGATTGCTGTTTGTACAGACGACGGAAGAGCTGAATTCCGGCGATTTTGTGCGCGTGCGCATTACCGGTGCGGTGGAGTATGATCTGATCGGTGAGCTTACAGAAGATATTTGACGACAGATAGGAGTGTTGATTATGAATTTACCGAATCGACTGACGGTGCTTCGCGTATGTATGGTACCGGTATTTGTAGTATTTATGCTTTGGAATGGGCTTGGCAGTTCGGCGAAATATGTAGCGGCTGTGATTTTCATTCTTGCGAGTATGACAGACTGGCTCGACGGATATCTGGCGAGAAAGAACAATCTGGTGACGGATTTTGGGAAATTTATGGATCCGATTGCGGATAAGCTGCTTGTCTGCTCGGCAATGATCTGCCTGGTAGAAAAGGGTGCGCTTCCGGCCTGGATCGTAATCATTATTATTGGAAGAGAGTTTATCATCAGCGGATTTCGCCTTGTGGCGTCGGACAAGGGCGTCGTTATCGCGGCAAGCTACTGGGGTAAATTTAAAACAGTTTCTCAGATGCTGATGGTGATTCTTCTGATCCTAGATCTTGGCGGTGTATTCCATACGATCGCGCAGGTGCTCATGTGGATAGCGCTTGTGCTGACTGTTGTGTCGCTTGCTGATTATATGGTAAAGAACCGCAGCGTGCTTTCGGGAGATATGTAGACTGCTGCAAGTCTTCTGCTTTAATTGTGCAGAGCAATAAGCAGCGGATGAAATGCAAATAGGATAGGTGCCAAAGATTAAATGGGGCAGGAGATGTATATCGCAATGGTGTATACATCTCCTGCTTTTTGTTGATTTTTATGGCCGGACAGTTTTTTCTATTTGTGTCGGTTAAATTGCTTCATCAGTGCACACATCCGGTCGATCCGCTGGGTTTCCTGAGGAGATTTTCCAATTTTCAGTACACGGATGATGGTATCGATTTCAGTCGGGTCAAACGAGAGCTGTCCGGAAGCGGCAGACATGAGAAACGGGAGCAGCTCGTTCTGGCTTTTTCCCTGCGCCTGTCCGGCGAGAGAGGTCAGAAGCTGCAGCTTTGCAGGATCGATTCCCGAAAGCGCAGGGTTTTCCATCCAGGAATTTGGATTCATAGAAAAACCTTTCCAGAGCATTTTGGAAACACGCTCTATCAGCATCGAAGTATGCTCATATACACTTCGCATTTCAGGACGATTCGTCCTCCGGAGGCTGCATCATGACGGAATACAATTCCATCAAAGAGCATATCTGCCCGAGCTGATCGATCAGCTCCAGCTCCGAACCATCGCAGTAATTGCGCATTTCCGCGAGCATTTCCGGAAGGGATGCAGAAGAGGCGACATTGCAGGCATGGAGACTTCCCTGTTTCTGAAAAAAGGCAGAGAGGTTCCGAAGCTCCAAAAGCTTGATCAGAAGCGAAAGAGACCGCTGGCTTGGCGGTGGCAGAAAAGCGATTGCAGCTTTTATTAGCTGGAGATGGTTCTGATTTGCAATTTCGTCGATGGGAGTGAGCATGGCGGCCCCGATGCTTTTTTTCTAATCATATGTTGCCTAGACATATTTTAGAACCGGAATCCGCCCGGCGACAGGCACCGGTGCCTCCAAGATGGAATATGGTAAGAATGGAAGAAAAACAGCAGGTGAGGGTATGCATCAAATTATTATAGATGGAAATGCGTTTTATGAAATCGATGAGGATTGTGTGAGGCGAAAGCAGGAGAAAGCAGCTGCGGCGCAGCAGCGGATAGAAAACAGGAAACAGGAAAAAAAGAATATGGGACAACGGACCGATCTTGTGAAAAACGGAAAAAAGCAGTTCTTGTAAAGTAAAAAAAGGCGGGGCGCAGACCCCGCCGACAGCTGCCATCAGCAGCCGCATCCGTTGCCGCAGCCAAGGAAGTTATTGCCGTTTCCGCAGAAGAGCAGAAGCAGGATAATCCAGCAGCAGCTATCGTTGCCGAAGCCGTATCCGCTGCCGCAGCCATTGCCGTTTCCACAGCAGGCGAGCAGAAGGATGATCCAGATCCAGTTGCTGCATCCGCAGCCGTTGTTGCAGCCGTTGTTATCACATCCACATCCACAGTTTGTTGCAGCCAAATCGCTCATTTTGTTTCCTCCGAGAGATCATTTACAGTGTATCGTATGCCGGCTTCTGCTTGAAAATAAGAAAGAAATTTTGTGTTATACAATCAATTCGAATGTATGGTACAAATCCAGGGTGCCATAGCCCCATTCCCGGTTCGGATAGACATAGGCGCTGCTTTGCCGGCTCCCACGCAGGAACAGCATTTTGACCTGTTGTGCGGTGAAGGTGAGGGGTGGATGCATTTGCCGCCCCCCCTGGGCAAGGAGTGCGGTAGCGCCTGCAGTCAGTGCAGAGGCAGCACAGGAGCCGGTGAACGCTTCGTAGCCGCCGCCTGCAACCGGGGCAGTGACTGAGACACCGGGCGCGGCAAGGTCCGGCTTGATGATCTCATTTTGCGTATACCCGCGGCCGGAATTCAGAAACAGACGGTTGCTGTCGGCATCGTAGGCGGCGACAGAGAGAAGCGATGAAGCACAGGATGGGATGACGAGTGTGGTATCCGGATTGGGAGCGGTAAAGAATGTGCCCGGTGAAGACAACCCGGTAATCGGAAGCCAGAGATGAAAGCTTCCGTTTATATAGGAGCGATTTACAACGTGAAGTCGCCAGATTCCGGTCGATGGGTGTTCGATCCGGATCTGAATGACCTGCTGTCCGGTGGAGAGTTCGAGAGCAGAGTAATAGACATAAATTTTGGTATTTTCCAGAGCAAAGGTAAATTCCCGGTAGGAGAATGGTCCATAATAAGTAGGCTGGATCGATTCGCCGAGCGGAGAAGTGAAGCCGATGTCATAGAGCTCGAGCGGCTCTGCCCAGAATTCCAGCGTGACTCCTTTGGAAGCATCGCGGATCAGAAGCTCCAGCTCGGCAGATTCGGCAGCACGGTTGAGTTTGCCGTAGTAATGATGGGACATTCCGGCCTCATTTCCGGTGCCGGCTACGACGTAGGTTCCGCCGAGCAGCAAAGCAGAAGAGAGAACCTCTTCAAGAGGTGTGTTTCCGGTGTGGCTGCCCTGATTACTTCCGAGTGAGATGCAGATGACGAGCGGCATGCGAAGCCGGATTGCGGTGTCGATGAGATAGCGGATACCGAGCATCAGATCGTTTTCCTGAAATGCCGTCGCATCGTCTGGGATCAGAAAATAGTCGCGCAGGTACTGCTTGGCCGGCTTGAGCTTTACGACGGCCAGGGTGCTGTCCGGCGCCGCACCGGTAAAATCAGCCTCCGGATCTGCGCTGCCGCAGGCAATCCCGGCGACGGCGGTTCCGTGCCCGTCAAAATCATGAGAGGGAACGATGCGATAAGGCTCTTCAGAAAAGAGGGCTTGATTGATGGCATCCTCCTGATATTCACTGCCATAGGAAAAACCTTCCGGTGCAATTCCGGTTGAATCGGACTGATCCCAGAGAGCAGCGATCCGGGTCGTTCCGTCTGCTTTTCGGAAGGCGGGGTGCCGGTAGTCGATGCCGGAGTCGAGAAAACCGATGAGAATTCCGGTTCCGAGGAGTCTGAGATAGGGCTGTGTCTGGGCAGAAAGGATGCCGGAGCGCTCCAGACTGGAGAGACTGATAAAGGTGTAAAGCTTTGGTACGCTGATATAGCCGATCTGATGTGCTGCGTATAGATTTTCCGAGAGCGGGGCATAGAGGATACTGTATTGCCGGTCGACGGGCTGCTCCTGATAGCGCTCCTCGATCCGGAACGGGAGCAGCTGTTTTTTTACAATGATATCGGAATAGTCCTCTGAAATAGCGGGAATGGGAGAAGGCATAAGGAACCTCTGGATATATGGATTCCGGACAGTATATGGGTTATCTTTTTTAAATATGATGATGTTTGCAGAATTGTGAGAGCTGCTTCGCAGCGGAGCAATTCGCAGGCATCAGTTTAGGATTGCGGGAACGTAACAGAAAACTCCGAAAGAAAAAGCACGGCTGATCTTTCGGAGTTGATGCTATAATTTAATATTTTTTTTGATTGCCTCGAAGCTTTCGTGGCTGATGACATGCTCGATTTTGCAGGCGTCATTGGTAGCGACCTCAGGGCTGACGCCAAGCTGGATCAGCCATGCAGATAAAAACTGATGACGATCATAGATCTCATCCGCGATCGCTTTGCCGGATTCGGTCAGGGTAATAAAGCCGCTGTCCGATACGACGATGTGTTTCTTTTCGCGAAGATTTTTCATTGCAATACTGACGCTTGATTTTTTAAAGCCTAATTCATTCGCAATATCTACTGAACGTACAACCGGAAGCCGGTGACTGAGTATTAGAATTGTCTCGAGATAGTTTTCCGCAGATTCATTGACATTCATGTAATTCCCCCCTTTTTCGTTATTGATACCTTGGAAAGCAAGTTATCTTCTTCAGTATAGCATACTTTTTGCCACTGGTAAAGGAAACAGATTTGTATTTTTTCTCAGTAGGAAGAACTAACTCAACGCCTTTTTGTGTTCAGATCAATCAAACACCATGCAGCAAAGCCGTGGAGATGAAATATCCATGCAAGCCTGGCTGCTTGGCCCGGTGTTCGCAGAAATAAATACCGGAACTGAATAAAAGAAAGTATCAGAAAGGGAAAAGGTGCATAGGATGATAGAAAGAGCGCTACAGGAGTGAATATGAATCGGGTCAGAGAGGCGTTGCATGCCACAGAGATACACCGTGCGGGAATCACGGGAAGGGGAATTACCGCAGCTGTCCTGGATACCGGTATCAGCCGCCATCCAGACTACAGCGAGCGGATCGTGGCATTCCGGGATTTTGTCAACGGAAAGCCGTCGTGTTATGATGACGCCTCCCATGGTACACATGTGGCGGGGATTCTTGGAGGAAGTGGGAAAAGCAGCGGTGGGAAATATTGTGGAATCGCACCCGGCTGCCGGATCGTTTCCGGAAAAGTGCTCGATAGCTTTGGGGCAGGCGAAGTGGAAAATCTGATCCGGGCGATCGAATGGGTGATAGAACAGCGAGATGTGTATCGGATCCGGATTCTTAATATTTCGGCAGGAACAACTAGGACGGAAGAAGACCGACAGGCGAGAGAGCTGCTCCGGTGTGTGGAGCGGGCATGGGACGGCGGATTGGTCGTAATCGTGGCAGCGGGAAATCTGGGGCCTGATCCGGAAAGCATTACGATCCCGGGCAACTGCAGAAAGGTTATTACCGTTGGGGCATTTGACCACTATTCCGGGTGCGGACCGACCTCTGAGTGTATCTGTAAGCCGGAACTGGTCGCACCGGGGACACGGATCATCTCCTGCTATTCAGGGTTTCGAAGGGGCGTGTATTATACGCGAAAAAGCGGAACCTCCATGGCGGCTCCTGCGGTGGCCGGCGCGGTGGCACTTTTACTGGAACAGGAGCCGGAGCTGACGAATGTTGAAGTAAAGATGCGGCTGAAGGAGGCTGCCGTCGATACCGGCATGCCGAAAAACTGCCAGGGATGGGGTATGCCGGATCTGCGACGTTTACTTCTTTGGCATGCGGACGGAAAAAGATATATTTGACGCAGTATAGAGAAAATGGTAAAATGAACCGAAACCAGTTCGGGACGGAGAACGTCCGAAAAAACAGAGTTAATAAGAGGAGATGCTTTATGGAAAAGATTAAAATGACCACACCGCTTGTTGAGATGGACGGCGATGAAATGACAAGAGTCCTCTGGAAAATAATCAAAGAGGAACTGATTTATCCGTATATTGACCTGAAAAGTGAATATTATGATCTGGGACTGGAGCACCGGAATGAGACCAATGATCAGGTGACGATTGACAGTGCGAATGCAAATAAAAAATATGGCGTTGCCGTGAAATGTGCGACGATTACTCCGAATGCAGCGCGCATGAAGGAGTACAACTTAAAAGAAATGTGGAAAAGCCCGAATGGTACGATTCGTGCGATTCTCGATGGTACGGTATTCCGTGCACCAATCACCGTAAAAGGTATTGAGCCGTATGTGCGGTGCTGGAAAAAGCCGATCACGATCGCAAGACATGCGTATGGCGATGTATATAAGAATACAGAGATGATCGTGGACGGACCGGGAAAAGCCGAGCTTGTTTTTACCGGAGAGGACGGTACGACAAAGAGGGAGACGATCTTTGATTTCCGTGGTCCGGGCGTGCTGCAGGGGATGCACAATCTGGATCGTTCGATTGAGAGCTTTGCGAGAAGCTGCTTCAATTATGCACTTGATACAAAGCAGGATCTCTGGTTTGCGACGAAGGATACGATTTCGAAAAAGTATGACCATACGTTTAAGGATATTTTCCAGGAAATTTTTGAAAAAGAATACCAGGAAAAATTCGGTGAGGCAGGGATCACTTATTTCTATACGCTGATTGATGATGCGGTGGCGCGGGTCATGAAGTCGGAGGGCGGATTTATCTGGGCATGCAAGAACTATGACGGAGATGTTATGAGCGACATGATTTCTTCTGCGTTTGGTTCGCTGGCGATGATGACCTCTGTGCTCGTCTCTCCGGATGGCAATTATGAGTATGAGGCGGCACATGGGACGGTACAGCGCCATTATTATAAGTATCTGAAGGGTGAAGAGACATCCACGAATTCCGTTGCGACGATCTTTGCGTGGACCGGAGCTTTGCGCAAGCGCGGAGAGCTGGATGGGATTTCTGAGCTTTGTCAGTTTGCAGACCGGATGGAGCAGGCAGTTATCACTACGATCGAGAGCGGTAAGATGACCAAGGACCTGGCTCTGATCACTTCTTTGAAAGACGTGACTGTCTTAAACAGTGAGGACTTTATCAAGGCGGTGCGTGCGACCTACGACTGCTGCGGTTCACAGACTTCCTTATAATCCTGCAAGTCGGAAGCAGATTGAGGATATCCGCTTTTGTTGCTGATCGAACAGGAACCTGTGGGCGACAGAAAAAAAGGATTGCGTATCTGCCAATAGTAGAGTATAATCATGTTATAAGTTCCTGGGGTGTTCGACAATCCCTGTGTTTTGAACCTACATTTACTTTAAACGGGATTCCTATATCGCGCGGCATATGCCAGGCCTCCGTTTGCAGTGGAAGGCAGAAGTCGTTGCTGCGGTTACCCACCTAGCTCAGCTAGGAGTCAGAAGCAGGGAAACGGCACTCTGGGTATTAAAGACAGTATGACGAAGACAGTTGTTTATTCGCAGCTGTCTTTTTGTTTTACAGGAAATTGCATCGTGCTCCGATCCGCGGCTTATTGCTTGGCACAATTGAAGCGGAGGACTTGCCTGATTCGGTTAAAAGCCCGCGAAAAGAATGGAATGCGCATTGACATTTAACAGGAATAAATTTACAATAAAGATACAAAGCTACAAACATTCGAAATCCGCTGATTTATTACGTAAATCGCTGCTTTCTCATGTTTGGCGGGTCAATAAGTCATGCTTTTTCATGCAAGCATGGAACACATGACCTTTTGACCCTTGTATCATCATACAAATAAAGTCTGAAAAGAAAGGATTACAGCCATGAAAAAACATTTGAAAAAGCAGGTGCTACTGCTGTTTGTGCTGACTGCGATGCTGATTCTTCCGGCTATGTCTGCTCTGGCAGCCGGGACTTTGGGCGATGTGAAGAATCTGAAGCAGAAGGCCGTATCCGAGACATCGGTAAAGCTGACCTGGTCCAAGGTAAAGGGGGCATCCGGCTACCAGGTTTATCGGGTAGATCCGGCAAGCGGAGCGGCGACAAAGATTGCGTCGACGAAAAAAACGAACCATACTTTGAAGAAAATTGTTCCGAATACGGCATATACATATCAGGTGCGTGCATTCGTAAAGAGCAAGGATACCACGACGGAGAGTGTGCAGCCTGCTACGATCCGAGCGCA
>OLNW01004333.1_pt1 | contig 10170 bp, 8 predicted proteins | sample 1672121 | NCBI WGS metagenome assembly OLNW01 (sample SAMEA3136648, study PRJEB25190) | human gut metagenome
TGGTAGGCACGCTCGATCGCTTCAACGACGCCAAGCGCGCCGAAGAGCACGACCGTGTAAAGCACGACGTGCCGGCAGCCGAGTAGCGCACCCCTCGCCTCCCCGCACCCCACGGGCGGTCCTCCGGGACCGCCCTTTTTGTTTTAGGGAGACTACCGAAAATGTCCCAGAGTTGAAAAACGTCGCAAATCAAGTTCAGAAAACGCGAAAACTCGTCGCAAAACAGTAACTAAAACCAAAAAACTCGTCGCAAGAAGAGGTTATAATGAGCGAAAACTCGTCGCAAGACGAAAGGATTAGCAGTATGGCCCTTCAAAGGAAAGCCTATGACGACTTCCTGAAATGGAAGAGTGCGCCCGACAGGCGCGCCCTCCTCGTGACCGGCGCGCGGCAGGTGGGGAAAACGTATCTCATCCGTGAGTTCGGCCGAAACGAGTACGAGGTCTTCCTGGAGATCAACTTCATCGAGACGCCCAAGGCGAGGGAGATCTTCGAAGGCGATCTCGATGCCGATACGCTCGTAGCGAACCTCACGGCCTTCACGAAGGTGCCGCTCGTTCCCGGTCAGACGCTCGTCTTCTTCGATGAAATCCAGGAATGCCCGCGCGCCCGTACCGCCATGAAATTCCTCGTGGAGGATGGTCGGTTCGACTACATTGAATCGGGCTCGCTTCTGGGCGTCTCCTATAAGGAGGTGCCGTCGTACCCGGTGGGCTACGAGCAGCATCTGCGCATGTACCCGCTCACGTTGAGAGAGTTCTTCGACGCTATTGGCCAAAACGATCAGACGCTGGAGCTGGTGCGGGAACGAATGCGGAATCGCGAGCCCATTCCGACCGCTATTCACGAGCGGCTACTCCGGGCATTTTCCCTGTATATGGTCGTCGGGGGCATGCCGGCGGCCGTCGAACGGTTCAATGAGACCTCCGATCTGTCACACGTGCTGGCTGTGCAGCAGGATATCGTCGACCTGTATCGGCAAGATATCGCCAAATACGGGGACGATAGGGCCCACATCAAGATGATCTTCGATGCTATTCCCGAGGAACTCGACAAGAAGAACAAGCGCTTCAAGCTCAGTGATCTGGCGAAGAGCGCCCGCATGGAGCGCTATGCGAGTGATTTCATGTGGGTTGCTGACGCCGGCGTGGGGCTGCCCTGCTACAACGTTAAAGCGCCGGAGCTGCCTTTGTCGCTGAACACCCAGCACAATCTGTTCAAACTCTTTCTCTGTGACGTGGGGCTTCTGTCCGCGCAAACGTCGGGCGATGCACGATTCGACCTTCTGCAAGGGAACCTTGCGGTGAACTGGGGCAGCATGCTGGAGAACGCCATCGCCCAGGAGCTGACGGCCCACGGCTTCGATCTGCGCTACTTCGACAAGGCCAAGTACGGCGAAGTTGATTTCGTCATCGAGAAGGGATCGAAGGCGCTTCCTATCGAGGCTAAATCGGGAAAGGATTACGAGAAGCACAAAGCCCTCGACAACGTGATGGCCGTGCGAGAATGGGGCATCGACAGCGCCATCGTCTTTTGCCGTGGAAACGTGCGCGAGGAAGGCAAAGTGCTGTACCTTCCCTGGTATGCCGTTATGTTTATCGAAAAAGAGCGAGGCCCGCAGAAAATAGACCTCGCAGAGTTCTTGGGATAAGGGGGTTGCCATAGTGAGAGGATTGAAAATGCCTCCTTGGTGGCTTCTCGGTATCGGCTTTACTCATGTGCAGATTCTCTCGCAGTATGCGGGGTCAGGCCTTTTCCATGGGATGGCCGGTCTTCCGGTCAGCACCGACGTTGCCTGGTTTGTGGGGATGGGGGCGAACATCTTGGTGCTTCTCGCGTGCGGCGCCGTGTTCCGCGGTCCGCGCCTAGATCGTTTGAAAAGGCTGCTGGCTCCGTCGATCATTCTCAACATCGTAGGGTTTCTGCTCTCTGTATGGCCGACAGGGGTCACGGCGAATGACGATCCTGTGGCTTTGCTGGGAGCAATTGCTCTGGGAATGGGTCAGGCCATCATGTTTCTTCTGTGGGCCGACGTGTTCAATCGAGCCAAAATCGAAGAGGCGGAGATTGCGCTGCCCCTTTCCTCGCTTGTCGTTCTCGCCTATGCCGTTGTTGTCCCTCTGCTGCCGGCAAGTCTCAACGGCATTCCGATGCTTGTGGCTCCATTGGCGTCGGGGGCGACCCTCTACCTTTCCTTTCAGAGGCTGCCGGTGGCACAGGCATGCGAGAAGGCAGTCGCCATAGAGGGATCGCGGCCGCATTCGATGGTAAAGGAGCTGGCGCGCATAGCCGTTCCTCTGGCCGTCTTCTACCTGGTGGTAAGTTGGAACGGTCTTCTCTCGCAATTCGAAATGACGGGAGAGCGTTCCCTTCCCGAGATAATAGGCTCCTTGGCGGGCGTGCTCTGCATCGTCGTGTTCGTGCTCTTCTCGCTCAAGATCGATTTTGCCGCTTTGTTTCGGTGGCTTTGCCCTTTGGCCACACTGGCACTGATTCTCAATTTCTGGAAAAGCCCCGCTTCCGCAATGGCGGTATGTTCGATATCGAGCGTTCTGGACATTACCATCTGGATCGTGACCTACTTATATTCCTCTCGAATGGCGAGGCGCGACTATGGAACAAGTCTCACCAGGATCGCCGTCCTGCTGGCGGTTTCTCACGGAGGGGCGACAGTTGGCAATATACTCGCTGTTGCCGTTTTGGCAGACCTCGCCCAGCAAGAAGCGATGCCTCAAAGCATCTCTCTTGTGCTGGTGTGTCTGCTGGTTGCTACGACCATGGTCGTCGTCGGGCGGCCGGCGCTTCGGGTGGCTGCTGATTGGCGCAACGAGGATGGGGCGGCAGCGCCGAATATGTCCGCGCGCTGCAAGGCGATCTCCGAGCAGCATGGGCTGACGGCTCGGGAGCTCGATGTGCTCCTCCTTTTGGCCGCAGGCCGCTCTCAACCGTATATCTGCGATTATCTCGTTCTCTCGAAAAGCACGGTGTCGACCCATGTGAGCCATATCTACCAGAAGCTCAGCGTGCATTCTCGGCAAGAGCTCCTCGATCTTGTGAGCGAATAAGGCCAGGTCGGCTTATCGGGTAAAACGCCCGAGGGTGAAAAGTTCGCATGAAACACCCGATTCCTTCCGTCTTTCCGTCATGGTTGCATGATCCTGCGGGGCCGAAAAGGACGGCCCCATCCCGAGGATCGGAGGAGCATCATGCAAGAAGCACATGGGGGAAGACTGATCGGACGTCGTAGGTTTATTCAGCTGGGTGCAGCAGCGGGAATGACCATGTTCGCCCTGGGTGTGACGGGGTGCAGCCCCCTGCCGGCCACCTCGTCCGCAAAGAGCAGTTACGTCCCCGGGGCGTATACCGCACAGGCTCAGGGAAAGCAGAGCCTTGTGACCGTTGAGGTGACGTTTGGGGAGAATGCTATCGAGGCGGTAGAGGTGCTTGGCCACTACGAGTCAGAGCGCATCGCCAATACGGCGATTTCCGCCATAACATCCGACATCGTCGAGCTTCAGTCCCTCGATGTGGATGCGGTAACGGGCGCGACGCTGACGAGCATGGCCATCCTCTCTGCGGTCAGAGACTGCGTCGGGCAAGCTGGCGGCAGCGTTTCCGATTTGGAGAAGGTCCCGGGGCGCGAAAAATCGGACGCCGTCGAGGTAATTGAGACGGAGGTGGCCATCATCGGCGCCGGTGCGGCTGGCCTCACGTCGGCCATTGCTCTGGCAGAGTCGGGCACTGAGGTGCTCGTTATGGAAAAGTGCGGGTTCATAGGCGGCAGTATGCTCGTCTCGGGAGGCCGCCTTCAGTACCCCGAGGCGCCGCTTGAGTATCGCCAGGAGACAACGGAGCCGATGAGACGGCTTTTCGCCGAGGTCATGGAGCGCGCTCGCGATTTGGGTGTGTCCGAGGAAAGAGTCTCACAAGTTGAGCAGCAGTACGAGCAGTGGTATGCGGAGGGAAACACCAAGACCTTCGACAGCGACGAGTTTTACGCCGTGCTCGGCGCCGTCGGTTTCGGCAACCCTCTCGCTGCGGAGACGACGTTGGACGCTGAATCGGCGCGCCGCGCGTGCGAATGGGTGACTGCGCATGGCGTGGAACTCGAGAAGCCGCTTCTCGGCATCATGGGTTTCTCCTGGCCCCGTTCGACTCACCCTGTGGGCAGGCCCGCAGGCGAAGGCTACGTTGACGCTCTCGAGGCATATATCCAGAATGCAGGATTTCCAGCGCTCGATATCCTCTTCAGCACTTCAGCGCAAGAGCTTCTGGTGGAAAATGGCAAGGTCACGGGTGTAAGGGGCCAATGCGACGACGGAACCACTTACGAGATCCATGCGAGCAAGGCGGTCGTTCTGGCTACGGGAGGCTATACCGATAGCCCGAAATGGCTTGCCCGGCTTCAGCCCCAGTACGGATTCAATGAGGGTGAGAGCATTCACTCGGTAGCTCCCGCTGGACATTCGGGAGACGGCCTTGATATGGCGGAGGAGGTCGGTGCGGCTGTTGTCAGCTGCGGCGAGGTGATGCTCAACCCCTATGCTCATCCCCAGTACCACATTGTCGGCCACATTATTGGCGACACGGGAAACCCTCTCGTGGTGAACAAGGAGGGGAAACGCTTCGTCAATGAGACGGGGAAACGCACCGACTTGGCTCTTGCCGTTATGGATCAGCCCGACCAGTTGTGCTACATCATCGCGTGCGATCAGAACTCCAACATCATGCCCGATGGAAGGAACTTCGATGGCGAGCCTGCTGAGGGGCTGTTCGAGAACGGGCTTGCCTATCGAGCAGATACGCTTGACGAACTCGCAGATCAGATCGATATTCCTGCCAGTGCCCTAAAGAAGACTGTGGAGGAGTACAACGCCGCCTGCGTCGCTGGCGTACCGGATGAATTCGGACGGACATATTTTGAGGAAACAGCTCCCATCGTTGAGGGCCCCTTCTACGCTTCGCCAGGGACGTGGGCCGTGCTTATCACTGTTGACGGTCTTACGGTGGACGAGCGCTTCCGTGTGCTCGACGACGGTGGCCAGCCGATTGCGGGTCTTTTTGCCGTCGGGGAGGTGTGTGGTCAGCCCTGCCTCCAGGTTCTGGGGTACGGAGATGTTATTGCAAAGGGTGTTCTAGGCTAGGCGAGCCCTCTCTTGACCGATCAGCCTTGGAAGCTTAAGGCTGCCGGATGTAGACGAGCCCTCCCCCGAGCGGGGCGCCGATTAAGGTCGGTGCCCCGCTCGTGCTTCATCAGCAAAGTTTTACTTTCCCTTTACGTGTGGCTTACTCGGGGCGCTCATGGGGGCTCCATACTGCAGCCTACGGAAAACCGGCGTGCGCGAGGTGCGCCGCCATGTCTGTCCCGCGGAGGAGCGGGCCGCGAGAAGGAGACGCAGAGGTGGAAGAATTGCTGCAAATCGGGCTGGGACTGTTCGGCGGTTTGGCCCTGTTCCTGTACGGCATGAACCTCATGAGCAACAACTTGCAGGAGGCAGCTGGCGAGCGCATGCGCGCCATTCTGGCCGCCGTGACGAAGAACCCCTTCTTCGGCGTTCTGGCCGGTGCGCTGGCCACGGCGGTGCTGCAAAGCTCCAGCGCCACCACGGTCATGGCCATCGGTTTCGTGGCGGCCGGCCTCATGGGGCTGCGCCAGGCCATCCCCATCATCATGGGAGCGAATATCGGCACCACCATCACGGCGCAGATCATCGCCTTCAAGCTGTCCGATTACGTGCTCGGTATCGTGCTTGTGGGCTTCCTCGTCATGCAGCTTGCCAAGCAGGGGCAGATGAAGTACGTCGGCACCGCCGTCTTCGGCTTCGGGCTTTTGTTCCTCGGCATCGACACCATGGGCGCTGTCATGAAGCCCTTGGCCGAGAACCCCGTGTTCACCGACATGATTGCCCAGGTGACGGGCGTGCCGGTGCTCGGCGTTCTGGTGGGCACCCTCATGACGCTCGTGGTGCAAAGCTCCAGCGCCACCATCGCCGTGCTGCAGAACTTCGCCGCCACGCCGGGCGTCGATGGAGCCAGCATCATCGGCCTGGAGGGCGCCATTCCCATCCTGCTCGGCGACAATTTGGGCACCACCATCACGGCGCTTCTCGCCGCCATCGGCCAGTCCCGCGACGCCAAGCGCGTGGCCCTGTCCCACTGCATCTTCAACCTGTCGGGCTGCCTGCTGTTCGTGTGGCTCATCGGCCCTGCCGCCGCGGTGGTGGCCGCCATCTCGCCGGCCGGCCCCGAAGTGGAGGTCATCGCCCGGCAGATTGCCAACGCGCACACGCTGTTCAACGTGACCATGACGGTGCTGTGGCTGCCGCTTGTGTCGGTGATGGTGAAGATCGTTATGGCGATTCTCCCCGAGAAGCTGCGCCGTCCCCGCGATCCTTTGGCGGACACGCTGGAGACGCCGCTGGCCCCCGACGCGGCGGCCGCCTAACCCCGCACCTCGCGATCGATGACACCGCCCCGCGCCGTCGGTCGCTTTCGCGTAGGTTTCCGGTTGCGCCGAGGCCGTGTGGGCTGTTCGGTTCGCCCCACGGCTCTCTGACGTCTCACCGCCCACCTCCGCGCTACGCGGCTGTTGCGCTACAATGGCCGCGCACCTGTTCCAGAAAGGATCCCCATGAGCAAAGCCCCGCTCATCTATTACGTGGAGGACGACGAGCACATTCGCGACCTGACGGCTTACGCGCTGCATCAGGCGGGCATGGAAGTGCGTGCGTTCCATGACGGCGACGGTCTCGTTGAGCGGTGTGCGGCCGAGCCGCCCGATGCGGTGCTGCTGGACATCATGCTGCCCGGAGACGACGGCCTCGTGCTGCTGCAGGCCCTGCGCGGCAATACGGCGACGGAGAATATGCCCATCATGATGCTCACGGCCAAAGGCACCGAGTTCGACAAAGTGGTGGGACTCGACGCCGGCGCCGATGACTATCTGGCAAAGCCCTTCGGCATGATGGAACTCATCTCGCGGGTGAACGCGCTGTTGCGCCGTGCGAATCGTCCGGCCCAAGGCGCCGCAGAAGAGATAGCGGAACCCAGTGACCTTATGGTCGTCGGCGCGATCAAGCTGTCGCCGTCCGCCCGTACGGTGATGGCAGACGGCCGTGAAGTCAACCTCACGCGCAAGGAGTTCGACCTTCTGCGCACGCTTATGGAGAATAAGGGCCGTGTGCTCACCCGCGAGCAGCTGCTCGAGCAGGTGTGGGGCGTAAGCTTCGTCGGCGAGACGCGCACGGTGGACATGCACGTGAAGACGCTTCGTCGCAAGCTGGCCGAAGCGGCCCCCGGCTCCGAAGAAGCCGTCGCCACCGTGCGCGGCGTGGGCTATCGATTGAAGAAGAGTGCCTCGTGAGTGCCGCTGATAAGTCCCGTTGCGGCGATGCTCGGGCGGCTGCGGCACCTGCGTCAGCGCCTACAAGCCGGCGCGATCGGCCTCGGCTCTCGCGCGCAACGAGGAGCTGGCCCGGGCCGAGAAGATGCGCCGCGAGTTCACGGCCAATGTCTCCCATGAAATGAAGACGCCCCTGCAAGTGATTTCCGGCTATGCCGAGCTGATGGCCAACGGTCTGGTGCCCCCCGAGGATGTGCCCCGGTTCGCCCAGCTCATTTATGAGGAATCCCAGGCCATGCGCGCGTTGATCGACGACGTGCTCATTTTGTCGCGTCTTGACGAGATGGCTCCCGGCGCCGACGAAGCCGAGGCGGTGGACCTGCGCGCCGTGGCCGAACGCGTCGTGGGACGTTTGACCAAGCTGGCCGCCGATGCCGATGTGGAGGTGCACCTCAAGGCGGAACCAGTTACTGTCCAGGGCAACGAGACCCTGCTCAAGCAGATGATCTACAACCTGGTGGAAAACGCCATCCGCTACAACCGCGAAGGCGGCCACGTGCTCGTGGAGGTGTGCGAGGAGGACGTCCCCGCTGGCGAGGGCGCAAGCGGCGAGGGGGGCGTCCGTATCGGCATCGTCCGCGTGAACGATACGGGCGCGGGTATTCCCGCCGACAAGCTGGAGAAAATCTTCGAGCGCTTCTACCGCCTGGAGAAGAGTCGCTCCAAGGAACTGGGCGGCACGGGATTGGGCCTGGCCATCGTCAAGCACGCCGCCCTCTACCACGGCGGCGAGGTGTTCGTGGAAAGCGAGGAAGATGTCGGTACTCGCTTTACGGTGCGTCTACCCATCGGCTGACAAAGATTTCCAGAAATAGTAAAAGTGCTTGCAAGGCTGAGCCTTTAGAGGCTCTTGCCTTACCAGTTAGAAGGTTTTTCTAGCGAGAACGAGGCAGGTTGCCATTCCACGACGGAGCCGGCACGTCGTGTGGCCGGTAGGTCGATCAGGCGCTGGTTGGAGGAGCCGCACCACTTCAGCTCGAGGGACTTGCGCGATTCCACGAAGGGGCCGTCCACCAGCACGTCGATATGGTCGAGCAAGTTGGCGATGGCAGGATCCGTCCGCCCCGCAAGATCGTCGTAGAGGTAGCCCGTGTAGCACCAGATGCCGTAACCCTCGCGCTTCAGCGCGGCCGCCAGAGCCGCGCAGGCCTCCGGCTGCTCGAAGGGCTCGCCACCGGAGAGGGTGACGTCATGCACGAGGCCGTTGGCGCGAATATCGGCCAGAAGGGCCGCCAGCGTCGTTTCGGTGCCGCCCTCGGCCGGCTGGCTTTCGGGGTTGTGGCAGCCGGGACAGTGGTGCGAGCACCCTTGGACGAACACGGCGTAGCGCAGGCCGGGGCCGTCCACGATGGAGTCGGGCACGGTGCCGTACAGCGAGATGGTGGTGTTTTCGAAGTCGTTTTCCATAGCCGCCATTGTAGCGCACTCCGGTCCATGCATCCGTCGGCTGCGTCTCTGTCATAAAGTTGGCATGACCGCTTCTTCAAGCTGCGATGGTGGGCAACGTTTACCCAACAGCTTATGTTGCGTCGCATGTCAAGACTTTCCTGTCATCGGGTTTTGCGTATACTGAAGGTAAGTCCTGTTCCCGCCATATATTGCGATGGACCGACGTATTGTGACGAGGGAGCTCTAGAAGCGGTTGGAACGGAGATTCGCATCCGTTGATGCGAAAGCCGGGAGACCCGATGCGAGCACCCACCTTTTGAGGTGGGTTCATCCTCTGGCGTGGGGCAGGGCTATTTTTGCGCCCAAAAGCGCCATGAAGTTCTGCGCTACGCGAACTCAGTTGCTGGAGGCGCCTTCCTCGTCTTTCACGGGCACGAGCGAGCCGGTGGCATCGGTAAGTTTCTGCCCGGTTAGGTCGCCCATGGCCTCTTCAATGAGATGGTTGTGCACGTAGGGGGCCACGGCGCGGATGGCGGCATCGGTGGCAGAGGAGGCCTTGGACGCCTCCGCGATAGTGAAGCTCAGCGAACCTTTGAATCCGTAGTCGCTGATGGATGAGAACGACACGCTGGGCCGCTTCTTCAGTTTGCTCACGCGGGCGACGGCCTTCTCGGCGGCGTCCTCAATGTGGTGGGCCGTGGCGGTGAGCCGCTCGCTGTTGGTGGTGACCACCAGGGGAATGGAAATCTCGTTCAAGGGGGACAGCTTGCAGACAGCCGTGGAGGTCATGAGCGAGTTGGGGATATTGGTGATGGTGCCCGAGCTGTCCTTGATGGAGGTGTAGCGCCAAGTGACGTCCTGCACGACGCCGGTGACGCCGGAAGGCCCCATGCGGATGTTGTCGCCGGGTTCCACCGTGCGCGACACGCTGACGGTCAGGCCGCCGATGAGGTTCGAGAGCGTGTCCTGAAAGCCCAGCGACACCGCGATACCGACAACGCCAAGGCCGGTGATCATGGCCGAAATGTTCACGTTGAAGCACATGGAAAGCACGCAGCAGATGCCGATGACCCACACCACGATGCGCACCAAGTTGATGAAAATGGAGCTGGAGGGCAGAAGCGAGGTCTTGTTCAGCACCCGGCGCATAAAGGCCACGGTGATGCGGGCGACGACGAAGGTGATTGCGCAGATGATCACGACGCCGAGCATGGTATTGAACCAGTCGGCGTGGATGAACTTATCGAATATGTCGAGCAAATTGGGCATGGCCTCATTATAGAAGGGCGCCTCCATCCCGAAGGAGGAGGCGCCCGGTTTTCACGGTTTCGTTATGCGATCCTAGTTGGTGGAAGGGGTGGTCGTGCCGGTGCCGCTAC
>OLNW01004335.1_pt1 | contig 10169 bp, 9 predicted proteins | sample 1672121 | NCBI WGS metagenome assembly OLNW01 (sample SAMEA3136648, study PRJEB25190) | human gut metagenome
GTAGACGGCATTGCCTTCACCATCACCGGCGAGGGCGTCAATCAGACCGTTACCACCGACCGGAACGGTGAAATTCGCATCGACAATCTGATGCCCGGCACCTATACCGTCACCGAGCAGAGCTATGACAAATACGAGCCCCAGGAAAGCCACCGTGTTACCGTGCTTGCCGGACAGACGGCGACGGTTTCCTTCAACAATGTACTCCGCCGCGGCGAGCTTACCGTGACCAAAACCTCCGATGACGGACTGAATCAGGGCGTGAAGTTCCACCTTTTTGGAACCTCCCTCAGCGGTCTGCCTGTAGATGAATACGCCGTCACCGATGAAAACGGTGTGGCGACTTTCCGGGATGTGCTCATCGGCACCGGCTACACACTGGAGGAGATGGACACCGCCATTCGCTATGTGGTTCCCAACAGCCAGAGCGCCGCAGTGGAATGGAACAGTGTAACCAATAAGAGCTTTTCCAACATCCTCAAGAAATTCAATGTCACCGTCACTAAGAGTGACTGTGAGGTCGGAACGGCGCAGGGCGACGCTTCGCTTGCCGGTGCCGCCTACGGCATCTATAAGGGCGATCAGCTTGTGGATACTTACTACACCGACGAGAACGGCCAGTTCACCACCGGCTATTATGTCTGCGGCGACGACTGGACGATTCGTGAGATCAGCCCCTCCGAGGGCTATCTGCTGGACAGCACCGTTTATGCTGTCGGTGCAGAAGCGGCCAATTACACCGTTGAGCTGAACGCTGCGCCTGCTGTGGCTGTTGCCGAGCAGGTGCAGAAGGGCAATATCGCCATCATCAAGCACTCGGATAACGGCGATACGCAGATCGAAACTCCCGAGGAGGGTGCAGTATTCGCCGTCTATCTGAAATCTGCCGGCAGCTATGAGGCAGCAAAGGATACGGAGCGGGACTATCTGACCTGCGATGAAAACGGCTTTGCCCAAAGCAAGGACCTGCCCTACGGCGTGTATACCGTGCATCAGGTCTCCGGCTGGGAGGGCCGTGAGCTGATGAGCGACTTTGATGTGTTTATTGCTAAGAACGGCGAGACCTACCGCTACCTCATCAACAACGCTAACTTCGAGTCCTTCATTAAGGTCATCAAGGTGGATGCGGAGACCGGCAATACCATTCCCTATGCGGGTGCGGGCTTCCAGATCTTCCGTCCGGATGGCTCCAAGGTGGAAATGACCTTTACCTATCCGGAGGTTACCACCATCGACACCTTCTACACCAATGACGCCGGCATGCTCATCACGCCGGAGAAGCTGGAGTTTGGCAAGGGCTACTCCCTCAAGGAGGTCTCCGCTCCTTACGGCTATGTACTCAGTCATGAGGCGGTCAAGTTCGATGTGACCGAAGAGAATTCCACCGAGGAAAGCGGCGTGACAATCGTTGCAGTGAAGCTGGGCAACTACGCGCAGAAGGGCATCATCAAGATTTCCAAAACCGGTGAGGTGTTTGCCTCTGTTACGGCGGCGGACGGGGTCTATCAGCCGGTCTATACGGTGCAGGGACTTGCGGGAGCAACCTATGAGATCAAGGCAACGGAGGACATCTACACCCCAGATGGTACGCTGCGCTGTAGTGCCGGCGAGGTGGTGGATACGGTGACCACCGGCGCAGATGGCATGGCGGAGAGCAAGCCGCTGTATCTGGGAAAATACGAAATCACCGAGATGAAAGCCCCCGACGGCATGGTCATTAACAAGGACGCCCATACCGCAGAGCTTGTCTATGCCGGGCAGGAGATCGAGATCACCGAAACGGCTGCCAGCTTCTGCAATGACAGACAGAAGGCGCGGATTTCTCTTTCCAAGGTGCTGGAGCAGAACAAGCAGTTCGGTATCGGTATGAATAACGAGCTTTCCGCCGTGACCTTCGGCTTCTATGCCGCCGAGGAGCTTACTGCAGCAGACGGCTCTGTCATTCCTGCGGACGGTCTGATTGAGATTCTGTCCCTTGACGAAAACGGGAAAGCCGTGCTCAAGAGCGATGTCCCCTTCGGCAGCTACTATGTCAGAGAAATCAGCACCGATAGCCACTATATGCTCTCCGATGAGAAGTATCCTGTGATCTTTGCCTATGCCGGTCAGGAAATCCCCGTTGTGGAGCTTGCCGTCAATGACGGAAAGAGCATTACCAACGAGATGATCTACGGAGAGATCCACGGCATGAAGAAGGATGAGGACGGCAAGGCGCTGGCCGGAGCTACCATCGGTCTGTTCCTTACTGACGGCACAGAGCCTATCCTGACCACCGTTTCCGCAGAGGATGGCAGCTTCACCTTTGCGGACATCCCTTATGGCGAGTATGTGGTTCGTGAAATCTCTGCACCGGAGGGCTATGTGATGGATGAGACGCCTTATACCGTGAAGGTAGATCAGAACGGCGCTGTGGTCGAGATTGAGATCACCAACAAGCTCATTCGCGGCAGCGTTCAGCTGACCAAGGTGGATAAAGACTATCCCGATCATCACCTGAGCGGCGCAGTCTTTGAGGTATACCGTGACGGAAAGCTCGTGGATCAGATGGAGGAGCTGTCCGACGGCGTCTACAAGCTGGATGATCTGCCCTACGGCGATTACACGCTGAAGGAAACCGAGGCCCCCAAGGGCTTCTTCCTTGATGAGAAGACCTACAGTTTCTCCATTAAGGAAGATGGTAAAACCGTCGTCGTGGAAAATGAGGCAGGAAAGGGCTTTGTCAACCAGGCACAGACCGGAGGCATTCGCATTGAAAAGACTTCGGATGACGGCGTGCTGAAGGGCTTTACCTTCCGTGTGGAGGGCTCGGATATCACCGGCAATGCCTTCAGCAAGGACTTTGTGACCGATGAGAAGGGTCAGATCCACATCGAGGGGCTGCGCATCGGCGATTATGTGATCTCCGAGGTGTCCAACAAAGCCAACGAGAAGTATGAGCTTCCCGCAAATGTCACCGTAACCGTTCACGAAGGAAAGACGGTCGTTGCCAAGTTCCATAACAAGCTCAAGCCTGTTACTGATATCCCCAAGACCGGAGATACCACCAATATGCCTCTTTGGGCAGCACTTGCCGGTATCTCTGCAATCGGCGCAGGTGCGGCGGCTTTCTTTACCTTCCGAAAAAAGAAGGAGGTAGGCAAGCATGAGCGCTAAGGTCATCATCGGCATCGGTCTTGTGGTGTTTATTATCGCAGGGCTGATCGTTCTTCGCCTGAAGAACAGAAAGTAAAACGGCAAGGGGCGGCATCTTTTTACAGATGCCGCCCCGCTTATAAAAGGAGACGCTATGGAAGAGACAAGAAAAATCGGAGATTACTCCGTAAAGTATTCCATGTATATCGGGCACAAGGATATTGCTCTGGGCGAGAATCCCAACGCCGACAAGGATGAACGGTATATGTGCTGCTTTGTGGAGACCAACGCCATATTCGAGCGCTATTCCGGGGTGCTGGTCAGCGACGATTTTGCGGAAATCGCAAAGGTGTTCGGACAGCGCGTAGCGGACGCAGCCGAGGAGATTATTCAGGAAAACGAAAGAGTCTGTCAGGAGGTCGGCATGAATGAGGAACTCACAACAAATAGTTGTAAGCCCATTTCCTATGAGGATTCCATCGAGAACAAGGTGGTTGTCGTCAAGGGCAGCATTCTCCGGCCTGAGTTCCGCCACGCCAATCACCAGCTTATGCTGTGTACCGGCGGCTTTGGTGCGCAGGCAAATGCGCGAGGCCGTACCTGCTGCTGCATTTCTCTGTACGACGGGAGAAAGACCTCCTTTTACCGCACGGATTTTCTCGGCGTCATGGATGAAAAGAAGCTTCCCGAATGGGCGCAGAAGGGCTTGGAGAAAGCGAAAGAGATACACGCGCAGGAAAAGAAGCCGGCTAAAGAAAGAGGTGCCGCAAGATGATCGAGTATGAAAAAAGAGCAATGATCGAGGCGGAGGACAAATATACCTTCCGTCAGAGCACGCAAATTTCCATGCAAACCGGACTGATCGGCCACCTCCGGGCAGACATGGATACAGACGGCAACGGCTTTTTCAGCAGCTGGTTTGATTTCCGGGAGGAGCTGAAAACCGATGAGTTCAAGGCAGAACTTGATGATGTAATCAACTCTCTGCGTGAGGAAGGCGACATTCTTCATAACCGCAGGGCGCTTGCCAAGTACTGCTATTGCACACCCCAAAGCCGGATGCAGGAGGAGCCGGGCTACTATGGCGTTCGTGTGGATACCGAAAAATATGCCTATCTTCTGCGCCTGAACCCGGACAGGGGCGAATACAACCTGTACTGCTATTGCTATCGCCGGGATTGGCTCGATCAGCACCTGAAGGACGCAGAGAAAGGAATCCGTTTTATTGACAGCCATTACAAGGAGCTGTTTCACATTCCGGATGGCGGCAAGGTGAAAATCCACTATTCGTGGAATGAAGACCAGATTCGCACCTGCCGGTATATCGACGATTACCATGTGGAGATCGGGAGCAACCTCTATCACATTTGCGAGTTTGCCGAGCGCATGGAATACAGCGGCCATACCTGCGAGCCGGTTCGGGACAACTTGCCCGAGCGGTGCTACAGCGTTCTTTCCGGCAGCGACGAAATCATTATCATCAAGCGCGGCGAAAAGGGCTACTTCAAGACGGACATTCCCGTCACCGACAAGGACGAAGCCCGGAACATCGCGAATGAGTATAATGCAAAGCTCGGCGTCAGCCGAGCGCAGGAAGAAGCGATGAAGGCCGGTTCTATGTTCGGCTTTCAGGTGCCCGCCGCTGACCCGAGAAATTATGACGCAGACGGAAAGCCCGTGATGCCGAAGGACAGAGGTGATGCAAGATGAGTGAGAGCGATTATCGCATCTGGTCCAATGCTGACCTTGATTATGAAGAGTGGAAGGACTGGATGGAGGAAGAATATCCGACGCTTTCCGATGACGAGCGCCTCGCCATGATGTATGAGGAAAACGGGCACTACCTTGAGGACGAACGGCTCAATCTGGACATTCAACTTTCCCAGCCCATTCTGGTTGTTGCCGATCTGGGGCTTTGGAATGGCAGGCGCACGGGATACAAAGAAATTCCCAGCGGCAATATCCGGGACTGCCTTTACTCTGATTACGACTACACCACATGGTATGTGGACCGAAACGGAGACTTCCGGTGCGATGACACCCACCATGACGGCACAAACCATTATCTCTATCGGGTGTATAAGGACAATGTTTCCCAGGCACAGAAAGACCGGCTCAAAGAAAAAATCTACAACGGCACAGCCACCAGAGCAGACATTGCCCGCATCACCCGCAGGCTTGGCGATGAGATCGGAAAAGTGTACGGCTGGAGCTTTCCAACCAGGCAGAGAGAGCGAGGTGAAGCGCGATGAACCAAGCACTGCCGAGCGAAAGTTATATTGCCAGACTGGACTATTTGGCTTTCAACGGAAAAGTATGCAGCAGCGTTGAGTACAGCGATGAGCAGCGCTTCCTGGAAGACCTGAAGGAGTCGCTTTATCACGGAGAGCCGCTGTGCGTCGTTCTCTACCGAGACCGGAACGGCAAGACGATTTCTCGTGCGTTTCTGAACGACCTGGATACACTGCCAAAAGGACTTTTCATAGAGGACAGTTCCCACAGAAAGCCGAAGGAAAGGGGTGAAGCACGATGAGGGTAAATGCCATGACAGAGAAGTTTGAGGATGTGACGGTTCTGGGGCATCCCATGCTTTTTACCTGCCTGCGGGTAGACCGTGATACCGTTCCACAGGGCATGTACATGTACGAGGTTCGCCACGATGATGACCAACAGGGCGAGCCGGTTCAGATTGCCAACTGGATCATGGTGAATCATTGGGGAACATTGATTTCCAATAGACCCATTCGCTTGGAGCCCCGACCGGATGGGAGAAACGCCTACCGCGACATTGATCCTGAAAACGATTGGAACTATGAGGGCACGCTTACTAAGGAGCTTGTGGAAAAATACGCAATGCCCAAGACGAGCATCTATAGAAAAAGGGATGATGCACTGAAGAAGCTGAAGAAAATTTTAGGAAATGCGTAGGTCAAATTGGGATGACACGAGTGGTTTGACATAGAAAATGCACCTGCCGAAGCAGGTGCAGGAATGAAATTACATCATGGGGTTTTCCAGCAGGTCTTCCACATTGCAGCCGAGAACACGGGACAACTTGTAGAGGATGTTTGCCTGCGCCTTGTCAATGCCATTGACCCGCTGTTCGTACATCTGAATGTTGCGCAGATTCACGCCGGACTGCTCTGCAAGCTCTGCCTGAGATAAGCCCCGGTTTTCACGGATGCGCTTCAGATTAGAGTCGCCTTCCGCTGCTTTATAGAGTTCCTCCATGGTATCGATGAAACTTGTAATGTCCATCTCGTGGTAAACGGAATACATCCCAATGATCTTGGAAAGTGGAATGCGCTCAAAGATATCCTTGAAACGACGGCCAGTAAACCATTGGTACTCTGCAACTGCCCAACCGGCCCAATATTCAGGGGAGCAGTCCTCTGCGTTGGTTGGTGCTGGCAGCTCCTTTGGACCGTATGCCTTTGTGATGACCGCACGGGCCAGCTCAACACCGGACATCCCTGCAACATAGGCGGGGTTGCCTCGTTCAAACTGTTCGGCGTAGCCGGTATTGATGAAGAGTGCTGTGATCCAATCCGGTTTTAGCTTGCAGTCGTTGATCGCATAGTCGAAGAAAGAGGAAAGACGATCCTTGGCATTATTCAAATAAGATTCGCTGTATGCGTGGGTCATCGTTGCTCATCTCCTCCCTCAAGATATCCAGCACGAAGATGTCGTCCCGGTAAGACTTACTTTTCTTGATCTCTTTACGGTAAGTATCCCTCGCTTTGGTATCTCTATCCAAGAACTTGGGGTAATAGACGCTCTTGCTGACCGGATAAGCATTCACGAAGTGCAGCCGATCAAAGCCTTTTTGAGAAATGACAACCGTCTGCTCACCGAGCTTGCCCAGCTTTAGAGCCTTGTTCAGACTTCTGAGCGGTAAGGTGTTGGACACAAAGGACTCTGCATACTGGAAATAGGAATCGTCTGCCCGATAGCCGATCACAACATCGTAGCCGGTTAAATCAATTGAATAGTGGTCAATAAGATAGTCCCTTGCATCAACGGCAACTTCGGAGTCCAGCTTGAAGGTGCGGAACTGAAGCAGAAGAGCCATCCAGTTCAGGACCGTATGCGTTCCGTCCAACAGATTCAGCACCTTCAGTCCTTCCGTGTCAAAGTCGTAGCTGTTGACAAAACCGTCTGTGTTCTTTTTGCAGGCCCACTCACGAGCCATTTCATCGACGCGGGTACAGTAGAAACCCATGCCATAGTCGTTGTGCGGATTACCGATATGAATATCCGGAACCTCGATGATGTGGTCGGTTCCATGAAGCAGTTGAATGACGCTCATAATATGAAGCCTCCGTTATCATTGTAATGATACAACCACATTATATCATCCTGATGATAGTTTTGTCAATAGCGCATGAGAATTCATTCCAAAGAATATGACTCCTCCCTCCTAATTCTTCTGCTTCCGAAAAATAATTTGGAAACGAGCAAAAAACTGTGGGAATCTCGCAAAAAAATTCGGCAAAGAGAAAGTGAGAGGGCAATCTCATAAAACCCGGTAGGAGTGATTCACATGAATAACAAAATAAACATCAACCCCAGCTCGACAAAGTGGCTCGAAAAAGATGATCGGGTCGTCGCTGATTACTTTTGCGATTTGGGCTTCCGTTCCCTGAAGCAGATCCTTGATATGCGTGTTTTCGACCTGATGAATATGCAGGGTCTGAACGCTGTCCGAGTCGAGGAAGTGATCATCTGCTTATATAAGTGGCTGAATCCCAACACAGCTATCGATGAGGCTATCTATAACGGTATGATGTCACAGCCCTTCCTCTATACTCCGTGGAGAAAAGAACACAAAGACCTTGCCGCAATCAAAGTCGGCGACTTGGTGCTGACCCCCGGTATCAACATGAAAGCTATCCAGCATTTCTATGATGCGATCCGTAAGGCGTTTTTCAAATCGGAGGAATACAACTGGAGATGGTACAAGTTCCGAAACAGAAGTGAATATGTGACCTATCTCCGGAAACAGGAGGAGGCGGAATAAATGACGCGAACAGAAAAAGAAAATCTCGTTCCTGTTTGGGAGCGCATTACCATTAGTCTGGAAGAAGCTGCCGCATATAGCGGTATCGGCGTGAGGAAGCTGCGGGATATGACCGATAAGCCCGAATGCAACTATGTTATCTGGGTCGGAAACCGAAGAATGATCAAGCGGAAAAAGTTCGATGAATACCTTGAGTCGGCCTATTCTGTATGAGTCAAGTATGCGATTTGCTTGATATGGGCTGATTCGCAACATTGGAAAACGAGATGTCTCTATGTATCCTTAATGGTGCCAAGAGAAAAGCGAAAGCAAAGGAGTGAAGACTATGCAGTTTCAAAAGAAGGAAAAGCGGCAGACAACCGTTCGCTTTGATAGCCACCATGTCAGGCTACGCACCGGAGAGGTACAGAGAAAAACCGGCAGCTATATGTACCGCTGGACAGACAAGCTCGGAAAACGTAATACCATATACGCTGCAACATTGGAAGATCTCCGGGAGCAGGAGGAACAGATTCTTGTTGATCAGCATGACGGCATCAAAGCCAATATCAAAAATGTCACGGTGAATGATGTATATGAGCTTTGGTGCCAACTGAAAAGAGGCATCAAGGACAGCACCATGAAAAACTACATTTATATGTATGAGCTGTTTGTGAAGCCAACTTTCGGAAAGAAGAAGCTGGTACAGGTGAAAAAATCGGATGTGCGCCGATTCTATAACCAGCTCATCGACGATAAGGTCCTGAAGCCGTCTACGGTAGATGTCATCCATAATATCGTCCACCAAGTATTTCAGATAGCCGTCGATGACGATATGATTCGCAGCAACCCTGCGGCCAATATGCTTCGGGAAATCAAAATGGCGCACGGTTCGGAAATCGAGAAAAGAAAGGCTTTGACCCTTGAGCAGGAAGAACTGTTTCTTGGCTATCTGGCCAGAACTTCAAAATACCAGCACTGGTATCCTGTCTTTTATATTATGGCGAATACCGGAATGCGTGTGGGGGAAATCACTGGTCTGCGCTGGTGCGATGTGGATATGGAAAACGGCATCATCAGCGTGAACCATACGCTGGTGTACTACAACCACAGAGATGAGAAGGGCTGCTACTTCTCCATCAATACACCTAAGACAAAAGCCGGTATTCGGGAAATTCCCATGACCGAAGGTGTGAAGCAGGCATTCCTCATGGAAAAGGAGTTCCAAGAGGAGTGCGGAATGAAAAGTGTCAGCCACATTGAGGGGTATTCAGACTTCGTATTTGTTAATCGGAACGGCGAGGTGCAGCATCAAGGCACACTGAATAAGGCTCTGCAACGGATCATGCGCGATTGTAACAGCGAGGTCCTTGAGAAAAAGGGCGTAGACTCCGATCCGGTTCTTCTGCCTAAGTTCTCGTGCCATGTGCTACGGCATACATTCGCTACAAGAATGTGCGAGAGCGGTCTGAATGTAAAGGTCGTGCAGTCTGTGCTTGGTCACGCCGATGTAACGACCACGCTCGATATTTATGTGACGGTCACGAACGACCTGAAGAAACGAGAAATCACAGCCTTTGAAACATATTTGAAAACCGGGGCCAAGCAAATGGCAAATGTATAATATGGTTCTCTCCCCCTTGCGGTCGCAAAATCTGCGATTGCAGGGGGATTTCTCTTTTTGCACATTTCTCTTATTTTGAGGTTTTTCTTATACTGTTAGCAGTACGCAGGAAGGGCGGCAACAGTATGGAAAACAGTTTGGCAAATAAGAAACCTTGGCTTGTAGCTGAATGGTCAGAAAGAAACGGCAGCATCTCACCGGATGATGTACCCTATGGTTCTAAAAAACTATATTGGTGGCATGGCAGTTGTGGCCATGAGTGGCAGGCCAGCGCAAAGGCAAGATCAAGCGGCGAGAATTGCCCGATTTGCAGTAACGCCAGAATCGTTGCAGGTATCAATGACCTTGCGAGTTTGAAACCGGAACTACTGAAAGAATGGTCGCCGAATAATACTATCCAACCAACAGAGATCG
>OLNW01004342.1_pt1 | contig 10131 bp, 9 predicted proteins | sample 1672121 | NCBI WGS metagenome assembly OLNW01 (sample SAMEA3136648, study PRJEB25190) | human gut metagenome
TCCACTATACAAGTGCCTGTGCTTTATTTTTTATCAATTATATTCAGGCTTCTTCTGACACTGTTTCTTCTGCATCCGGAAACAGCTTCAGAATCTTGTCCAGCTTGTCCCATCTCTTATCGTTCTTGTCATACTCAACCAGCACAACCCCAACGATTGCTGCTCATTCTATTTGATCATTCCCTGCCGTTTTTACCACCGCTTAATACTGATTCCTCCATCACGCCAGTACTGTCACTCCATCGCACACTAATTCATCCGCTCTTCTCAGTAACAAGTTCCACCAGATTCCAAAATCTTTCCTGATTGCCTGTTGCAAATGAACTTCTGATATATACATACAATTTGTCAAATAAAAATTTTGTGGCATCACCGCAGGCTTTACGGTGATGCCACATATTTCAGAAAGTTTTCCCACTTTATTTGATTTACAATATCTCTCCTATTTTACCTTAAAAAGATTATAGGCCTCTTCATCATTGCTGTCCATATCCTCTGCAATCTGAAGCATCTCACGATATTCGGATGCCTGAACTGAATCCTTCGGATTAAACTGAACATCTGTAGGAAGCACAGCTATATATTTCTTATCTGCACTGCTGCCTGCCACTGCCCAGCTTGGAAACTCTTCATAGGAATTGTCTCCCCAGTCATATGCCATGATTGTAAGTACAGTTCCGCCAAAACCATCCTTTTTTGCACCTGAATGATAAATTTTCAGAGTGGTATTATTCACAACCTCATACTCCCAGTCAATATATGCCGGAAACTGCACAGAGAAATAGTCATTCTCCAGAATCGTGTCGCCTCCGTCCGGAGTATACTTGAGATTAGATGCAATATTAAATCCTGAGTCCGCTACAAGATAATTTTTATTTACATACCCTTCAATTCCATTCTTAGAATAACCATACCAGTAATCTCCATCAAGCCAGCCGCTGACATAGAAGATATCTCCGTTATACAGCTTATCAATTTCATTAGAAGCATCAAAAGCCGGAGCCGATCTAACCGCCAGATATCCCTTCTCAACCTGCACCACATAAGGATCAGCCGCCTTCGTCTCTGCCCAAGCAGGCTGCACCAGAAGCACCAACGCAAGAAAAACTACTGTTAAACTCTTGATAAATACCTTCATTTCATACATCTCCTTTCTTATCTGTACGTTGTTTCCGTAGTTATATTTATAATATGATTTTAGAGGAATACATACATAATGTCAACGTGAAAATTCTACTGGAACGGTACACTCATTTTGAAATCATCGGTATATCTATTCTGCAATTGCAATTTCCAAAGGAAAATAAACATATCCCTTGCTGTATTTTTTCCCTTGCTTTATATATAAAAACAGTTCACTATTCCACCGATTATTTATCAGAAGATTTGTAATATCATACGCCGGATTATCCTCTTTAAACTTTATTGTTTTTACGATTCTTTTGCCATTACTGATTACCAGGCTCTGACCTTTTATCGCTTTTATATAATCCCGATATCCTTTATGCGTCAATTGAGGTTTCTTTATCTTATCTGTTCGATTTGACAGAAGCAGCATATTTATATTCTTTACTTTCATCGTCTTTACATTGCTTTTCCAGCTCTGGCTCTGCAGGTAAATCTGTATCTTCGTTCCAGTCTTCTGTTTCGGAATTTGCACATCCATATTTCCTACTGTAAGCCCTTCCGGGGTCGTGCATTTCTTCTGAAATAAGATTTTTCCATTTGCCTTTATTATCAAGCTGGCATTTTCATACTCCGGATTGATCACAGCACCGCTATTATCATAAACTACACAGAATTTCTCTGTCTTATTTGTAATTGTCCTATCTAATACGAAATCATAATGATGAGCAGCCGTTTCCGCCGGTAAACCTTCCGTCCCATCCGTCACAAACTCCCAGTAAATAGGCTCTTCATCCGCCCACACTGGAACCATTCCGGCAGAAACGCTCATTGCACACGCCATGATTACTGCAATTAATCTTTTCCTCATAAAGAATCCTCCTTCTTAAAACTGGCGGCATTAAATATAGATCTTTGCCTGAAACAAACAAGTTCTCTGCTCAAAGAATAGCATAGTTGTGGATTTCTCTGTAATTTATGTTTTCATTATAGCCCTTACCAGTATTTTTTTATATAACTAACGGCATCTTCTTCTGATAAAGAAAACTCCTTCATAAGGTTCTTTATTACAGCATCTTTATTAATATTAAAATTTTTGCAGGTACGAATCGTTGCCTGAATTCCTTTTTCAATTCCTCCCTGCTCTGCTTTTTTCTCTAATTCCTCCAATGCACTGCACATATTGATTCTACCTCCTTTTTGTTCCATCTCCAAAGCTTGACTTATCAGACGCTGTGATTGTGTAATCGCTCCAATCACAATGCCCAGTTCCGATGAAATCTCATGTTCTTTATATACTGTATTGATTTTAGCATAATTACGCTCATAAATAGAACGGCTAATATCAAACACTGTATTAATATCCGAGTCATGGAACTTAAGTGCCCCACTTGTTCTTAATTCAATCAGATTCATTTTATAATCTGACACCAATGTTCTTATCTTATCAGGAATTTCCAACATATCCATCAGGCACAATGGCCCGTCCCACGGATTTTCTCCATAATAAACACAGAGACTTATCACTGGATGAAGTCTATCTGTTTTCTTCATATTGGAAAGGAATTCATCTGATGTCGTAAAATCTTTATCTTTTCGGTTCTTTGCTGCAATCTCATTATACTCTTTTAAATAAGAAAAAGCATCTCCAATCATATGTCTCAATGGCATCGCATAATGTATCCTCTCCTGATTCTCCAATCCCCAGATTACAAAATCCAGTCCATATGCAGTTTTCTTTACAACATCTAACACCTTCTGCCACAAGGGTACCAATTGCTGCTCCTGCTGATGCCAATTGCGGAATCAATATTGCATTCAAAATCAGATCAACAATTGCTCCTGCAATTTCCGAATACAACACTACTTTTTCACGTCCCAATGGAACCAACATCTGAATCCCCATAATATTAGTCAGACCTATAAACAGAATCGTAGGCATAATAACCTGCATTGGAATAACTGCAAAAATATAAGCATCACCCGACAGAAACAAAATTCCTTCTTTTGCATACAGAATAAAATAAACAGTCAAAGGAACTGCAATGAGAAAAACAAAATTAATCGCCTTTTTCGTAATTCTACGGAACTCATCCATTTCATGATGTTCTATGTAATAAGATGCTCTCGGCAACAGCACAGTTCCCAGAGAAGTGACAATTCCCAATAATACACTTTTGATTTTTACAGCAGCGTTATAATATCCGACATCAACATCCGTTTTAATAAAGCCCAACATTACTGTATCCAAATTTGTATAAACTGTCGTAGCGCATGACATCGCAAAGAAAATCATAATTGGACCCCTGCGAAAAGACACATGAAATGCGCATAAATAAGATAGTTTCAAATGATGTGACCATTTTTTTGACCACTTATAGATGAAAGTGAATCCAGAATATTTCGTTTGGTGTCCATAGAAGGATGGACATATTTGTTTAAAGTGATATTTACATTAGAATGCCCAAGTATTTCGCTGACACTCTTAACATCAGCTCCATTGCTGATGCAATTTGTGGCAAATGTATGGCGCAGTGTATGAAAATGTGATTTCTGTACGAGTGCTTTGCTTAGATAAGAATGGAATTTATACTGATAGGTACGGGGTTCCATTGGAGAAACTTTATTCAGGACATAAATGCCGTCGTCTTTATATTCGAGAAGAAACGGGCAGAGAAATTCAGGTATGGGAATTTCACGTATAGAACATGGTGTTTTCGGAGGTCCTTCATGCAGCATTGTTTTTTTATCCCCTTGTTCCGAACGAATCCGCTGTACTGTCCGGTTAACGTGTATCGTTCTGCACTGAAAGTCAATATCCTCCCATTTCAGTGCACAGATTTCTCCAAGTCTCAGCCCTGTATACAAACAGATCAGAATGCCCAGTTTACAGGAATCAAGTTCTGTAAAAAGGTAAGTGCAGAGTTTCTGCTGATCTGCCATATTCAGTGTCTGGACCGGTTTCGGTGTTGCCCGGATATTTTCGGCTCTAAGCTGTACTTTTGGCATATCATAGTATCGATTTGCGTATGACAATATCTGATTAAAAACACAGTAAATGCTTTTATATAAGCTGAGTGATAGTCCTTTCGGCAGTGTTTTAGTCACAAGTTCAGGTGTTATTTCATGAACTTTTAGAATACCAAAAGTATCTTTCATATGTTTCTTATAGATATCCGCATATTTCCGATACGTGGAACATTTCCGGGTTGTTTTTACATTTTCCAACCATAGCTGACTGATCTCATTGATGTTTGGATCAGACGGATCATTCTCCGGCAATAATTGTTTTATTTCGTTTTTACAGTTAAGCAGCTTCTGCCTTACTTCATTATAGGAATGTCCATATACTGACCGGTATTTCTTGCATTCATTGATACAAATCATATATCGCCCCTCCCATCTGCCGTCGTTTCGCTTTCTTATGTTTTCTCCTCGCCTTGCCAAAATATAAACTCCTTTCTGCTGAATTTTGACCATTATTTTGACCCATAATAAAATTTTTATTCGCTTTTCGGGCAAAACTTTTTATAAAAAGCCAAAATATAATCGATTTTTTACGTCATAATGTACAAATAAACTGCCCTTTATTGACAAAATGACACAATCAGAATATTATATTAACAGTGATTTGATAAGAAATTTAATAGATTTAGGGAGATAGATACACAGAACTCTTTTCGCAGATTAAAACAATCTGTGAAAATCTCCGGCATATGACAGATCCATTCGACATGATTCTACAGCGTGGATTTGTCTTTTTTATTTTCATTATCATGACTGTTATTACAATATTCAGGAACGTTTTGTTCCTGAATATTGTAGTACAATCTATTTTTACATACAAGCATGCATTTTATTAAACCGTTACTGTTCACTCCGTTCTCAGCAGCAAAGCACACGTCATTTCAGCCTCAGTAAAAAGATTTTTACAGCAAAAAGGACAGTGCAAAATCTATTGATTTTGTACGCTGTCCTTTTCTGTTTCCAATTAGATATCCTCTACATTGAATGCAATATGAAAATTATTTCATTTCTTATCCATATAATTTTATCTCTGTCCCTTATCATAAGGAATACCTTCCGCCTTCGGTGCGCGTGATTTCTTAGAAGAAACAGCAAGCACAAGCAGGGAGATGATGTATGGAAGCATCTTATAGAATGTTCCCGGGATGTTCAGGGATACGAGGAAGTCGAAGCCTGAATATACGTTGGACAATGCACGGAAGAGTCCGAACAGCAATGCTGCCAGAGCGATCAGGTTTGGTTTCCACTGTCCGAAGATCATTACAGCCAGTGCCAGGAAGCCGAAGCCTGCTACACCGTTCTCGAATTTCCATTCGGAAACGCCGGCTGTGATGTATACGATACCGCCGAGTCCGCCAAGGAATCCGGAGATCAGGACACCGATATAGCGCATTTTATATACATTGATCCCCACGGAGTCTGCTGCCTGCGGGTGTTCGCCGCATGCCATCAATCGTAAACCGAGACGTGTGTGATACAAAACAACGTTTGCGAGGATCAGAAGTACGATGGTGATGATCATAAACCAGTTGATCTCAAAACCTGCAATCTTTATAATAGAAAATACTTTCTTCTGGTCAATGTACTGGATAGTGGAGGCTACGTTGTTTGGGTTCTCTGCCATGTTGACGGCTTTTACAAATACTGTTGCTGCTGCAGTTGCCAGCATGTTCATCGCAGTTCCGACCAGTGTCTGGTCTGCGTTGAAGTTGATGGCTGCTACTGCGAGGAGAAGTGAGAATACCATTCCGAATACCACACTGCCGATGACTACGCCGATCACCATAGCTGCCGGTGAAAGGTTCGGCATGTATTTCATAACCAGTGCGCCGCCAAGTGCTCCTGCAACCATGATTCCCTCAAGACCAAGGTTAATGATACCACTTCGTTCAGAGAAGCATCCGCCGAGTGCAACCAGTAATAAAACGGATGCATAGATCAGGGTATACTGTAATAATAATGCCATGCTTATTCTCCTCCTTTCTTCGCTGCTACGTTCTTTTTCTTATCTTCAGATTTCTGGATCCTGCTTCTCATTACGTGTTTAAAGAATAATACAAATCCGCAGAAATAGATAATGATTGCTGCGATCAGGTCGGAAATCTGTGAACAATAAACCATCTTGTCTACATATGCACCGCCGCTGGTGATATGCTGGATAAAGAATGAGGAAAAAATCACGCCGATCGGATGGATACCGCCAAGGAATGCAGCTGCGATTCCGTTGAATCCCATATTCGGGACTGCTGTCTGTGCGCAGGACCACTGTTCGATTCCACATAAGTACAGGAATCCAGCTCCAAGTCCGGCAAGTGCACCGGAAATTGCCATTGTGAGGATAATGTTTTTCTTTTCTCTCATACCTGCATATTTTGCAGCATTGATGGAGAGACCAGTTGCTTTGAGCTCATAACCTAATTTTGTCTTATCAAGTACAACCCATACCAGGATGGCAAAAATAACTGCCAGCGGGATGGCGATGGTTACATAACGGTTATCCGCAAATAAATGCTGAAGTCCCAGATGCGGGATCAGTGCGTTCGGATTGTTAGTGCGAAGCGGAAGTGTATAAGTAGTTCCTGATTCTTTTACCTCTGTAAGTACTGTGTTTACTGCATACAGGCTGATCCAGTTCAGCATGATGCATGCGATTACTTCGTTTACATTCAGGTACGCTTTTAATGCGCCTGCGATGGCACCAAGTGCTGCGCCGCCGAGCATTGCCAGGATCAGGCATACCCACCATGGCGCATTGTAATGGATACCGAAATACAGGGCAAATCCTGCTCCAACAGAATACTGTCCGGATGCTCCGATATTAAACAGGCCTACTTTATAGGCAAATAAAACGGACAGAGTACACATCAGAAGCGGTGCTGTTTTTGCAAGGGTGCTTCCGAAGTATTCCAGTGCAACTTCCGGTCTCGGGAAATACAGGAAGTTCTGCAGGATTGCGGTTATGGCTCTTCCTGCTCCTGCCGGGTTGATGGCGAGAAGTACCACATAACCTACAACCAGTCCAAGTACAATACAGAACAGGGATGCAAGTAAAGTCTGGACAGCTCCATTCGACAGTATATTCTTTTTCTCTTTATTCATCTCTTAAACCTCCTGTCTCTTGGCGCCTGTCATGTAAAGGCCAAGTTCTTCTACTGTTACTTCTTCCGGTTTGAATTCTCCTACGATCTCGCCCTCGTACATCACAAGGATTCTGTCGGAAACATCCATAACCTCATCCAGTTCCAGACTGACAAGAAGTACTGCTTTTCCTTTGTCGCGCTCTTCGATGATCTGTTTGTGGATCAGCTCAATAGCACCTACGTCTACGCCTCGTGTCGGCTGTACAGCGATCAGGAATGACGGATCTTTGTCGATTTCTCTGGCTACGATAGCTTTCTGCTGATTACCGCCGGACATGGTTCTTGCTACTGTCACTGCACCCTGGCTGGATCTGACGTCAAATTTGTTGATCAGCTTTTCTGCATAGCTTCGGATTTCCTTTTTCTTAAGGAAACCGAATTTGTTGGTAAACTGTGGCTTGAAATAAGTCTGGAGTACCATGTTGTTCTCCAGTGAATAATCAAGTACCAGACCGTGTTTGTGTCTGTCTTCCGGAATGTGGCTCTCTCCGAGAACGGATCTCTGACGGACAGATGCCTTTGTGAGATCCTGGCCATTCATATGGATGGTTCCGGATTTCAGATCTGACAGACCGGAAAGTCCGTATACCAGCTCGCTCTGGCCGTTTCCGTCGATTCCGGCGATGCAGACGATCTCGCCCTCTCTTACCTGGAATGATACATTTCTCACTGCATCCTTCTTATGGTTCTCACCGGCTACTGTCATTCCCTTGACATCCAACACAACTTTACCCGGATTCATCGGTGCTTTGTCTACTTTAAAGCTGACATTTCTTCCTACCATCATGGCGGAAAGTTTTTCTGGAGTTGTGTCTTTGATGTTGACGGTGTCAATGTATTTTCCTTTGCGGAGGATGGTGCAGCGGTCAGCTACTTCCATGATCTCGTTCAGTTTGTGTGTGATAAAGAGAATGCTTTTTCCTTCTGCTGCAAGGCCTTTCATGATCTTCATGAGCTCTGCGATTTCCTGTACGGTAAGCACGGCAGTCGGCTCGTCGAAGATCAGGATTTCGTTATCACGGTAGAGCATCTTCAGGATTTCGGTTCTCTGCTGCATTCCGACTGTGATGTTCTCGATCAGAGCATCCGGATCTACCTGGAGATGATATTTCTCAGACAGCTCCATGACTTTCTTTCTGGCGTCGTCTTTTTTCAGCAGGCCGTGTTTGGTGTTTTCTACTCCGAGGATGATGTTATCCAGTACGGAGAAGCATTCCACCAGTTTGAAGTGCTGGTGTACCATACCGATCTGCAGGGCATTGGCATCGTTTGGATTCTTGATCTCTACTTTCTTTCCGTCTTTGCGTATCTCGCCTTCATCCGGCTGGTACAGACCAAACAGAATACTCATCAGCGTTGATTTTCCGGCTCCATTTTCACCGAGAAGTGCATGGATCTCACCTTTTTTCAACTGAAGCGTAATATTATCGTTTGCCACAATTCCTGGGAAACGCTTGGTAATATTCAGCATTTCAATTGCATATTCAGACATATTATTATTTCCTTTCCATTTTTAATTAAATCCTGTAAGGTTACTGTTTCGTGCAACATTTCCAGAGATATTTTGACATATACAGGTCAAAATTCCGAAGCATGCGGTGCTGAGAATGAAATGAACAGTAACCATGTAAGTTCTGAAAAACTTACCAGTATTCCGTCTGATTTATTTGATCGTACCCTGACGTACATTTAATTTTACAGATACCTGTGGCATCTCATCAGTGCTGTTGTTGACTTCAACTTTGCCGTCAAAGATGTCTGCTACGAGTTTCTTGTAGTCTTCCAGTCCGAAATCATCGTTCCACTGAGTGGTATCCTCCGGAAGTCCGACATAGTTCAGGGACATATCGTCTTTGGATACAAGACCAAGGTTCTCTACTTTTCCTACGTGTTCTTCCCATGTTCCGTCATAGATGATGGAATTGAGCATGGAATTTACGGTTGCTGTAAGGCTCTTCATAGCTGAAGTGATGGTCATTCCCTCGCCGTATGCGTCGATAGTCGGAGACTGATCGGAGTCAACACCGATGATCTTTCCGCCTACTTTCGCTGCTGCCTCTGCTGCTGAGGTGAAAATACCACCGCCGCATGCGAAGACAACTTCTGTTCCGTTGCTATACCAGGTGTCCATAGCTGCCGTAATTTCTGTGGAACCATAGAACTGACCGCCGTATGCATACTCAATAGTCACGTCATCTGTGATTCCCATTTCTTTTGCAGCTGCGTCAATTCCCTGTACATAACCGTATCCGTAACGCATAACTCCAGGAACTGCCTGACCACCGAGAAATCCGAGGTGACGGTATCCAAGTTTTACTGCTGTATATCCTGCAAGGTATCCTGGGATTGCTTCCTGATAAATCGCAAGGTAGGTGTTTTCTGTATTATAATAATCAGCTACATTGTAGGCATCCGGGGCATCATAGTAAGCATTTCCTACTGCTGCCGCACCGATGTCACCTGCGCTCATATCCAGAACAATGAATTTAATGTCCGGATATTTGAAAGTAGTGTCTACAACTGTCTGGGCAAAAACATAGCCAGGCATTACCAGAATATTGTAGCCTTCTGCTACCGCAACATCGACCATGGCTGTTCTGGCATAGTCTGTGTCACCGTCTGGTTTCTTGTAGGTAAAATCAATGTTATGTTCGTTGCAGTAATCTCTGCAGGCTTCATAAGTTGTCTGGTTAAAGGACTGGTCCGTGATGTCTCCTGCGTCTGTGATCATGCAGACTCTGTATTCGGAGCTGCCGGTATTCTCTGTGGCTACGGACTTTCCGCCGCATCCGGATAACATGAGAACCAGCATTGCTGCGATCAGCAGGATGGACACTGC
>OLNW01004343.1_pt1 | contig 10131 bp, 9 predicted proteins | sample 1672121 | NCBI WGS metagenome assembly OLNW01 (sample SAMEA3136648, study PRJEB25190) | human gut metagenome
GAGTGTTATTACTGCAATAACAGCTCAAAATACACAAGGAGTTTTTCTTGTTGAAGATTTAAGTAAGGAAATAATTGAAAGGCAAATAGAAGTTGTATTTGAAGATATAACACCAGCAGCAGTAAAAATAGGTATGGTATCTAGTCCAGAAATTATTCATACTATTGTAAATACTTTAAAGAAATATAAGCCTAAATATTTAGTGGTGGATCCTGTTATGATATCTAAAAGCGGATATTCATTATTAAAGCCAGAAGCTAAGAAAAGTTTAATTGAAGAACTTATACCAATGGCTTATATAATTACTCCAAATACTCTAGAGGCAGGGGAAATTACAGGAATAAAAATAAATGATGTAAATGATATGAAGGAAGCAGGGAAAAAAATATTAGAATTAGGTCCTAAATTTGTGTTAATGAAAGGTGGGCATTTAGAAGGAGATGCTGTGGATGTATTAATAGGAAAAGATACATTTGAAATTTATAAACAAGAAAGATTAAATAAGAAAAATACACATGGAACAGGATGTACCTTATCATCAGCAATAACTTCACACTTAGCATTAGGTTATGACATAGCTGAGGCTGTTAAGTTAAGCAAAGAGTATATAACAGAAGCAATAGCACATAGCTTTGATATTGGTAAAGGGGTTGGACCTGTTAATCATTTTTATAAATTTGAGGATTAAACAAGGAGAATAAGTAATGTTTGAATTAATAAATAAAGTTAAAGAAATAAATCCTTTAGTATTACATTATACAAATGAAGTTACTATAAATGATTGTGCAAATATAACACTTGCATTAGGGGCAAGTCCTTTAATGAGTTATTCTGATGAAGAGGTTGAAGAAATAGTTAGTGTTGCTAGTTCAGTAGTAATTAATATTGGTACTATGAATTCAAGTAGATTAGAGTTATTTGTTAAAGCTGGAAAGGCAGCTAATAAATTTAATAAGCCTGTTGTATTGGATCCAGTAGGTGTTTTTGCAACTAAAACAAGAATAAATTTTGTAAATAAACTTTTAAATGAAATAAAGTTTGATGTTATAAAAGGCAATGTTGCAGAAATAAAGTTCATTGGAGGATTGGATGTAAGAGGACAAGGCGTAGATTCATTTGATGATGGAGAAGATATTTCAGAAGTTATTAAAAAAGTATCTAAAAAACTTGAGTGTATAGTTGTTGCTACTGGAAAAGTAGATTTTATTAGTGATGGCAATGATGTTATAAAAATATTTAATGGAACTCCAAAATTAAAAAGTGTTACAGGAACTGGCTGTATGACTGGAAGCTTAATAGGAAGCTATTTAGGTACTTATGATAAATTAGTAAGTTTAGGACAAACTGATAATTTAAAAAAAATAGAAGCAGTTGCTATGGGAATACTTACAATGGGATTAAGTGGGGAATTAGCTGATAAGAATGACATAGCAATTGGAAGCTTTAGAGAAGAACTTATGAATAATGTTTATAAAATGAATAGTAAGAAATTAAAGGAGTATGGAAGGTGTGAATAATATGAAATTTTCAGAAGTTTTATTTAGTGAAGTAAAGGAAATTTGGGATGGATATTTAGAGCATCCATTTGTTAAAGCAATAGGAGAAGGAAGTTTAGATAAAGAAAAATTTAAGAATTATTTAATTCAAGATTATTTATATTTAAAGGATTATGCTAAGGTTTTTGCTATGGGGTTAGTTAAAGCATCAACTATGGATGAAATGAAGTTTTATCATGAATCTATAAAAGGTATATTAGATGATGAAACTGCAGTTCATGTTAATTATTTGAATGGATTTGGATTAAGTACAGAAGAGGTGGAGGAATATAAAAGTGAATTAACAACTGAAAGTTATACAAATTACATGCTTGGAATTGCATTAAAAGGTGATTTAAAGGATATTGCAATGACTATAATGCCATGTACTTGGAGCTATTATTATATTGGAAAGCACTTATATGAAACATATAAGGAAAATTTAAAAGATAATTTTTATACTCCATGGATAGAAGGATACGCATCAAATGAGTTTAGAGAATATACACAAGAGTGGATTGATTATATAGATGATATATGTAATGACATATCAGAAGTAAAAAAGGAAAGGTTAAAGGACATATTTATAAAATCTAGTCTTTATGAAATGGAGTTTTGGAATATGGCAAATAAATAAACTAAATTCCCATTTTTAGGTTAGGTATTACAATTATCAACTATCGTATATAAAATTTAATTTAAGATGAGGTAATTAATATGGTTGTTTTTATAGCGATAATATCAGTAATATTATTTATATTTTATTTTAGGGATTTAAAAAAAAATCCTATAACAACAAAGAAAATGGTAATAATTGCAATGATGAGTGGATTATCATTTATGCTTAGTTTAATTCAGTTTATAAAATATCCTCAAGGTGGAGGTATAACGTTATTTTCTATGTTACCAATAATGATACTTTCAATATTATATGGTAGAACAGCAGGTATAACAGGTGGATTAATATGGGGCTTTTTATCATTATTAAATGGAGCATATGTAATACATCCAGTTCAATTTTTCTTGGATTGTCTATTTGGGCCAATGGCTTTAGGGTTTACATGTATTTTTGGTAGTGAGAAGAAATACAAAATAATTTTAGGTGCATTATTTGCAGTTACTTTAAGTGTTTTTTCTTATTTTGTTTCAGGTGTAGTATTTTTTGCGGAATTTGCACCGGAGGGAATGAATACATATCTTTATTCATTCTTATATAATTTTACTAGTGCTGGAGTTGAAGGTATTTTATGTATAATACTTTTATCTATAATTCCTTTAGGGAGATTTAAAAAACTAGTTAACGTTAAAGATATTGCAAGCATAAATATTAGAAAAAGGTGATAAAAATGAAAGATTTAAAGCTTTATTTAGTAACAGATTCAGATATTTTAAAAGGAAGAGATTTTTATAATTGTATTGAAGAAGCATTAAAAGGTGGAGTTACAATGCTTCAATTAAGAGAAAAAGATGCTAGTGGAAAAGATTTTTTAGAAAAAGCAATGAAGCTTAGAAGTTTAACTAAAAAATATAATGTTAAATTTATTATTAATGATAGAGTAGATATTGCAATGCTTTGTGATGCTGATGGAGTTCATGTTGGACAAAGCGATATAAGTGCAGACATGGTTAGAAAGCTTATAGGTAAGGAGAAAATAATAGGAGTATCTGCAAGAACAGTAGAAGAAGCAATGAAGGCTAAGGAAGATGGGGCAGATTATCTTGGGGTTGGAGCTATGTTTACAACTACTACAAAATTAGATGCTAAAAGTGTGACAATTGATAAGTTAAAGGAAATTAAAAAAACTGTAGATTTGCCAGTAGTAGCAATTGGAGGATTATCATTAAATAATATTGATGAATTAAAGGAAGCTAATGTTGATGGATATGCTGTTGTTTCAGCAATATTAAAAGCTAATGATATAAAATTAGAATGTGAAAAGTGGACAAGAAAAATAGAAGAATTAAAAAATTAAAAAATTAAAACTGTAAGGGGTAGGAGAAAATATGGAATTAAGTAAAAATAAAAGTAGGACTAAAAAGTTAGTTATAAGTGGAATATTAATAGCAATTTCAACTATTTTAGGTACATTTTCTATCCCATTATTAGGAGCAAAAGTAGCACCAATACAACATTTAGTAAATGTAATTGTAGCAGTAATCTTAGGGCCAGTATATGGAGTTGGATGTGCATTTGTATCATCATTACTTAGAAATATACTAGGAACTGGAAGTTTATTAGCTTTTCCAGGAAGTATGGTTGGAGTTTTTTTATCAGGTTTATTATATAAGAAATTTAAAAAAATAGAAGTTGCAGTGATTGGAGAAGTAATTGGAACAGGAATAATAGGAGCACTACTTGCTTATCCATTAGCAGCATTTGTATTAGGGCGTGAAGTTGCAATGTTTGTTTATATAGTACCTTTTTCATTAAGTTCCTTCATAGGTAGTTTTTTAGCTTATATAATATTGAAGTTAACTACATTAAAGCAATTTTTAATAAATAATTAAGGAAATTAATTTTTTTCTGACTTTTTTGAAAAATGCATAAATGAATAATTTAAAAGGAAATGTGAATAATATTATTCAAAAAATAGAAAATTGAAACTTAATTGGTTATATAAGTAAAATGGTGTATAATATATTTGTAATAAATAAGTGTTTGAGGTGACAAACTATGATATTTAATAAGGGTAAAAAATATGTTTTTAGCAAGGATGTATACTTAGCTAGTGATGAGAGAGTTGAAAAATTAAGTAATGACCAAATTAATAAATATGATGGGAAAGAAGTAAAAGTTGGACATAGTTATTTAGGTTATATAGGTAATTCAAGAATATCTTCTAGCTGGTGCAAAGAAATTAAATAAATATTAAGTAAAAGAGATGGTATGAAAATTTATTGAATAATAAGTTTTTATATCATCTTTTTTTGCAGAATTAATATAAAATTTGGAATATAGATTGTATAATTGAATAATAGGAATAATTAATAATAAATAGAAGTTAAGGGAGGCAGTATTTTGAGAATATTACATACTGGTGACTGGCATCTTGGTAAGAATTTAGAAGGTGCAAGCAGAATGGATGAACAAGAATTATTTTTAAATGATTTTGTAGATATAGTTGAGAAAAATAAAGTTGACTTAGTTATTATTGCAGGTGATGTCTATGATAATAGCAATCCTCCAGCAAGGGCAGAAAAGATGTTTTATGATACATTAAAAAAGCTTTCTAAAAATGGGGAAAGGTTGATTTTGGTTATTGCAGGAAATCATGATAATCCAGAAAGATTAGTTGCAGCAGGACCTCTTGCAATGGAGCATGGAATAATAATGTCTGGGACACCAAAAACAGTAATTCAATGTGGGGAATATGGGCAACATAAGGTTATTAATTCTGGAGAAGGGTTTATTGAAGTAGAAATTAATAATGAAAAAGCAGTGATATTAACTGTATCATATCCAAGTGAAAAAAGGTTAAATGAAGTTCTTTATGGTGAAATGGATAGTGATGAAGATAGGGTAAAAACTTATGGTGAAAGAATAAAGTCATTATTTGATTCTTTAGAGAAGAATTATAGAAGTGATACGATTAATTTAGTTGTTTCGCATTTATTTGCAATGGGAAGTGAAGAAGGGGGATCAGAAAGAAGTATTCAATTAGGGGGAAGCTATATTGTTAATGGGTCATGTTTTCCAAAGGAAGCTCAATATATAGCATTAGGTCATGTGCACAAGCCACAAATAGTACCAGGAACAAATAAAAAAGCAAGATATTCAGGTTCTCCACTTCATTATAATAAAAAGGAAATAAATATTACAAAGAAGTGTTTCATAATTGATGTAAAAGCTAATGAAGAATGTGTTGTTAATGAAATTGAACTTAAGGTTTATAAGCCAATAGAAATTTGGAAATGTGAAAGTATAAGTGATGCAATTGATAAATGTGAAGAAAATAAGGATAGGAATTGCTGGGTTTATTTAGAAGTGAAGTGTGATAGGTATATAAGAGAAGATGAAATAAAGAAGATGAAGGGAATTAAAAAGGATATTTTGGAGATAATACCAAAGCTTCAAAGTGATGAGGAAGATGAAAGTGCAGTAACTATTCAAGAAAAGTCTTTTGAAGAAATATTTAGGGAGTTTTATAAAAAGGAAAGAAATATAGAGGCTGATGATGAAGTTGTAAACTTATTATTAAAGCTTGTAAGTGAAGAGGGGGATGAAGATGAGGCCAATTAAACTTACAGTAAAGGGATTAAATAGTTTTATTGAAGAGCAAAGTGTTGATTTTGAAAAATTAACTGACAGAGGATTATTTGGTATATTTGGGCCAACTGGAAGTGGTAAGTCAACAATTTTAGATGGTATAACATTAGCTTTGTATGGTGATGTTTCAAGAAAAAGTTCTAATTATATTAATACAAATTGTGAAAAGGCAAATGTTAGTTTTGAATTTCAAATATCCGGTGCAGAAATAAAAAGGTATATTGTAACAAGGGAATTTAAAAGAGATAAAAAGTCAGGAAATCCTGTTTCAGGCAAGTGTAAAATGGTTGATATAACAAATGGAGAAGATGTTTTAGCTGATAAGGTTAAAAGTGTAACTGATAAATGCAAGGAAGTAATAGGGTTAAGCTTAGAGGATTTTACAAGGACAGTTGTTTTGCCTCAAGGGAAGTTTTCAGAGTTCTTAAAATTAGAAGGAAAGCCAAGAAGGGAAATGCTTGAGAGACTTTTTAATTTAGGACAATATGGTGATGAGTTATCAGGAAAGTTATTAAGGGAAATTAGTAAGGAAAAGAATGCAGGAAATATTTTGGCTGGACAGCTTAAGGGATATGAAGATATAAGTGAAGCTAAGAAAATTGAAAAGGAAGAAAATTTAAAAATAAGTATTGAAAGTTTAAAAAATATTAATGATGAACTTAAGGAAATAGAAAAGGATTTTAAGGAAAAATCAGAACTATGGAATTTGCAGCTTGAAATAAGTGATTATAAGGAAAAGGAAAGTATACTTGTTGAAAGAGGAAATGAAATAAATTTAATTAGGGAAAAAATTAAATTTGCTGAATCAGCAAATAAGGTTAATCCTTATGTTATTGCTTATGAAGATACTTTAAAAAATATTGATTTAACAGAAAAAGAATTAAGTCAATTAAAAGATAAATGTGAAGAGTTAAAAGAGAAAAAGTTAAGTATTGAATTAAAATGGAATAATATTAAGAAAATTAAGGATGAGAAGTTTCCTCAATATAAAATTCAAGAAGAAAAAATAAAGGATGCAATAGAAGATAAAAAAGCATTAAATATTTTAGAAGAAGAAATTAAAAAAATTAATAATAATATAAGCTTATTAAATAAGAAGAAAAAGGAAAATGAAGATAAGTTATTAGATTTTGAAGAGAGATTAAAGAAGGATAATGCTTTATTAAAAGAAAAAGAAGAATATAGAGACACATTAAATATAAATAGTGAATTAAAGCAGGATGTTTTGCAAGGTGTAGTAATTACAAATGATTATAATAGTTTATTAAAAGTTGTAAGTGATTATAATATAAAAATAAAGAGATTGAAGGATGTAGTAGATAGTTCATTAAAGGAAAAGAAAGTATTAGATATTGAACTTAATGATAAGGAAAATTTATTGAAAAGTAATGAAAAAGCCTTAGAAGAATTGAATAAAAATTGTCCTGGAAGTCAAGAAGAATTATTTAATTTGCAACAAAAGCATTTAGAGTTAACAAGAAAACTGGATATATTTAATAAATCTAAGGAAGATATAAATAAAAATAAAAACTTAATAAATGAGCTGGAAAGGGAAGTTGAAGTTAAAAAGAAAGAATTTGAGCTTTTAGAAAATGAAATAAAGAAAATAAGCAGTGATATACTTGAAATAGAAAGAGAAAATTTAGCTTATAAGCTAAGAAGTGAATTAAAGGATGGAGATATTTGTCCAGTTTGTGGTTCTGCTCAGCATCATAAGGAGAATATTAAGCATATAGAATTTAAGGAAAGTATCAAGTTTGAAGAAGAAAAATCATTAAAGGAAAAATGTGCAAGTGATTTAGATAGTATTATAAAATCTATGGAAGCTAAAATTAAGATAGCAAAAGAAAAAATAGAAGAAGAAAAAGTTGTAATAAAACATTTGGAGGAAGATTTTAATGAAGATTTGGTAAGGACTTCGCAAGTTAAAATTAGTGAATTAAAAGCAAGGCTTGATGATTATAATGTTAAAAAAGAAGAATTAGAAAAAATAATAAAATTATTAAGTGATGAATTTAATATATTAAAGCTTAAGTTTACCAAATTAGAAGCTAAAATAAGCAGTGATGAAAAAACATTAATGCAATTAAAAGAAGAATTTAATGATAATGAAGCTAAATTTAAGGAAATTGAAAATGAATTGAATTTACTTAAAGAAAAAACTAAAGTTGAGAATTTTATAACTAAAAATGAAGAAATAAATACAATTGAAAAAGAAAAAGAAGATATAGAAAAAGTTATTAAAAGTTATAGAAATAGATTAGAAGAATTAAATAATAATAAAGATGAAGCAATAAAAAGTTTAAATGAAACTTCAAATGAATTAGGTAAATTTAATACTGCTTTAGAGGAAAAAGCTAAAGTTAGAGAAGAAAGCTTAGTTAAGATAAGAAGTAAAGTTGAAGATGTAAATAATATTGAAGAGATATTAAAAAATATTCAAAATGAAATAAAATCAATTGAAGAAAATTATATTTTAATAGAAAAGCAAAAGGAAAAAGCTGATAAGGATTATGAAGAATGTAATTTAAAAGTAAATGGTATAACAGGAAAATGTACAGAGCTTTATAAGCGAAAAGTTAATGAAAAAGAAAAGTTATATGAGGTATTACAAGAAGAAAACTTTTTAAATATAAATGAAGTTAAAGAAAATGTCTTAAATAAAAATAAAATAGAAGAATTAAAATTAGAAGTTGATAATTATAATAATGATTTGGCTAAAATTAAAGGTGCAATAGAAAGTGTTTCTCAAAAAATAGAAAATTAGCTAAAGAAGAATGGATTGAAATACAAAATAAGAAAGAAGAAAAGGAAAGCCAAGTTAAGGAATTAGAAGAAGTAAAAATTAAGCTTCAAGAAGAGGTTAAGTTAATAAAAGAAAAATTATTAGAACAAATGGATTTACTAAAGGAAAAGGAAAAGTTAGATCATAAGTTAGCATTGTTAAATGATTTGGATAAATTGTTTAAGGGTAAAAAGTTTGTTGAATTTGTTGCTGCTACAAGATTGAAATATGTTTCTTTAGAAGCAAGTAGAAAATTAAAGGAAGTAACTAATGGAAATTATGGATTAGAAGTTGATGAAGATGGAAAATTTATTATTAGGGATTATAAAAATGGTGGAGCAGGAAGGGATGCATCTACTTTATCTGGAGGAGAAACGTTCTTAGCATCACTTGCATTAGCACTTGCTTTATCAGCAGAAATTCAGCTTAAGGGGACAGCACCACTTGAGTTATTTTTCTTAGATGAAGGGTTTGGAACTTTAGATGACAATCTTTTAGAAGTTGTTATGAGCTCTCTTGAAAGAATTCATAATGATAAATTAAAAGTTGGTATTATAAGTCATGTTGAAAGTATTAAAAATAGGGTGCCAGTTAAATTATTGGTAACTCCTGCTCAAGCTGGAATGGGTGGAAGTAAGGTTAAGATAGAAAGAAGTTAATATTATAACAATAAGGAGCTGAACATTTCAGCTCCTATTGTTATGTTATAGAAGAATGTTGTTAAGATAGAAGATAGTTGTTTGGTATTAGAGTATTAGCATCTGTTATATCAAAATGTTGTTGATAGAAAGCTTGGACAAAATAGGACAATAAATAAGTTTTGTAATATGACTTTATGATATGTTATAGAACAATGTTGTTAGTATATGTTATAGAACAATGTTGTTAGTATAGGAAAGTATTAGTTTTTAATATGTGAAAATTTACGATAATTATGATAGAATTGACATTATGATAAGTAATTAAACAAACATTAGGAGGAAGGAAATTTTGTTAATCAAAGGCATAAAATATTCATTTTATATGATTTTTGCTAGATTAAAAGGATTGAAGTATGAACATATAAAAAAAACTAAAGGTATAGAAGAAGCAACAGAATATTCAGCTAAGAGTATATATTTATGGTCAAAGTTCACTATAAATATAATAGGGATGAATATTAAAGTTGTTGGGAAGGAAAATATACCCAAGAATGCTTGTGTATTTGTAGGAAATCATACAAGTATATTAGATATTCCAGTTATATTTTATTCAGCAGATAGGCATATAGGATTTATATCTAAAAAGGAAGTCTTAAAAGTGCCTGTTTTAAGCTATTGGTTAGAAAGAGGTAAATGTATTGCATTAGATAGGCAAAACCCTAGAGATGGAGTAAGAATGATAAATGAGGGGGTTAAAAATTTAAAAGAAGGATATTCAATGATGATTTTTCCAGAGGGAACTAGAAGTTTGGATGGGAAAACATTACCTTTTAAAAAGGGAAGTATGAAGCTTGCAATAAAAGCAAAGGCTCCTATAGTACCCGTTACTATAGATTCTTCATT
>OLNW01004344.1_pt1 | contig 10128 bp, 3 predicted proteins | sample 1672121 | NCBI WGS metagenome assembly OLNW01 (sample SAMEA3136648, study PRJEB25190) | human gut metagenome
TCATGATGTTTTAGGTGAAGGTTTAGAACTTATTTCAGCAGATGGTGGGGTATATGATGATAAAACTCGCACTATTACATGGACTGTTAATCTAAATTCAGGTGAAACCAAATCATTTAAAGTAGTTGCTAAAGTAATCGGATATGGGAATGTAACCAACTCTTTAGTTGTAGGTAATAAAACCTCTGCTGTAGATGTTAATGTTCCTGAAATTATCCCAAGTAAAGATGCTAATAATAAAGCTCCTAACTTTGGTGATAGCATAGATTACACAATTACTGTTAATAACATTGGTAAAGCAGATGCTAAAAATGTTGTTGTTGTAGACCATTTAGCTAAAGGATTGAAATATATCAGTTCTTCTGATAATGGTGTTTATGATGCAGCTACTCATACTGTTACATGGGTAATTGATATTGCTGCAGACAGTTCATTTGATTTGACTGTAACTGCTGCTGCTAATGAATATGGTGTTTTAACCAATATTGTATCTGTTGGAGATAAAAGTGCTTCTGTAGATGTAAATGTTCCTGAAATTATTCCTGACAAAACTGCAGACATTGAAAATCCTAACTTTGGTGACAATGTAACATATACTGTAACAGTCACTAATGGCGGAAATGCAGATGCTAAAGCAGTTGTTGTTCATGATGTTTTAGGTAAAGGTCTTAAATTTGTTTCAGCTACTGGTAATTACACCTTTGATGAATCTACTAACACTATTACATGGATTGTTGATGTGGCAGCAGGTAAAACAGAAACATTTAATGTTGTAGCTACTGTTATCAACTATGGTAATGTAACTAACTCTTTAGTTGTCGGTAACAAAACATTCAGTAAAAATGTAACTGTACCTGAAATTACTCCGGACAAAACAGTAGACAATGAAAATCCTAATTTCGGAGATACTGTAACTTATACCGTTACTGTTAAAAATGAAGGAGATGGAAATGCTGCTGATGTAGTTATTGTTGATACTCTTGGTAAAGGTTTAGAATATATCAGTTCTACTGGTAACTATGATAATAAAACCAATACAATTACCTGGAAAGTTAACCTGGCTTCTGGAGAAACTAAAACATTTACTGTTGTTGCTAAAATAGTCGGATACACAGATGTAACCAATGAAGTAACTGTTGGTAATAAAACAGCTATTGTAAATGTAGATATACCTGAAATTATTCCTACTAAAGATGTTAACAATACAACTCCTAACTTTGGAGATACAGTTGAATACACTGTAACTGTTAACAATAATGCAAATACAGCTGCAAAACAAGTTGTCATAGTTGATACTCTTGGTAAAGGTTTAAAATTCATTAATGCAAGCCATAACGGTAAATATGATGAAGTTACAAGAACCATTACATGGATTGTTGATTTGGATGCTGGTGAAAGTGTTGTATTTAGTGTAAATGCTACTGTTGAAGCATATGGAAACATAAATAACACAGTAGTTGTAGGAAACAAGTCATTTACTAAAAATATTACAGTACCTGAAATTACTCCAATTAAAAAAGTTGAAATTACTAATCCTAATTTCGGTGAAGAAATAACCTATTTTGTTTCTGTTTTCAACAGTGCTGTTGTTGATGCTAAGAATGTAGTTGTTGTGGATCATTTGGATAAAGGATTGAAATATTTCAGTTCTTCTAATAATGGTGTTTATGATGCAGCTACTCATACTGTTACCTGGATAGTTGACATTGATGCAGACAGTTCACTTGACTTGACTGTAACTGCTGTTGCTGAAGCTTATGGTGTTTTAACCAACATTGTATCTGTTGGGGATAAAAGTGCTTCTGCTGATGTGACTGTTCCTGAAATTATTCCGGGTAAGTCTGTTGATGTTGAAAATCCTAATTTCGGTGATACTGTAACTTATACTGTTACTGTTACCAATAATGGTATTGGTGATGCTAAACAGGTTGTTGTTAGAGATACTCTTGATAAGGGATTGAAATTTGTTAAAGCTACTGGTAAGTATACTTTTGATGAATCTACTAATACTGTTACATGGATTGTTGATTTGGCTAATGGTGAGTCTCAAACTTTCTATGTGACTGCTGTTGCTGAAGCTTATGGTGTTTTATCTAACATTGTATCTGTTGGGGATAAAAGTGCTTCTGCTGATGTGACTGTTCCTGAAATTATTCCGGGTAAGTCTGTTGATGTTGAAAATCCTAATTTCGGTGATACTGTAACTTATACTGTTACTGTTACCAATAATGGTATTGTTGATGCTAAGAATGTAGTTGTTGTGGATCATTTGGATAAAGGATTGAAATATTTCAGTTCTTCTAATAATGGTGTTTATGATGCAGCTACTCATACTGTTACCTGGATAGTTGACATTGATATAGGCAGTTCCATTGATTTGACTGTAACTGCTGTTGCTGATGAGTATGGTGTTTTAACTAATGATGTAACTGTTGGAGATAAAACTGCTTCTGTTGATGTGGTTGTTCCTGAAATCACTCCTGATAAAACAGTTAATATTACTAATCCTAACTTTGGCGATAAAGTGGAATACACTATCACAGTTAGCAATAATGGTGTTGGTGATGCTAAACAGGTTGTTGTCGTTGATACTTTAAATGAAGGTTTAACCTTTGTAAGTGCTTCTGATAATGGTGTTTGGGATCCTGTTAAACGTACTGTTACTTGGACTGTTGATTTGGCTAAAGGTGAATTTAAAGTATTTAATTTGATTGCTACTGTTTCAGCTTATGGAAACATTCTTAATACTGTTGTTGTTGGAGACAAATCAAGTTCTGTAAATATTGCAGTGCCTGAAATTATTCCGGGTAAGTCTGTTGATGTTGAAAATCCTAATTTCGGTGATACTGTAACTTATACTGTTGTTGTTACCAATGATGGTGTTGGTGATGCTAAACAGGTTGTTGTTAGGGATACTCTTGATAAAAGATTGAAATTTATTAAAGCTACAGGTACTTACACTTGGGATGAAGATAGTCGCACTATTACGTGGATTGTTGATTTGACTAAAGGTGAATCTCAAACTTTCTATGTGACTGCTGTTGCTGATGAGTATGGTGTTTTAACCAATGATGTAACTGTTGGGGATAACACTGCTTCTGCTGATGTGACTGTTCCTGAAATTATTCCTGATAAAATTGTAGATATTACTAATCCTAATTTCGGTGATGCTGTAACTTATACTGTTACTGTTACCAATAATGGAATTTGGGATGCAAACAATGTAGTTGTCAAAGATGTTTTAGGTGAAGGTCTTAAATTTGTTTCAGCTACGGGGGAGTATACTTGGGATGAAGATAGTCGCACTATTATCTGGATTGTTGATTTGGCTAAAGGTGAATCTAAAATTTTCCATGTAATTGCTGTTGTTGAATCTTATGGTGTTTTAACTAATGATGTAACTGTTGGGGATAAAAGTGCTTCTGTTGGTGTGGTTGTTCCTGAAATTACTCCTGATAAAACAGTTAATATTACTAATCCTAACTTTGGCGATAAGGTAGATTACACTATTAAAGTTACTAATGATGGTATTGGTGATGCTAATAATATAGTTGTCAAAGATGTTTTAGGTGAAGGTCTTAAATTTGTTTCAGCTACGGGGGAGTATACTTGGGATGAAGATAGTCGCACTATTATCTGGATTGTTGATTTGGCTAAAGGTGAATCTAAAATTTTCCATGTAATTGCTGTTGTTGAATCTTATGGTGTTTTAACTAATGATGTAACTGTTGGGGATAAAAGTGCTTCTGCTGATGTGACTGTTCCTGAGATCATTCCTGATAAGACTGTAAGTATTGCTAATCCTAATTTCGGGGATAATGTGACTTATAATGTTACTGTTTCTAATGATGGTATTGGTGATGCAAACAATGTTGTTATTGTTGATAGGCTTGGTGAAGGTTTGACCTTTGTAAGTGCTTCTGATAATGGTGTTTGGGATCCTGTTAAACGTACTGTTACTTGGATTGTTGATTTGGCTAAAGGAGAAAGTAGAACGTTCTATGTAAATGCTACTGTTAGTGGTTATGGCAATGTTTCTAATTCTTTAGTTGTTGGTAATAAGACAGCTTCTGTTAATGTGACTGTTCCTGAAATTAACCCTAACAAGACTGCAAATATTGAAAATCCTAACTTTGGCGATAATGTAACTTACACAGTCACTGTTACTAATGATGGTATTGGTGATGCAAACAATGTTGTGGTTAAAGATACTCTTGGTAAAGGATTGAAATTTATTAGTGCTACTGGTAATTATACCTTTGATGAAGCTACTAATACAATTACATGGATTGTTGATTTAGCTAAAGGTGAATCCAAAACATTTAAAGTAAATGCTACAGTTTCCGGATATGGAAATGTAACAAATACTGTAATTGTTGGCAATAAAACATTTAACAAAAATGTAACAGTTCCTGAAATCAATTCAAACAAAACAGTTAACAATGAAATTCCTAATTTCGGTGATAATGTAACTTATAGTGTAACAGTCACTAATGATGGAATTGGTGATGCTAACAATGTAGTTGTTTGCGATATTTTAGGTAAAGGATTAAAATTCTTAAATGCAGATGGAAATTTCACATATGATGAAAAAACTGGTACAATTACTTGGATTGTTGATTTGGTTAAAGGCGAAACTAAAACATTTAATGTAAATGTTACTGTTTTAAGCTATGGTGATTTATCTAACAAAGTAGTTGTGGGAAATAAAACAGTTATCAAAAACATTACAGTACCTGAAATTAACCCGGGAAAAGAAATTAACATTGAAGTTCCAAACTTCGGTGATAATGTAACATACACTGTAATTGTAAACAACACCGGAAAAGTCAATGCTATTGATGTTGTTGTAGCTGATAAATTAGGTGAAGGTTTAACTTTTGTTAATGCTTCAAATGGTGGAGTATACAATGAAACTACTCGTACAATCACTTGGATTATTAACTTAACTGCTGGAGAAACCAAATATTTATATGTAAATACCACAGTTTCAGCATACGGCAATATAACTAACAGTGTAATTGTCGGTAATAAAACATTTAACAAAAATGTAACAGTTCCTGAAATAATCCCTGTAAAAGAAGTTAATTCCTCTGATATCCATATTGGAGATGAAATAACTTACACTATTGCTGTTTCAAATCCTGGAAAAACCAATGCAACAAATATCGTAATTAAAGATGTACTTCCTGAAGGATTAAAATTCATTAATGCTTCAAATGGCGGAGTATATGATCCAGCTACTGGGATTATTACATGGATTGTAAACATTACAGCTAATTCAACTGTTGATTTAACTGTTGTAGCTAATGTAACTAAATCAGGAAATATTACAAATACTGTAAATGTTGGAAACAAAACTGCTAACTGCACTATTGAATCAAAGGATATTGCTGATTTGGAAATACACATAGTTGCTGACAAATCTGAAATATACATTGGGGACTCTGTTGTCTGCACAGTTACTGTCATAAATAATGGACCAAGCGATGCAATAAATACAATTGCTAATGTATTTGTACCAAATACTTTAAGCATTATTTCATATAATGCAACAAAAGGAACATTTGACATAACTTCTGGCAAATGGTATGTAGGAAACTTAACAAATGGTGAAAAAGTCGTATTAACATTTGTAGCTAAAGCATTAAATGAAGGCAATTCAACAGTATATGTTAATGTAACAAGCGAAACCTTTGAGGTAATCTTGGAAAACAACTACGACAATGTAACTGTTAAAGTCCTTAAAAAAGCAGCTCCAATCGGTCCGGATAAACCAGTTCATCCAGACGATTCATCTTCAGCTGATGATGGTTCATCTTCAGATGCAGGTAGTGAATCTGTAAGCTTACCAAATACAGGAAATCCACTAGCAATATTGCTCTTATGTATTTTAAGTGTAATATTCGCGGGATCTAGAAAAAGAAAATTATAATTTATTTGTGATTTGGGTTTAATTACTCAAATCAGCTTTTTTTATTTTTTACCTATTTTTTAGAAATCAATTGTAATTGTTACTTCCAAATCTTATTTTATGATTATAAAAAAGCTATTTTTACTTATAAAATTATAAAAGAAAGGAGTTAAGAGAAGATTTTGAAAATTTATTATTAATGAAAGTAATATATTAGAATAGGAAAAATGGTGATTTTCATGATTTTTACTAATTGGCGATATTAAAAAAAGAGTTATTTCTATTGTCGTTAAATATGGTGTAAATACTTTTAGTCTTTTTGGATCTTATGCCTGTGGTGAAGCTAATGAAGATAGTGATTTGGATTTTGCAATGGATAAATGTGATTTAAAAGGTTTTAAATATGTTTCTTTAGTCCAAGATTTAGAACATGAATTAAAGTAAAAATACTTAATGTCACATAAATAATGGCATTATTAATATTATTGGAGTTTTTTTGAATTTTTTAGTTGAATCCGTTACTGATTTATATTCTAAAAACACATCTGAATTTCATAAAAATGTTTATATTTTAACATACAATCATTACATATCTGTTAATTAATAGGTTACAGGTGAATTCATGTTTAATAGAAAGTATTTTATTTTAGTTTTTTTTGTTTTTCTGATAGCTATAACTTCAGTCAGTGCGCAGGATGATGCTGTAGCTAGTCAGGATTTAGATGAATTGTCATTTAATGATAATGTGGTGTTGGATACTAACACTGATGCAGAATACTATGAAGACAGGACACAGGTCAGACTGCTGATGATTTGATTAATTTAAGTGAATGCAGTTCAGCTGTTCTTCAGGTAAGTGATAATGAAGGAGTTATCTGTGTCAGGCGTGATGCTACAAATGCTGCGGATATTTATATTGAAAGCGGCAGCTGGGGAGATATTGGTTATCTGAAGCAATATAAAACCAGTGATGGATATTTTTCACATGCAATTGTTACGTCCAACGGCTGGCTTATTGGTAATGGCGGTGTAACAGACGGTTCGGCATTTCGCCAGATTGAAAGCATAGCTTCTGAAATGGTTGTCAATAATCAGATTACAAATGACTATCTTTCAAGAATTTATAAGATAATGTCCAGATATTCTTTAGGTCATTTTGTAATTAAGGCAGCTGATGGAACTTACGGTGTTGTCTTTACTAATTTATATCATGTTTCTAAACTGCAGCCGGGACAGTATGTTTTATGTCCTAATGTTTATTCCATGTCTCAGAAAGGCAGTTATGACAGCAGTCTGAATCCTGTTGATGCAGCTATTAAAAAAGTTTATACTGACAGCTATGGTGTCAACAGGAGAAATATAATGACTTATCACTGGAAGCTGACTGCTTCTCCCAACGGACTGTCCTATGGAGTAGATTCCTATGCATCAAATGATGATGGTGCAGGTGTTGGCCGCTCAACATCCCATATGGCAGATAATGTTTATTACTTCAGTAATTTCCATTCAAAAAATTCTCTTCCGCTAGCCAGAAATAAAGTACTTTTGGGAACTCATGTTTTTGGCAACGGTATTGAAGTTTTCAGATTACTGACTCCCGTCAGCTCATGTCTTGCTGGGGATAATATTGAGCTGAAATATCAGGTTAATTATATTGCTCATTCAAGCCCTGTAGTTCAGTTTGCTCTTCCGGAAGGATTTGATTTTAATAGTGCAACAGTATCTAAAGGAAATTACAGATTGGATTCTAATCGTATTGTAGTTTGGAATTTAAATGACTGTGATGTGAATAATTACATTACACTTTCTCTTAAAGCTGTCAGATCAGGACAGTTTGATTTTTACCATTCACTGGATAATAATTTTGTCGGCAGCGATAAGTTATTTGTAAATGATTATGGTGCCGTACTTTGGGTAAATGATGTAAACAAATATTATAAAGGTCCTGAAAGGCTTAATGTATACTTAAAAGATGTTAATGGTAATCCTATTGCTGGTGAAAATGTTATCATTAATATCAATGGTGTTGATTATAAAAAAGTTAGTGATGATAAAGGCGCTGCTTCACTGGCAGTTAATTTGGAGTCTGGGGAATATCCGGCTAAAGTAACTTATAATGGACGTTTCGGCAGTGATTCTAAAGAAGTCAATATAAACGTATCAAAAACTATTGAAAGTAAGGATATTGTAAAGATGTTCAGAAATGCAACACAGTATTATGCAAAATTCATTGATACTTCAGGAAATCCTTTAGCTAACAGGGCAGTTACATTCAATATCAATGGTGTGTTTTACACAAGAAACACTGATGATTCAGGTTATGCCAAATTAAACATTAACTTAAGACCCGGAACCTACATTTTAACTGCATACAATCCTGTAAATAATGAGAAAAAAGGTTTCAACATAACTGTCAAAGCACTTATCTGTGAAAACCATGATATAGTCAAATATTATAAAAACAGCACACAATACACAGCAAAAGTCTATGATAAAGAAGGAAGCTTAGCTGTTGGTAAAACCGTAACATTTAACATAAACGGAGTATTTTATAACAGAACAGTTGATGAAAATGGAACAGTAACACTAAATATCAATTTGAATCCCGGAAAATATATTGTAACTGCAATATATGAAGGATATGATGTGGGAAACAATGTAGTTGTTAAAAGTGTTCTGCTTACTGATGATTTGTCCATGAAGTTTAAGGACGGCAGCAAATTTAATGCAACTGTTCTTGACGGTCAGGGAAAACCCTTAGCTAATCAGACAGTGATATTCAATATAAATGGGGTATTTTACAATAAAACAACAGCAGATAATGGTGTTGCAAGTTTAAATATCAACCTCCTTAAAGGAAAATATATTATCACTTCAACATGGAACAGTTATCAGGTTGGAAATAAAATTACAATCAGTTAGGAGAAATCTTCTCTTGACTCTTTTTTTATTAAATTATTCCAATAATTTAACCATTCCAAAGCCCATTGAATTTTTCTCACCTATTCCAACATCATAAGCAAATTCAATCAGGTCAAGGTCTCCTTCTAAAATAAGATCCATCATATAAGCTCTGTGATGAGTTGTAGCATTGTCTTTATTTATTGAAATTCGTTTTCTTTTTACAAAATTCATATCTGAATATATATTGATTTTTTTATCGGTTTTTGTTAAATTATTAAATTTAATATATTTTTTTATTAAATTATTTTCCAATGATTTAAAAAACTTATCTGAAGGTGCAAGATCCCAAATTTTAAGTTCACCATCAATTTCTTTTTTAGTTCTGACAATTATTGGTGCCAAGGTTTTAAATTCACTTTTAGATGAAAATTCAGGGGTTTTTAATGCTTCAATTTTTTGAATTGTTAATTTTTGGTTTTGAAAGCTTATTTCTAAATCTTCAAGAAATCCGTCAACAAGACTTTTAATTAAAAAATCATTAGGTGAAGATATATAAAAACTAATAACTCCGTCTTTAGCTATTATTCCATCTTTAACGATTCTTCTTTTAGGAATATAAATTTGAGAAAAAGTAAAAAATTTAAATGATTTTGAGGAGTGCAATTCATTGGCAAAATTTAAATCAGCTATTTTATTGTAAATAATTGCTGATAAAATATGATTGTAATTAAATGGAACTTTAAAGTTGTTTTTTCCTTTTAAGATAATTTCGAGTCTCATTAATATTTTTATTTATTTTGGATAATTAAAGTATCTTTTGTTTGTTGATTTTCATAAATAATATTGCTTATAAAAAAATACTCTCCTACAAAAATAAGAGTAACAAGTATTATGCTTACAAAAAATTGGTATATATTTTCATTTTTTATTAGTTTTATAAAATTAATAAAAAGTATATTAATGGAACTAATAATTAGTGTAACAAAAACAGGAAACAAAGATATTGTTATTAATAATAAGATATAAAAGTCTATACTCATATGAATAGCTATCCCATACATTATCATTGGTATTAGCATAAATATTAATTCTGTTACATATAACATTATTAACATTGTATTAAATTTAGATATAAACATCTCAACAGGTTTTATCGGATATGGTAGTAAAACTTCTACATCTTTAGAAAAATAATAAACATTTGGACATATTAATATTGATTGTATTACTAATAATATAAACATAAATGAAAAATATATATTTAAAAATATATCTTCTTTACCTATTCCTTGCAATAATTTTATAGTTTT
>OLNW01004347.1_pt1 | contig 10123 bp, 8 predicted proteins | sample 1672121 | NCBI WGS metagenome assembly OLNW01 (sample SAMEA3136648, study PRJEB25190) | human gut metagenome
GGTGCCCGCCTCCTTCTGCTGTGTATTGACATCTCCACTACGAATACATTCCCCACACAACCCTTTCCGCTACCGCCGCCAACACTCAGAAAGTTCGCGCTTGCTCAATAAGAACAGACAGCCTTTTGCTGGCGCTTTTAGCCGAGATAAGATCCAGTCCTTAGAAGAACTTGACAGTGAGCGGCTCTCCGCGAACTGGCACTTTAGTTCTTCTTAGGACTTAGCTCAGATCAGCGTTGCCAGCGGTTGTCTGGTCTTATTGAGCAAGCGCGGACTTTCGTCCGTTTTGCCGACACTCCCCAATAAAAAACACCCCGCCGGAAGGATTTCTCCCCCCGACAGGGCCATTTAACACTTCTATATTCTACAGCGCCGGCACATCCGTCCTCCGCGGGTCCAGAATCTGACTCGCGTCGAACAGATCGCTCGTCCGGTTCACATCCCCGTGAACATCATTCCACAGACGATACCCATCCAGATTACGTCTGCCCTGGCGCACATAATTATCCCGGATCTGTAAGAAATACTGACTCGAATCCACATTACAATAGAAGTGGAATCCCTGGCTGCTCAGATAATTAAACTTCTCATTATCCGTCGTATAATCATGCCAGTCCGCCAGATCCTGTCCGTGTGCGAAAATAATCGTATCCGTTCCGCCAACCAGCGGTGCTACATACTCCAGCCATTTCTGCGTATCCGTCTGGATCCGCTCCATGCTGGCATCTCCGATCCGGATGTGACCCCAGGTATGACTTGCGAATTCCCAGCCATCATCCTTGATCGCGTCTGCCACCTTCTTCGCCTCAGCACACTCGTCATCCCAGTTAAAGTCCGGATGTGCATCCAACCATGCCTGCTGATCAGCGGTCAGATTCTCATGAGTCTTATAAGCGATATCCGTACGATAACCCAGGATTCCATCATACCCGGTCAGAGCGATCATACCCTTCGCACCGTGATAAGATGCATCCGGATGCTCTGCAATAAACTGATCCAGAAGCGGAACACAGTCATAAGCGCCCGTTACAGTTGTTCCATCTGCCTGCACATACTCACAGGTAGGTTTTCCATTTTCATCCAGCACGATCTTCGAAGCAATACCTCTTCCGTCATAACTGTGATAATAACTCAGATCATCCAGAGACAATACAAACGCCTTCTTCCCTGCCGGAAGCTTCAGTTCCGTGTTCGGAGTGAAATGAACTGTACCATCCGCATCCGTTGTCTCGACCACCAGGTCTCTCAGGCGAACCAGCACATATCCGTTATCATACATTGCCTGCGTGATCTTATTAAACTCATCCACCGTAGTCATCCACTGCTTGAAACCGGCTGCAATACTGTCATCTCCCGCAAAACCACGATCCGGATCCACGATCAGAGAATGATAGAAAATATGAGTCACCTCATCCATGTTGACCGGAACACAGCTGTCCTTCGTTGCCTGATACTCGGCAATCTTCGCTGTAATCTCCGGATCCTCCGCTGCACCCTCTACGCTGTTTAACGTCTCGATCGCACCATCATAATCATACGTAGCTGCTAGATACTCGGCCTGCTCCATCGCCGTCGTTTTTGCATCTGTTGCAGGTGCTGCCGTATCCTGTGCGTCAGAAGAAGCATCGTCTCCTGTTTCCGTATCATCCGTAGCATCTGCGCCATCCTGACTCTGCTCCGTATCCGGTTTCTGTGTACTTCCCTGCGCCTGATCCTTTTTCAGAGTCTTCGCCAGAAAGAAAATACATACTGCCAGAACAACCAGTAAAAGGATCAGAACCACCGATTTCATCACCATGGATTTTCTCTTCTTCTTTTTCTTCAAAGCTTTCTTATCCATCTTCTCACTCATTTTTATTTATACTCCTTTCTTCTTTGTCTGGATGCCTCATACATCAGAATAGCTGCTGCCACCCCGGCATTCAGAGACTCCAGCTGTCCCTTCATTGGAATCTTGATCAGACAGTCTGCCTGACCGGCGGTTGCGTCTGTCAGACCATTTCCCTCATTTCCAATCAAAAATGCGGTTCCACCGGTATACGATTCCTCATCATACCAGCCCTTTCCCTTCAGATGTGCCGCATAAGAACGAACCCTCTGCTTTTTGAACCATGCAAACACATCCTGAAGATCCGGTGCGATCACAAAAGGAACCCGGTAAATAGATCCCATCGTAGAACGGATCGTCTTTGGATTGTAAATATCCACGCAGTTTGCGCTCATAAAGATCCCATCCACTCCGGCGCCCTCCGCCGTTCGGAAAATCGTTCCCATATTTCCCGGATCCTGCAGATCTTCGAGGACGAGAAACAGCGGGTGATCTTTCTCCCCCATCAGTTCTTCCATAGTATAATGATACTGACGCACAACGGTAAGCACTCCCTGCGGCGTCAGCGTATCACTCATCTGGGCAAACACTGAATCTTTTACCACTTCATAAGGAATCCCCTGCAAAAGTACCTGATGCTCCGGATCTTCCAGAAAACTTTCCGACACATATGTCTTTACCAGCCGTTCCCTCGGAACCTCCCGGAACATCCGTAACCCTTCCACCAGAAAAACATCCTGCTTTCTGCGCTCCCGGGCTTTCTTATTCAGCTGGATCATCTGTTTTACCTGCGCATTGCTGCTGCTTGTTATCATAGTATACCCATTCCTTTATTTTCTATAGAAGTTCCATGTAGACATGGACTTTGGCTTGTTGCCCGCGAGTCAAAAACGGCGGCATACCGACTCGGAAGGTATGCCGCCGTCACTCTCGTCTTTTTTATTTGGAATAGTTTGCAGACAGAGATTTTGCAACTTCGTACTGATATTCGGAAATACCTTTCTCCATAGCCAGTGCTTCGTTGATATCAAAGTCCACATATTCGCCGTTTTTGTATCCAACGACACGTTTTGTTTTTCCTGCTGCCAGCAGATCTACTGCATAAGATCCCATCATGGAAGCATGTACACGGTCGATACATGTCGGGCTTCCACCACGCTGCATATGACCCAGAATGGTTGCACGGGTTTCAATACCGGTAGCTGCCTCGATACGTTTTGCCATGCTGCTGGAATGTCCGATACCCTCTGCGTTGATGATGATGTGGTGTTTTTTACCACGTTTTCTTCCTTCGATGATGTTGTTGATCAGTTTCTGCTCATCATAATCGTATTTTTCTGGAAGCAGGATATCTTCTGCACCGTTGGCGATACCACACCACAGAGCCAGGTAACCTGCATTTCTTCCCATAACTTCGATAACGCTGCAACGCTCATGAGAAGTAGAAGTATCACGTACTTTGTCGATTGCTTCCATAGCAGTATTCACAGCGGTATCAAAACCGATGGTATATTCTGTACATGCGATGTCCAGGTCGATGGTTCCCGGAATACCAACTGCGTTGATTCCCAGATTTGCCAGCTTCTGAGCACCTGCAAAAGAACCGTCACCACCGATAACTACCAGACCGTCAATGCCGTGTTTTCTGCAGATATCTGCTGCTTTTTTCTGTCCTTCTTCTGTTCTCATCTCTGCACAACGTGCTGTATACAGGATCGTACCACCGCGACCGATGATATCAGATACATCTTTTGCAGACATATCGATGATCTCTTCGTTCAGCAGTCCGTCATACCCTTTCAGGATACCTTTCATGTTCAGTCCTTTGCTCAGTCCACGACGAACAACCGCACGGATCGCAGCATTCATTCCCGGAGCATCTCCTCCACTTGTCAATACGCCAATGGTCTTGAGTTCTTTTGCCATAATGTTCCCTCCACTAATATATCTAATCTAATACCGGATAACTGGATTATCCGGCTCTATCGCCTTATCGTTTTATATTTTAATGCATATGAAGCTGTTTTTCAATACTCTTTTCCACAACTTTGACATTTTCCGCGCCGTATTTTCCGCGTAAAATACCAAGCAGATTGTCCTCGATTTCGATGCTTCTCGATGCCGGAAGATGTTTCATCTGCTTTTCTGCCCGCAGATACACGACCACATGATCGCTGCCGTCGGACTGGCGCAGCGTATCATAGAGTCCTGCCACCTCCTGCTCGTACTGTCTGCGGTCGGCAAACTGGATCCACAGCTCCCGCGGCACCTGATCGAACGAGACGATCTTTTCACAGATCAGTTTGCTCGCCTTATCATCCTCTGCTGATACTTTTCCCATGATAAATACTTTGGAATCCGTCTCGATCAGCGCAGCATTTCTCTCATAATCCCTTGGAAATACAACCACTTCCACCGTTCCGACAAGATCTTCCAATGTGATAAATGCCATCACTTTATTGTTTTTGGTGTATTTGATCGTCTTTTCCGTGATCATACCGCCAATGACCACTTTCGATTCATCTTTAACCTTCGGCATTTCGCTCTCTTCCATCGGTTGAAAATCCGAGGTCGTCGCCGTGATATTCTTTTTCCAGACATCTGCGTATTCCTCCAGCGGATGACCGCTGATATACACGCCAAGCACTTCTTTTTCAAATGCCAGCTTGTTTTCTTTCTCATATTCTCCTACGTCCGGCATCCGGATCTCGAAACTCTTTTTATCCTCCTCGCCCATGATATCAAACAGACTCATCTGACCGGTCATCGAAGATTTTTTCTCCTGGTTGACCGTATCCATCACCTGCACATAGATCATCATAAACTGCTTTCTCGTTCCGCCAAGGCTGTCAAAGGCTCCCGCTTTGATAAAGTTTTCGATTGTCCGCTTATTGACTTCTTTTCCGCTTAACCGCTGGCAAAAGTCTTTGAGCGAGGAAAATGCGCCGCCGCGTTCTCTTTCTTCCACGATCGCTTCCATCACCGGTTTTCCGATCCCCTTTACTGCAGCCATGCCATACCGGATACTGCCATCTTCTACGGAGAAACTTCCGGTACTGCGGTTGATGTCCGGTGGCAGGATCTGAATGCCCATCTGCCGGCAGTTCAGGATATATTCGGATACCTTCGACGGATTATCAATACACGAAGTCATCAATGCCGCCATAAATTCCACCGGATAATAGTATTTTAACCACGCAGTCTGATACGATACCACCGCATAAGCTGCAGCGTGTGACTTGTTAAATGCATACTTGGCAAAATCCGTCATCTCATCGTAGATCTTATTTGCCACCTGCTCGCTGATTCCGTTTGCGATACAGCCGGGAACCCCTTCTTCCTTATTTCCATAAACGAAGTTTTCCCTCTCTTTTGCCATAACCGCCGCTTTCTTCTTCGCCATGGCACGGCGTACCAGGTCGCTTCGTCCCAGTGTATAGCCTGCCAGATCACGCACGATCTGCATAACCTGTTCCTGATAAACGATACAGCCGTAGGTCGGTTCCAGAATCGGCTCCAGCTGCGGGCAGTCATAGGTGATCTGATCCGGTGCATTTTTTCCTTTGATATACTGCGGGATAAAATCCATCGGACCCGGACGGTACAGGGAGATTCCGGCGATGATATCTTCCAGACTCTTCGGTTTCAGCTCCTTCATGAAGTTTTTCATACCGGTACTTTCCAGCTGGAACACACCCTCGCATTTTCCGCTTCCGATCATGCCGAGTACCGCCTGATCGTTGTAATCGATTTTTGACAGATCCAGCTCGATTCCTTCGCTCTTCTGCGCCAGTTTTACCGCGTTCTGGATCACGGTCAGCGTACGCAGTCCCAGGAAATCCATCTTCAGAAGTCCCAGTTCTTCCAGCGTCGTCATCGTAAACTGCGTCGTGATCGAACCGTCCGAAGCCCGGGAGAGCGGCACATACTCATCCACCGCTTTCTGGCTGATCACGACACCGGCGGCATGCATCGAAGTATGCCGCGGCAGACCTTCCAGACGTTTCGACATATCGATCAGATAGCGGATCTGCTCGTCACCCTCGTACTGATTTCTCAGCTCCGGGTTCATTTTCAGGGCTTTATCGATCGTGATATTTAACTCATTCGGGATCATCTTCGCGATCGTATCCACCTGTGCATACGGAAAATCCAGTACCCTTCCGACATCCCGGATAACACCGCGCGCCGCCATCGTACCGAACGTAACGATCTGCACCACTCGGTCTTTTCCGTATTTTCTCACGACATAATCAATGACTTCCTGTCTCCGTTCGAAACAGAAGTCAATATCGATATCCGGCATGGATACTCGTTCCGGGTTCAGGAAACGCTCGAACAGCAGCTGATACCGGATCGGATCCAGCTGTGTGATCCCCAGCGAATACGAAACGATACTTCCCGCCGCGGAACCTCGTCCCGGGCCTACCATAATATCGTTGTCTCTCGCATATTTGATAAAATCCCATACAATCAGGAAATAATCCACATACCCCATGGTCTTGATTGTATTTAACTCATAGGTCAGACGCTCTTTCAGCTCTTCCGTTACCGGATGGTATTTTTCTTCCAGGCCTTCCCAGCAGAGTTTATTCAGGTACTCCCAGGAGGTATAGCCGTCCGGAACGTCGTATTTCGGCAGTTTGGTCACGCCAAATTCGATCTCTACGTGACACCGGTCACCGATTTTCTTTGTATTTTCCAGAGCCTGCGGTGCATACGGGAACAGTGCCGCCATCTCTGCTTCGGATTTGACATAATACTGCCCGCCCTCATAGCGCATACGGTCTTCGTCCTGCACTTTTTTTCCAGTCTGGATACACAGCAGGATATCGTGGGAGCCTGCATCTTCCGCATAGGTATAATGTACATCGTTGGTACATACCAGTTCAATCCCCGTCTCACTGCTCATACGCACCAGCTGCTGATTGACCATCTCCTGCTCCGGGATTCCATGATTCTGTAATTCCAGGAAGAAATTATTTTTTCCGAAAATCTCCTGATAACGCAGCGCCGCCTTTTTTCCTTCCTCATACAGTCCTCTGGTCAGAAATCTCGGGATCTCACCGGCAAGGCAGGCGCTCAGCGCGATAATACCCTCGTGGTATTTTTCCAGAACTTCCAGATCCACACGCGGTTTGTAGTAATATCCTTCTACAAATCCTGCCGAGACGATCTTCATCAGGTTGCTGTAGCCCTGATTATTCTCCGCCAGCAGTACCAGATGATAATACCGGTCTTCCCCGTGCTGCATCTCTTTGTCAAATCGGGAACCGGGCGCCACGTAGACCTCGCACCCGAGGATCGGGTTGATTCCGGCTTCCTTTGCCGCGCGGTAAAAATCGATACAGCCATACATCACACCGTGATCTGTGATCGCCGCACTGTCCATGCCCAGCTCTTTCACCCGGGCTACATACTCTTTGATTTTATTGGAACCATCCAGCAAGCTGTATTCCGTATGCACATGCAAATGTGTAAATCCCATCGGTTTTCCTCCTATTTTGCTATCGTGGCAGTCGCCAAGGTTCCGTGCAAATACGGACTTTGGCTCGTTGCCTGCGTAATAAAGAATGTGCCTCGGCACATTCTCGCGCCTGCGGCGGTCGCTTGCGACATCTACCTTATACGCCGCAGTGCGCATCCTCGCGGAGCGTTTTTTACTTTACAGGAAAGCAATTTCCTGTAAGGTAAAAAAGTCTGGTCGGTACTATCCCCGTCCAGACTTTCCTGCCTCTACTCTTTTCCTGTTTTTCGTGCCAGTACATTCAGCCAGAGTTTATCTGACTTTTCTGACCGTACATCCTGTGTGGTCCAGATATCAACCACTTCCAGTTCCGGATATTCTTCCATCAGACTCTGCAATTCCCTTCTGGTGTAATCATGGAAATAACGCCCATGATAAATCCCATCCCGGTCTCCCTTATGTACGGAAAAATAAAGCACACCATTTTCCTTCAGCGCCTGCACCAGTTTTTTCATAACCTTACGCATCTCATCTTCGGTCAGATGAATCAGGGAAGCACACGCCCAGATACCATCAAAGACATCATCAAATTCCATCTCATCATAGGTCATCTGCAGTACTTCTTTGTCCGTGTTTACCACTGCGAGCTTACACATCTCCTCCGAGCCATCCATCGGTGTTACATAAAATCCATATTCTTCCAATAACAGGGTGTCCCTTCCGGAACCACATCCCAGATCCAGCACTTCTGCATTCTCCGACTCCTCGGACAGAAGTTCCACAAACGGCTTCATAACCTCTTCCATGCTCGCATCTACTGTTTCTTCATAATAGGGCACCGCATACCGGTTATAATAGTCTATCGAGTCCAACGATAATCCTCCTTTTATTACTCAGACAGTCGTTTTCTTTTCCAACTGCATACCATCTTTTTTCTATCGGCAACCATCCTTCACGTTCTTCCGTTTTCTTCACGGGACTCAGTCTGCAAAGTGTTACCAAAATATACTGTATAGTATAGCAACTGCCGCCTAAAAAATCAAGTAAATACGTTTATCCTGGATCTTGATTTTCTTCTCTTTTAATAAATGACCGACCGCACGTTTAAATGCCGCTTTGCTCAGTCCGAATTCCCGTTTGATCACTTCCGGTGACACTTTATCATCAAACGGCAGCACACCCGCATACTCACCGATCACCTTTAATACCAGTTCGGAATCCTCATCCATCTGCTGGTAGGCTTTTTTTCTCGGAGAAAGGTTCAGTTTTCCATCCTCTCTTACATTTGTCACACGGCAGCTTACCTTCTCGCCCGGACGATACTGGCCCTGCGCTTCCGTCTTCGGGATCAGACCGGAATACTGATCGTCAACTGCCACAAATACGCCGAAATTGTCGCTGATCTCATAGATTCTTCCCTCTACCTGATCTTCTACCACATACGGAGACTGCGTTTTCAGGTACGGATATACTTTCATGGTCGCACACAGACGGTCGCTCTTGTCGATATACAGGGCTACCAGAACTTCCTGATCCTTTTTCACCTTCACAGTCTGCTCTTTATATGGAAGCAACAGATCTTTTTCCAGTCCCCAGTCCAGAAATGCTCCGATTTTTCCAACTTCCGCAACTTTTACCACTGCGGTCTGGTGAAGCTCCAGCGCCGGTACTCTGGTTGTTGCAATCAGGCGGTCTGCGGAATCCCGGTAGATAAATACTTCCAGTTCATCGCCTACTTTTGTATCAGCCGGTACCTGTTTTGCCGGCAGAAGCACTCTCTCCTGCTCCTTCGCGTCTGCCTTCTCTCCAAGATAGACACCGAATTCCACTTTTTTTACTACCTGTAACTTCTGTCTTCTTCCTAATTCAATCATGATCGTTCCTCCGTAACTGTGTTCACGCAGCCTCCTGCGTGTGTATTTTTTGTTTTTTCATTATAATATATTTCACACACCGTTCCCAGCATTTTCTTGTTTTTCTTTCTATTATAATTTCTTTCATTTAAAAAGTTTCTCAGGCGAATTCTACCACCGCATACGGTTCTTTCTCTTCATTACACAAAGCAACTACATAGCTGTCTTCCGTTTTAGAAACCAGCGGGAAAATCTTATCTCCAAGCACTGCCTGTCTCTTGTATTCCGCCCGCAGTCTCTGCACTTGAAGATCAGCCGGAATGTATTCCTGCGACAGGCGGATATACTGTGCATTGTTTACATGATGATTGGAGTCCAGATGATACTGACGGACGGTAAAGCATCCCATCTCCTGCCGTTCCTCCGGAATCCGAATCTTTCTTCCGAGCGGTTTCATATCCAGTTTCTCCTCTATCGGATATACTGCCCGTTCTTCCTCCGATGCCTTTACCGGATGTCCGGTTTTTGTATCGATATACGCCCAGCTTGAATCCGCACATGCCAGTATTTCCCCGTCCAGTGTCTCCATCAGAAAATTACGCTCCCCGATAAATCCCCGGAACCCGTGCGGCCAGGTGGAAATCCGTATGCTCTCCCCAAGGTCAGCTGCTCTCCTGAATTCGATCTGCCATCCGGTCAGCACCCACGCTCTGCCCAGTTCTCCCTGAACCGCCGTGCCGCGCCCTACAGATTCCGAATGAAATACACTGCAATCCTGAAAATAATTCAGCACACTGTAAAGAGTCATCCTCGTATCTTCACCGACTTCACTGTAACGTACTTTACTTTCAAACGAATACATGCCGTTTTCCTCCTGTTGTTATCAATATGCAATGCAATCAAAATTGGTCCACTGGACCAATTATTGATATACAGCGTAAGAAAAAAGCCTTGGATCTATATCCAAGGCTTGAA
>OLNW01004348.1_pt1 | contig 10123 bp, 5 predicted proteins | sample 1672121 | NCBI WGS metagenome assembly OLNW01 (sample SAMEA3136648, study PRJEB25190) | human gut metagenome
ACAAAGCATGGCGCAAGCGGCTGATGGCGGCGGTGCGGACGCAGGCGGCGTTCTACCCGCATTTCCTCGAACCCCGCCTTGCCCCCGGTGAGGAGTTGACGCCCACGGAGCTGCAAATTCTCCATCTGCTCTGCGCGGACAAGTCCAACGCCGAGATCGCGCAGATCATGGATGTGAAGCTGCCGACCGTGAAGACCCACGTCAGCCACATCCTCGACAAGCTGGACGTGAAGCGCCGGGCGGAGGCCAAGACCGCCGCGAAAAAGCTGCGGCTCATTCCGGATGATCTATAAAAGCTGTGCCTGTGCTAAAACGGGCTGGATATAAACCCTATACGCATATCCTAAAGGAGGATCTTATGAAAAAACGAGTTTTGAGCCTGTTCATGGCCCTGATGCTCTGCCTGACGCTGCTGCCCACGGCGGCGCTGGCGGAGGAAGCAGGCGTGGTGCAGGATGCCGCAAATGCCAACAGCACTTACACCACCGGTGAGAATGCCGGGCTGACTGGCGGCAAAGATGGCAGCGTGCCGGACGGTACGGACGGCGGTGATGCCGACAGCAGCGGCGAGGCGCAAGACGGCGAAGCGGATACCGCAGTGTCGGCGGTACAGGGAGCTTCCCATGCGAGCCACTGCGTCTGCGGCAAGAACAGCAGCACAACGGTCAACGGTCATGAGCATGACTCGGCAGTCACAGCGTGGAATGCAGCCGATTCCCTGCCTGATTCTGCGGGCAGCTATTATCTGACGCAGTCTGTGTCGGGGAACTGGATTGTGCCAACGGGCGAGGTCAACCTCTGCTTGAACGGGCAGACGATTTCCGGCAGTATCACGGTCGGCAGCGGCGCGACGCTGACGCTGACTGACTGCGCCGACAGCGGCGGGGTTCAAGGCGGAGTGCTCGTCAACGGCGGCAAATTTGAGCTGTACAGCGGCACGATCACCGGCGGCGTGCAGGTCGGTAAAAAGGGCGCCGACTATCAGACCGGCTCGTCCTTTACCATGTATGGTGGAGCGATTACCGGTAATAAAACAGACAGCGGCTCCGGCGGCGGTGTGTTCCTTGTCGGCACGACGAATCATACTGACCCGCCGAGCTTCACCATATACGGCGGCACAATTTCCAACAACACCGCAGGCGCATCCGACGGCGGTGGCGGCGGCGTATATGTGGGTGAGCAGTGCAGCTTCACCATGGACGGCGGCACCATCACCGGCAACACGGCCACCAAGGGCAACGGCGGCGGCATCTATATCCACTTTAACGCCGGCAGTGTTTCGATCTCCAACGCCACGATCACCGGCAACAAGGCGTCCGCCACGGGGAATACAGGTTATGGCCACGGGGGCGGCATTTATTCGCAGAGAGGGGTAACCGTCAAGAATGTGACGATCACCGGAAACAACAGCACCTATGAGGGCGGCGGCATCTATGGAAAGGGCGCTATTACCCTCACCGATGCCACCGTTACCGGCAACAATCAACATGACGTTTACTACGGCGGAACAGAAAGCACAAACCCTAAACTTACCGTTTCCGGCTCGGTGAAGGCCGGTTATTACGCCAATTATGCTTGGAAGCTGCCCATTCTTGTATCAGGCGCATTGAGAGAGGATTCGGTCATCCGTGTGGGCGTGCGTGAAGGCATAAATCTTGGGGCCATCGCCGAACCGGCAAGCGGCGTGACGCTCAGCGCCGAGAACTTCAAGGCGGACGCCGCCGGCTGCGTGACCAGCCTGGGCGATGACGGCAAGGTCTATCTTGTGCCATGCACGCACGAGATGGACGATACCGGCTACACCTGCAAGAAGTGCCATACGCAATTCGACGCGCGCGTGGGCGATAGCGCCTATTATCAGACGCTGACGAAGGCGTTTGATGCAGCTGGAGGCAGCACCGTGACGCTGCTGCGGGATGTGACGCTCACAGGAAATTGCTCTGCTGCTTACAATTCCCCAGCGACGCTGGATTTGAATGGCAAAACTGTCAGCAGCGAGCGTTATTACATTAGTGTCGGAGGCGGGAACAATCCCAGGACTCTGACGGTCATGAATTCCGGCACGAACAGCGGAACGCAGCCGCTCACGGTCAAGTTCCTCGTTCACTCCAACGGAACGCTTGCAGTCGACACCTCCTACACCGGCGAGATTTCGCGCGTGGAGCTGCAGGCCGGCGGCGCATTGGAGCGCTTTGGCGGCAAAATCGGCGATTTGGTTTTAAGCAATGCTGCGGCTGGCTCCACAAGTACGGGCTACAATCTGAAGCTGTGGAAGGGCAATACAAACGCCTGCACCATCGGCAAGTTCACGGATAACAATAAGAGCAAGGGCCTCACCGTTCAAGACCTGCTGAAAACCAACCATGCAAAGTGCGAGCTGCACGGCGAAAAGGGCGGTACATGGAGCAGCGTTGATAAGAGCACTAAAATTGCAGAGTTGACCGGCTATACAGCGTACAAGGTACAGTTCCCGGAGTGCGTCCATCAGTGCGCCGATGACAGCAACCCCGTATGCTCTGTGTGCCACAAGAAACTGTATACGAAGATCACCGCCAAGGCCGCTGACGGCACGACCAAGACTGCCTACTTCACGGAAGACAGTGCGCTGGAAAACGGCTATGTAGAGGCCATCCAGACCTTGAACGGCTGGAGCAATGAGGGCTGCACCGAGCCGACGCTGACCCTGCTGCGGGATATGTATGCTTTCGGCACCTCCATGCCGCTGACCGGCACGCTGACGCTGGAGGGCGGAACGCATACCGCCAAGAATGTGACGGTCGCCAAGGGGGCGGACGTGACCTTTGCCAGCGGCATCTATAAAGGTGCGACCATCGACGGCACGGCGACGGTGGAGGGGGGCGTCACATTTACCGACGCCGGCGTCACGGTGAACGGCACGCTGAACGCCAAGGGCGGTACCTTCACTGGTAATGTCAAATTCAACGGCAGCAGCATCGCGAACATCAGCGGCGGCAACTTTACCAATGATAAGTTGCATGGCGGCGTTGAGTTCTTCAATTCTTCTGTCACGGGCACGATCTCCGGCGGCACGTTTGTCTTCGCGGATTTTTACACCACCAAAGTCAAGCTCTCCGGCGGCACATTTAAGGAGATCAGAAGCTACAGCGACCACAAACTTGCCGACCTACTGGCGGAGGGCGCGGCGTATTACAGAACAGTCGATGATCAGGCTGTGACCAATGATAGAGTGAATACGCTGGAAAATGTCAAGGTCGTGTCGCATACGCACAACGGCGGCAAGGACGGCAACGGCACTTGCAGCATCTGCGGCAAGCAGATGACGGCGTCGCTGACCGTCGGCGGCACAACGAGCTGGTACACGGCCTTTGCCACTGCCATTGAGGCGGCGAACGCGGCGGACGGTGCAAAGACCATCACGCTGTATCAGAATGTGGATGACACTGTCTACGGGAAGCGGACCGCCTATGAGCTGACCCGCGGGCCGGTGACGCTGGCGACCGGCGGGAAAAGGGTCGATGGTGTGGACCTCATCGCCAAGGGCATTTCTCTGACGGTCACGGGCAGCAACGGAAGCTTCTATGTGACGGTGGACGGCAAAGACGCGGAATTGACCGTCAACGACAAGGATACGGAGCTCGCCATTGTCACGGCGAAGAACGGCGGAAAGCTTTCGCTGAGCAACGGCACCTTCAGCCGTGTGGCTGTAAAGGACGACGGCAGCAGCGCCAGCCTCAGCGGCGGCAGCTACGGCGAGATCACGAGCGATGCCGGCTATGTCAAGCCCTACGCGCTGCTGGCGAAGGGGTACGCTTACAAAAAAACAAAGGATAACCAATGGCTCCCCAACGCCAATTCAATCCCGTCAGAAGTCACCGTTGAAAAAGCGCCCTTCGCGGTCGAAAAGATCTATCCGAATAGCGATACGAACTACACCGGAAACTCGGCGTTTGCGACGGACGGCAGCATCACGCTGACTGCGGTAATCGCGCCCGAAACGCAGGGCGTCACCTACTACTACTGGTGGGAGCGGTTTGACGAATCAAGCAAAGACTGGACCACGAAATTAAACGATGTTAATACTGCGACGCATACCGGCGGGCAGAACAAGACGCTCTCCATCAGCAATCTGCCGGAAAACAGCAGCTACCAATACCACGTTTATGTGAGTAGCGACAACGGCTACAATTGCTACAGCGATCCGTTCACCGTGACCCGGCATCAGCATAGCTGGACGTACACGGCAAGCGGCGCGACCATCACTGCCAAGTGCAGCAAGTGCTCCGCCAGCGGCGGCAGCGTGACCATTGCGGCCCCCGATAAAAGCACCCTGACCTACGACGGAAAAGGCAAGCAAGCCACGCTGGAGGGCAGTTTCACCACCGGCGTGACGCCCGCGACCAGCTATACGCAAACCAAACCGACACAGCAGACGCTTGAAAACGGCACACTGCCCACCAATGCCGGTACCTACACCGCCAGCATCACCATGGGCAGCGCCACCGCCAGCGTGACCTATACCATTGGCAAAGCTACCCCCAAGGCGGAGGACTTCACCTTCACCGCCCCGACAAGCCTGACCTATGACGGCAATGTCAAGAGCGCGACGGTTTCTCCCGCAAAGGCCGGTACGGGCGATGTCATCGTAAAATACTACGATAAAGACGGTAAGGAAGCCACGCCTAAGAACGCGGGCGAATACACCGTCAAGATCGATGTAGCCGAGAGCACGAACTATGCTGCGGCCAACGGCCTGACGGCGGATGGCTGGAAGTTTAGCATCACCAAGGCTGCCGCACCCGCGGCGGAGACCGGTTCGCTGACCATCACCAACGGCACGCAGCTGACGTACACCTACGATTTCAGCAAGCTGCTGCCCGAACTGTCCGAGGGCGAATATGGTACGATAAGCTATGGTAATCAGGCTGATATTTCCCTTGTTAGCCAAAGCGGATATTATTACGACGAAACGATCGTAGAGTTTAAAAACGGCGTGCTGATTTTGGCACAGTTCTATGCGAAAGATGGAAACATGACCGGCCAGATCGGTACCGTCAAGGTGAATGTCACCACCACCAACTACGCAGACTTTCAACTGACGCTCGTCCTCAACGCGATAAACCAGATCAAGCCCACGCCGGACGGCGAAATCACCGCAGCCGAGATCACCTACGGCGACGCGCTGAGCAAGAGTACTATTTCGGGCAAGATGAAGGATCCCGACACCGGCAAATCCGTCAACGGTACGTTCGCGTGGACGGACGGCACGATCAATCCTAACGCGGGCGGCTATGAAGCCGAATGGACATTCACCCCGGCGGAGGGCTATGAGGAATACGCGACCGCGACCGGAACTGTGACCATCAAGGTCAAACCGGCGAAGCTGACCGTTTCCGTGAAAGCATCCAGCGCGTATTACAACGGCGAGGCACAGATCGCATCGATCATCGCGTCTGGACAAAGCGTAGACAGCACTCCCGTGGCGTTCACCTACAGCGACAAGGTAGACGGCAACTATACTTCGGGCGTACCGACATTCACCGACGCGGGTACATACACCGCTTACTACAAGGCGGAAGCCGCGAACCACGAACCAGCTACCGGTACGTTCACCGTGACCATCGACCCGCTGCCGATCAGCCTTCTCTCTGTTTCGTCAATCTCCAAGACCTACGACGGCAGTGCAGATGTCACGCTTACTGCGGACAAGCTGACGTTCTTCAGCAAGACGGCGAAGGCCACGAATATTAAACTTCCCGATACGGCGATCACCTTCACTAACGCCCAATTCACCAAGAAGCAGGCCGACGGGAGCTATCTGCCCTCGCCGGAGGTCGGAGGCGGAAAGGCGCTTTCCTTCACCATGATGCTCACAAGCAATAACTATGTGTTTGAAGGTAAGTCGAAAGGTACCACAGAGGTCAGCGACGTTTTCGCGACCGATGATGTGAACCGGTTCACCATCACCAAGGCCGCCGCGCCCGGTTCCGGTCTCCACCCTGCGGTGACAGTCATCAACGATCTGGCAAAAACCTATGAAATGGTACTGTCCAACGACTACTTGCCTAAGTTGAGTTCTCCCTGTGAGTATGGAAACGTCAGCTATTCGTTGAGGGGCACCTACCTGACGGACGGCTACAAGGACACGGTTCAGGCAGAGGTTGTGGAGGAAAACAGTCAGTATAAGCTGAAGCTGACCGTTCCGGCAGTAGATTACGATAAGGTAAGTTCTGTCGGCACGATTGATGTCCGCGTCACCTCGGATAACTATCGAGATTTTTACTTAACCATCGGGGTGAAAACCAAAAACAAGGATGTTCCCGTGCCGGACGGCCCCATCAGCGCAAGCGATATTACCTATGGTCAAGCGCTGAATGACAGTAAAATCGCAGGTAAGATGAAAGCTGGCGGCAAGGCGATTGACGGTACATTCACATGGACGAATGGCACGTTCAAGCCAGCTACTGGCGACTATCCGGCTTCGTGGACGTTCACCCCTGCCAAGGGCTACGAAGAATATGCAACTGCGACCGGCACTGCAACCGTTACGGTCGACCCCAAGGCGGTTACTGTGAGCATCACGCCCAACGGCGGTAGTTACGGCGAGACCATTATCCCTGCCACCGCTACGGCAAACGATGTTGTGGGCGAGGATAAACCGGAAATCACGCTACACCGGCACAGCCAGCGATGGCACCAAGTACACCGGCACCACGCCGCCTACCAAGGCCGGCACTTACACCATCAAAGCGTCCACTACAAACGCCAACTACACATTGGTTGCCAACACCGCTACCGCCACATTCACTGTTGCCAAGCGCGGCGCCACCGTCACCCCGGACAACAAGTCCAAGGTATATCAGGAAAAAGACCCCGACCTGACTTACAAAGTCAACGGCGTTTTGGACGGTGAAACGCTGAAAGGTATCACGCTGACACGCGCCGAGGGCGAAAATGCAGGCCAGTATGCCATCACCGCCACCGCCGATGCAGGCGCAAACCCGAACTACAAGGTCATGTTTGCCGAGGGTACACTTACCATCGAGCCGAAGTCCATCAAGGGCGCAACCGTTGTGCTGGGCAAGGGCCTTACCGCCAACGGCGCGGAACAGACCCAAACGGTCGAGAAAGTCCTGCTGGACGGCAAAGAACTCCCCGCCGATTCCTACACCGTGAAGGGCAACACCGCCACTGCCCCCGGCAGACACACACTGACCGTCACCGCCAAGGGCAACTATACCGGCACTGTTGAACAGACCTACGTGATTGTCCCCGCCAAGGCGGAGGATGCCCCCGACGGTGAGATTGCGATCGGCAGCGGCGAGGTGAAAGTGGTTGTCAAGTCTGAGGGCACTGTGCCGCCCGCCACCCTGCTGACCAACAAAGCCGAATTGCTTGCCATGCTGGTGGACAGCGGCGACATTACCGCCGACGAGCTGGCACAGATCGCCGACGGCGCAAACGTGGACATTGCGCTGACCGTGAAAGAGGCCAATGTTTCCGCTGAAATCAAAACGGCGATGGCACAGGCCGCCAAGGGCTGCACTATCGGGCAGTATCATGACATCAGTCTGTTCAAGTACATGACGGTAAACGGCAACCAACAGGCCGGTGTTGCCCTGCACACGACCAAGGATGCATTGACGATTTCCGTTGTGGTGCCGGACGCGCTTATCCATACGGACAGTGCGGTCAACCGCACCTACTGCATTGTGCGCCGCCATGACGGTGCAATTACTGTGCTGGATGCCGCGTTTGACGCAGCCAGCAAGACGCTGACCTTTAAGACCGACCGCTTCTCCGACTACGCGATCGCCTATAAGGACACCGCCGTGCCGGGCATCGGCAGCAATCCGGGCAGCAACAACAGTTCAAACGACAGCGAAACCAAGAAGAACGAAGTTGCTGCTCCCACACCGGCCCCCACCCCGGCAAGCACTTCAAAGCCGTCCACCATAACGGCAATGCCGCAAACGGGCGATACCTCCAACCCCACGCTGTACGTCGTGCTTCTGGTGGCATCCCTGCTCGGACTTGCAGTTGTATTTGTCTGCAAGAAAAGAAACGATAAGTAATCGGTTATAAAGACAATTACAGATTGTTTTTGGCCCGACAGCCACAACGGCTGTCGGGCCTTTTTTGCGTTCCTTTTTTGAGTTTAAGGCGTTGTTGTCGTAGTTTTCACCCGACCCGCGCACCTCCAAATTTTGGGCTTTTTCAATGAAACTCAAAATTTTGGAGGTAACTATGGCTCACAAAAAAGAAGGCAATAAATATTGGATTTACGGTGAGGATGCTGCGCTGGCGGCACGTTTTACCAAGTATTTGACGAAAGTGTTGTATGCACGGCGTGCATCATACATTCGCACTAAAATGACTGAAGCTGCACATGAAGTCTCGATTGAAGAATGCAGCGGTGAAGTAGAGGAAACCTATAAACGGCTTAACGCACCTATTGAGGAACGTGTTGAAGCCAGACTGATGTGGGAGGGTATTCGCAACTATCTGCCTAAGTTGACACCAAAAGAGTGCGAAGTTATGATTGCCCTGTATATTGATAGACTGTCGGTATCTGAAGTGGCTGCCAAGCTGGGCGTTGAGATCAATACGATAAGCACTCATCGGCGTAATGCTTGCGAGAAGATTCGTAAAGAAATGGAAGGTAAGTAATATGATTGCATTTAAGGAATTACTGTTGCGGGCAAAACGTGGCGAGGAAAAGGCATTTGAGGAATTGTTTGCAATCTTTGAACCACTTGTGCGGAAATGTAGTATTGTGAACGGCCATGTGGATGAGGACTTGCGGCAAATTTTGCTGATGGAGTTTGTACAGGCTGTTCGCAAGTTTAGAATCTAAATAAAGGAAGGGAGATGCCAATGCATCTTCCTTCCTTTATTTACTAACACTCAACTTAAAACAAACCGTTTTCTTTTTGAAAGCACCAAATTCGATCCTTGAGATCGGCTAAAACATCTTTCGTAAGACAAAAATCAACTTGCTTGTAATCATTGCCTTTGATTCCGATCGTTGTGGTAACCCTATAAGGCAATTAAGGAGATACTTCTTAGGAATAGATGCAATACAATCCCGCTCAATGGCATCCAAACCCATTTGGCCGTATACTTCAGCTATATCAAAAGGCATAACATATATATCGGCGACATCAGCTTCACAGTATTTTCTGTCAAAGTCGGTTCCGGTTTTTCTCCAGTGTTGTTGGATTCGTTTTGTTAGCGAGGCTGCTGTTTGCCCAATATAATATATTTAATTGTATTATAGCAAAAAACACAGCTCCCGTGTAGCCTACAAAAATATTTTTGAAAAAATGCATTTTTTTCTCGAACTTTTCCATTATCAAAGCGATATTCATATATAGAGGGGCCAAAAACACCCTCTCTCCCCCTTGAGAACCTTGAAAGCAAAATATCCGAATCACCGGCTACATACAACTGACCTTGCCGCAACCCAAGGAGCATTTCGGCAGGTGCGTCCCGGCTTTGACGCGATGAGGCTGCCTAACCGCAGCGGAGCGCCCCCCAGAGGCGGGAGAGGTGGCGTGGAACACATACCTCAAGCGAAGGGCCAGCAATCATGATACGCACCGTGGCGATGCTCTCAAGGCGTCGGCGGTACTGCCAACAATGTGGTACAGGAAGCGGGAGCTGTTTCCAGCAGCCGGGTCGGTGGTTTGCCCTCGTATGTCCGGGGAGTAGTGTCGAATAGGGCGTACAATTTGATTTCAGATTATGGCGGTCACTTGTTTTCCACAAGTGGCCGCTATGCTTGTGGAATCAAATATGATACACATGAAGAAGGAAAATCTATGGAAATGAATTCTGTTATGGCTACGGAAATTGTAACCACAGAAGTGGAGCACATTGTGCTACCGCAAATCAGGCCAGCCGAATGCTGGGGCTGCCGCCGTATTACCTGCGGCGGCTTTGCAAAGAGGTTCCCGGCGTGGCATTTCAGTCCGGCATCAAGTGGTACATCAACTTGGGGAAACTAGTTGATTACTACAACAATGCGGGCAGAAATGCCGCTGGGTAAGAGCACAAAAGGGCCGCAATGTCAAGGGTGTCGTGCGTTCTGACGACAGCCTACCGCTTTTATGGCAAACGCTGTATAGTTTGGCTTGTCAGA
>OLNW01004350.1_pt1 | contig 10118 bp, 9 predicted proteins | sample 1672121 | NCBI WGS metagenome assembly OLNW01 (sample SAMEA3136648, study PRJEB25190) | human gut metagenome
CCATAAACGGGTTATCATCCGGTGCATTGCAGAATACAACCAGCTTCGCACATCCAAGGGAATCCTGATCCTTGCTGACCTCTGCTGTTTCAAGAACGATCTCTCCCATCAGTTTGACCGCATCCATATTGATACCGGTTTTGGTAGAACCGACATTTACAGAACTGCAGACACGTTCCGTAACAGCAAGTGCCTGAGGAATAGAACGGATCAGAAGTTCCTCTGCCGGTGTCATTCCCTTACTTACCAGTGCAGAATATCCACCGATGAAGTTAACGCCAATGGTCTTGGCCGCTTTGTCAAGTGTCTTGGCAACAGAGACAAAATCTTCTGTTGAATGACATGCCACACCGCCTACAAGTGCGATCGGTGTTACGGAAACTCGTTTATTTACAACCGGAATCCCGAATTCTGTTGCAATCTTGTCACCTGTAGCCACAAGATCTTTTGCCTTTGTGGTGATCTTGTCATAAATTTTCTGGTTCATAGTCTCCAGGTCACTGTCAATGCAGTCCAGAAGACTGATACCCATAGTAATGGTACGCACATCCAGATTTTCCTGTTCGATCATCTTATTTGTTTCATTTACTTCAAATATATTTAACATGTCGGTGCTCCTTTATTAAGGTTTATCGTAACTGTTCAGTCCCCTCACAGTTACGGTTTATCAGTTTTTATTTTAGATTCTGTGCATTACATTGAAAATATCTTCATGCTGGCAGCGGATCACTACACCGATCTTGTCACCGATTTCAGAAAGATCCTTTGAAATAGTTGCAGCGTCTTTTTTGGAAGCGCTGGTATCTGTGATCATCATCATGTTGAAATACCCCTGAACGATAGTCTGAGAAATATCCAGGATATTCACATTGTTCTCTGCAAGATAGGTACATACCTTTGCAATGATTCCCACGGTATCATTTCCTACTACTGTAATGATTGTTTTTTTCATAACTGTCTCCCTTTCTCTTATACGGTAACTGCCTCAGAAGCAAAATCCCTGTGCGCTACCTGAATTCTGAAATCTTTTGATTTGTAAGGGTTGTCTCCCATTGTTACCTCTGAACATACAGTTTCGTAAGCAAGTTCTTCATAATTGTTTTCCCTGCTTAAATGTCCAAGAAAAATCGCTTTCATATTATCGTGAAGAAGACGGCACAGAAGCCTGCCCGCATTTTCATTGGACAGATGCCCCTTCTCTCCAAGAATCCTCTGTTTCAGATAATAAGGATATTTCCCAACCTGAAGCATCCGGATATCATGGTTTGCTTCCAGAAGGAGTGCATCCAGATTCTGAAGATTTTCGACAATATATTCATTATAATTACCAAGGTCCGTCGCAATACCAACGGAACTTTCTCCACATTCCACGCGATAACCAACCGGCTGTGCCGCGTCATGAGGAATGGTAAAAGGATTGATGGTCAGATCCTTAACTGCGAAAGGCTCGTCCTCCTTTATCTCACGGAAAATCCCCTCCGGAAGTTTCCCAAGGGATCCGCTCTTGATCATGGCGTCTATCGTACCCTCCGTTGCATAAACCGGAATCCCGTATCTGCGTGCGATCACGCCCAGTCCCCTGATATGATCTGAGTGCTCATGCGTGATCAGGATCCCGTCCAGATCACGGCCTGTAAGATCGATGCTGTTGAGTCCTGCCTCCATCTTCTTTCCACTGATGCCGATATCCACCAGCATATGTGCCTGCTCAGATCCTATGTAAATGCAATTTCCACTGCTGCCGCTTGCAATACTGCAAAATCTCATAATGCCCTGATCCCTTCTTCGATCTGACTCCATGTTTCCTTCAGATCTCCGTTATTTTGTATGATATAATCTGCATGTTCCCGGAAAAATTCCTCTGTTGCCTGACGTGCAATGATGTTTCCGGCCTTTTCTCTTGTGTAGCCCCGGCTGCTCATCAGACGTTCGATCCGGATTTCCCGGTCTGTATGAATATACCACACTTTGTCACAGAATGCATCATAATGATCTTCCAGAAGAAGGGCAGCCTCCACTACCATGAGCGGGCAGCCTGCTCTTTGCTGTACCTCGATCTCATCCAGAATATACCTCTTTACAGCCGGATGAATAATATCATCCAGCTTCTGCCGCATTTCTTCATGGGCAAATACTACATCAGAAACTATCTTCCGGTCAATGGTTTTATCGTTTTTTATGATTTTTTTTCCGAACAATGCGATAACCAGATCATAACAGATACCGTCCGGTTCCATGACCAGATGACCGATTTTGTCTGCCTGCAGCACACAGGCGTTGAATTCTTTCTCCAGATAATCGAGGACGGTGCTCTTGCCGGCACCGACCCCTCCTGTAATTCCTATAATCTTCATTTATTTTGCCTCGTACCAGTTTTCGCCCTGGTGCATGTCAATCTCAAGCTCCACGGACAGATGTGCGGCACCCTTCATTTCTTCTTCCAGAATCTTTGACACAATGTCAATTTCTTCTTTTTTGGTTTCGATCAGGAGCTCATCGTGTACCTGAAGGACAAGCCTTGACTTTAATCCTTCCTGTTTCATTCTTTCGTATACACGGTTCATCGCGATCTTGATAATGTCTGCCGCACTTCCCTGGATCGGTGAATTCATCGCCACCCTCTCTCCGAAGGAACGCTGCATGAAATTGCTGGATTTAAGCTCCGGTACCGGACGGCGGCGTCCGAGCATTGTCGATACATAGCCTTTTTCTTTCGCTGTTTTTACAAGTTCATCGAGAAATCCCTTAATCTTGGGATAGGTCTCAAAATATTTCTCGATATAGGCTGCTGCCTCTTTGCGGGTAATACTTAAATCCTGGCTTAAGCCAAAAGAACTGATGCCGTATACAATTCCAAAGTTGACTGCTTTAGCATTTCTTCGCTGAAGCGGTGTAACCTCATCAAACGGCACATGAAAAACCTGAGAAGCCGTCAGTCGATGGATGTCCTGTGCCTCCCGATATGCCTGGATCAGTTTCTCATCTCCGGACATATGTGCAAGGACTCTCAGCTCAATCTGAGAATAATCCGCATCCAGGAACACGAATCCGTCTTCCGGCACAAAAACCTTACGGATCAGTCTTCCAAGTTCCATCCTGACCGGAATATTCTGAAGATTTGGTTCTGTACTGCTGATCCGTCCGGTTGCCGTGATCGTCTGGTTAAAGGTAGAATGAATCCTTCCGTCTGCTTCGATCACAGCGCTCAGTCCATCCGCATAGGTGGATTTAAGCTTGGCAAGCTGGCGGTATTCCAGGATATTCTTGATGATCTCATACTCCGGCGCAAGCTTCTCCAGAATATCTGCTGCTGTAGAGTAACCTGTCTTTGTCTTCTTGCCGCCCGGGATCTCCATCTTTTCAAACAGGATCACACCCAGCTGTTTCGGGGAATTGATATTGAATTCTTCACCGGCCTGCTCCCAGATCAGCTTTTCCAGTTCATGAATACGGATACTCAGTTTCTCACCGTAATTCTTCAGTTCCTCGCCTCTGACACAGATTCCCCATTTCTCCATGGAATCCAGGGTGAATACCAGCGGAAGCTCGATTTCTGTATAAACCTTCCACATTTCTGTCTCATGAAGAGCTTTTTCGATTGGCGCTCTGGACGCAAGGACAGTGTACGCCACATAACAGGCATAGCTTCCCAGGCTGTCCAGAGATTTCTCCCAAGCTGTCCGGAAGGTGTCTTTACCTAAAAGGTCTTCACGAGTCGGAAGTAATTTTCCGTCCAGATATTCCTTTGCCACATCATCAAAGGTATAGGAGGATTTTAACGGATTCAGAAGATACACTCCAATCCCCACATCAAATACCTTAGAAGCTTCTGTAAGCTTCACATGCTTAAGAACACTCTTGACATCCATACAGCACAGTATTGTCGTCTTTGAAAGTTCCTCTAACTTACCGCAGAGATACTCTCCTGTCACAAGTCCCTCCACCGGGATATGGTAGACCTCATTTTCCTCCAGTGCGATTCCAACTCCATAGACATTCTCTTTGTCACAGAGCAGTTCTATGCCTGCACAGACTTTGGATGCTGCTTTCTGAAAAAGTGCCTCGGCTCCGGCCAGATCTTCACAGGTAAAAAAATCATCCGCCATGGTCTGCTCCGGCACACTTGTCACGTCAAAACGTCCCAGAAGATTCTTGAATTCCAGGCGTTTACAGAGTTCGTAGGCTTCCGGAGTATAGAGATTTCTAATCCGTGCCTCCTCATAGGAGAACTCGATCGGACTCTGTGTATTGATCGTTGCCAGGGATTTACTTAAAACTGCCAGATCATAATGCTCACGAAGAGATTCTCTCGCCTTGTTCGGTTTCACTTCTTCAACATGTTCATGGGCATTCTCAATAGAACCATACTGTACGATCAGCTTGGTGGCAGTCTTCTCTCCTACCCCCGGAATTCCCGGGATATTATCTGCGGAATCCCCCATCAGAGCTTTCAATTCAATGATCTGAGGCGGTGTGACCTGATATTTCTCCAGAACCTGCTCTGCATGAAAATTCTCAATCGTCGTTTTGCCGCGGGATGTCTTGGGAAGGCGGATCATGATCCTGTCTGTCGCAAGCTGGAGAAGATCTCTGTCTCCTGAGAGGATCGTGACCTCCATGCCCTGTTTTTCACTTCGAAATGCCAGCGTACCAAGAAGGTCATCCGCTTCATAACCTGCCATGGAAACTGTCTTCACGCCCATAGAGGTGAGGACTTCTCGGATCAACGGTACCTGCTCCCGAAGTTCCACAGGCATTGGCTTTCTTGTTCCCTTATATGCTTCATACATCTTGTGCCGGAAAGTCGGCTCATGAAGATCAAATGCAACGGTCAGATACTCCGGCTTCTCCTCCTCAAGGATACGAAAAAGAATATTCAAAAATCCATAAACCGCGCCTGTATGTTTCCCCTCTGAGTTTGTCAGATCCGGAAGTCCGTAAAAAGCACGGTTCAGTATGCTGTGTCCATCTATCAACAATATTTTTTCACTCAAGTTTCCTGTCCTCCTGTTATATATCCAGTTAACTGAATATAACCAAAATCGCAAATACACACAAGGCTATGGCAGCACACACGCATAAAAGCCCTGTCACAAAATACATAACCCGCTTCTGATGGATGTTCCTCCTGGTTCTACGGATCTCCTGCTCAAGAAGCTTCTTAAAATCGAGAACCTTTCCATCTTTATCCTCATCCAGCTGCTGCATTGCCTCATGAACAATAAAATAAGTCTCCAGTTCGTCATAACAGGAGGGACAATGTTCTATATGATCCAGGAATCCCTCAAGTTCATTCATAGACAGGCTGTGGTCAATAAAACGTGTAACCATGCTCTCTGCTGTCCTGCAATCCATTTCCGTCACTGGCTGCCACCTCCTGTTTCTGTTCTGTACCACTGATTTTGTTTCGGATTTTATTCTGTCACTGTAGTATAGCATAAAAAAAGACAGTTCTCAATGAAATTTACCGGAACTGTCTTTTGGTGTGAACTCAAATGTTTTTATTCTTTTGCAAGGCCGACTTCCTGAGCCTCTGACGGAGTCTCGAGAATCTTCATAAACTCTTCTCCTGTAATGGTTTCATGTTCATAGAGATATTTTGCCAGTTCATGAAGCTTACCTATGTTGTCCTTAAGTATCTGAAGCGCCTTCTCATGCTGGGTACGTACAAGCTCTACCACTTTTTTATCGAGCAGTGTCTGCGTTTCAAAGGAGCAGGCAAGACTGCTGTCTCCTCCCAGATACTGATTGCTGACACTTTCCATCGCAACCATGTCAAAATCCTCACTCATGCCATAGCGTGAGATCATTGCTCTGGCGATTTTGGTTGCCTGTTCAATATCATTGGATGCACCTGTGGTAATAGAATGGAAGATCAGTTCCTCTGCCGCACGTCCACCGGTAAAGGTAGCGATCTTGTTTTCCAGTTCTTCCTTGGACATAAGGAAATGTTCCTTCTCATCTACCTGCATGGTATATCCAAGTGCTCCTGAAGTACGCGGAATGATCGTGATCTTGTGTACCGGTGCAGATTCTGTCTGCTTCGCCGCAACCAGCGCATGTCCGATCTCATGGTAGGAAACGATCAGCTTCTCCTTATTGGAAAGAACACGGTTCTTTTTCTGATAGCCGGCAATTACAACTTCAATGCTCTCTTCAAAATCTGCCTGGGTCGCAAATTTACGTCCATCACGAACTGCTCTCAGTGCCGCCTCATTGACAATGTTGGCAAGCTCTGCACCAGAAGCTCCGGCAGCAGCCTTGGCAATCTCATCAAATCGTACCGTATCTGCAATCTTGATCTTCTTCGCATGAACCTTGAGGATTTCCTCACGTCCCAGAAGATCAGGAAGTTCTACCGGAATTCTTCTGTCAAAACGACCCGGACGGAGAAGTGCCGGATCAAGAGAATCCGGACGGTTTGTCGCTGCAAGGATCACGACACCCTTGGATCCGTCAAAGCCATCCATCTCTGTCAGAAGCTGGTTCAGTGTCTGTTCACGCTCATCATTACCGCCTGTAAATCCTGCACCGTCACGCTTCTTACCAATCGTATCAATCTCATCGATAAAGACAATACACGGCGCCTTCTCATTGGCCTGCTTAAAAAGATCACGGACCTTGGCCGCACCCATACCAACAAACATCTCTACAAATTCAGATCCTGAAATAGAGAAGAACGGTACCTCAGCCTCACCTGCTACTGCCTTGGCAAGAAGAGTTTTACCTGTTCCTGGAGGGCCTACAAGAAGAGCTCCCTTCGGCATAGATGCTCCGATCTCCGTGTATTTCTGCGGATTGTGGAGATAGTCAACGATTTCTGTCAGAAGCTCCTTGGCCTCATCTTCCCCTGCCACATCAGAAAATTTAATTCCTGTGGATGATTTGACATAAACCTTGGCATTGCTCTTTCCAAAGGACATTGCTCCTCCGGGACCACCGCCCATAGATGACATCATTTTCTTGCTCAGCCAGCGTCCAATAAAGATAAAAATCACGATCGGTACAACATAGCTCAGGATAAGCGTCATAAAAATTGACGGGTTTTCTGGAAGGACCTCATCCATTGTTACCCCTGCGTCAAGCAGACGGTTCACAAGATCAGGATCATCCATCTTAACCGTCTTGCAGAGAACACTGTCATCGGAAGCTTCTGTCCCTGTTTCATAATAAATGTAATTCTCTTCCACAGTGGCCTTGGTGACATTACCCTTCTCCACATTCTCTATAAATGTAGAATAATCTGTCTTCTGTATACTTCTTTCCTGCACTGCCGGAACTACAAGCATATTCAGAAGAATGATAACGATACCGGCAATGATGTAATAGACATACATTGGGATCTTTTCTGGTTTCTTACTGCCAAACTTCATTTAACTTCTGTCCTCCATATCTTCGAAAGCATCCGGTATCTTCAGTATTCCCGTATTCCTTCGAAATCATTTATGTCATGTACCATACCATTTTTTTCACAGTTATTCAATGTTCATTGTATGAAAAATTATAAACTTTTCATAAAACATTTTTCGACAGAAATCCTGGAAGTAAAACAATTTCTCCCATGCAGTCCGTGATTCTCATGAGAATTCTCACAAAAAGAAAAAGCCCTGAAAAAACTCAGGACTTTTAAAGTGCCGCTGGCCGGACTCGAGCCGGATTCTTTGAAAATCCGCAAACACCAGTAAATACAAGAAATTCTCCGAAAGCCCTGTAAAATCAATACTTTTATTATGTTCCGCGTTACAAGATAATGTACAATAAAACATAGAAACTGCACACTGGTTCTCACGAAAGTTCACACGAAAATGATGATACAATATGCTCCCGGCAGAGGGTACCTGCCGGGATTTTTTTATACCCTGGTAATGTAACGAGCTGCCACAAATCCGTAGTACTTATTTACAATACGGACATAATACCAAGTACTGCCATCAGCAGCCTTGATTGTATCGCACACATCAATAAGATTATGTTGTGCAAGATACGGGTATTTTTTGATGGTTGGATTCTCTTTGCCTGGCCAGGAACGGACGTTGAGCTCGGCAGTATTGACCATGCCCACCCATTTCGGAACTTTGCTAAGCTGCACTGCAGTCTCTGTGGATTTCAGGTCTTCTGTTGTACCATAATCGATCCATACGTAGCCATCAATCGCAGAATCTGTGAGTTTATATTTCTTATTGCGGCACGCTCCGCCGTTTGCCACAACACCTGGTGCGCTGGATGTATTGCCTTCATTGGTGTAGACGTAGGTTGCGTCATACGAGTTTACGGATCCGATGTGTGAGCCATTCCGGAAGATGATCAGCGCACCTTTCTTTGGTGTGCTGTGCCAGGTTCCTTTCTGTTTGGCATGACGGGTGACACTCTGGCAGTTGTAGAAGCCGCCACCCATGATCTGAAGGGCTTTGGTCAATCCAAACACTTTGACCAGTTTCCAGAACTGGTAGACCGCACACCACGGCTGCCCCTGGCATCCCGGCTGATTCCAGTTATTTACATCACGGGCAAACTTGGTGTAGTTCTTGTCACCAGCGTTCTTGGTAAAATCATCCAGATAAGCATTACTTTTTTTCTCCAGATATGGTTTTGTGCCGCCATTGTTGGCGTAATAATCTCCAAGCTTGGTATGTTCCTGTAATTTGTTCACAGTTGTTTCCTCTTTCTTCTCAATTTCTTCGGAGTAATCCTTATAAAATACGTTGCGATCTACAGTTCCGCTGATGCCTGGAATCTTGGCTTTTGAGCTATACTGCCAGCCCACGCCAAAATCTGGTCGGAGTCGTTCCTGAAGCCATCCGTCATCGTTAGCCGGATAGCGGGCAATCCAAAAGTCATACTTTTTCAGATGACTGCAGATCACGTTCTCGTACCAGTCCACATTGCAATAGATAGCAAATTTATATCCCGCTGCCTCTACGATCTCGCGGAAGGCATCTGCCATCTTGTGGATGCTCTCGGATCCAAGAGATCTCTGATTGTTGTATTCCAGATCCAAGAATACCGGAAACTGGATCCTGCGTCCATTTAATGTACTTACTACCTTACGGGCTTCTCTCTGGATCTCTGCGATCGTCATTGCATAGGAGTATTTGTAAACACCGACAGGGATGTTATATTTGTTGCATCCGGCCAGATTGTTTTCAAACTGCGAATCAACAACATTGCCAGCTTCTGTGATCCGGAGAATTGCAAATCCCATTCCATAATCTGCGACTGTTTTCCAATCAATCTTGCCCTGCCAGGCTGATACATCAATACCTTTAATTTCCATGTTTTTACCTCCTGCTTTCATAATGAGAAAAGGGATGATCTCTCATCCCCAGGTCACTCGTCTTTGTGTGTCTGTTTGATCAGCTGGTTGACATATGTAGAAAGACCAGCTACTAGGATTCCCTGTACGATAGCCGTGAAGATTGCCATCACAATATCCTGTGGTGTCTCCAGCGTGGTTGTGGCAAATACATACATTGCACAGATCACAACGCTGATCCCGCCAAGAATAAGCGGGATGTACTTATCTTTTACTGCCTGTGCCTGCTTGAGTGCCATCCCCGCAAAATACAGGGCAATGGCTACCACAATAAGTTCCGGTTTTACATAATTTACAATCTGTTCCATAATCATTCTCCTTTTCTTTTAATATGTAGCTCTTCGATTTCCTGTTTCATTTTGGTCACCATGCCGTTTCCGCCTAGTTCGTGATATGCTGCATACATCTCGCAGTAATTCTGGTAAGCATATGACGGGATGGTTCCAAGGGCTGTATACTTTGCGTGATACTCTATGAGCTGGACGCGAAGCAGAAGCATCGTTCCTTTGCTGTTAGCGTCTCTGTCTTTTTTCTGATTTTTCAGGAGCCAGACGATGTAGCCTAAGAGTACCGGTAATACAATAGTATATGTCTGGATAAGTATTTCTTTCACTATTCCACTCTTTCTCCGGTTGCGCCGGCGCAATTAAAAATAAACATAAAAATATATCAAATCAAGGCAGTTATTCAATATTTTTTTTGCTAAGAACTGCATTGATATAACTTTAAGGTAGAGTAGGCGGATGAAATTTTCATCCGCCCCTCATCAAACCGTGCATGAGGTTCTCCCTCACACGGCTTTCCG
>OLNW01004355.1_pt1 | contig 10108 bp, 4 predicted proteins | sample 1672121 | NCBI WGS metagenome assembly OLNW01 (sample SAMEA3136648, study PRJEB25190) | human gut metagenome
TGCTGCATATTCCCATAGCACAGATGACCGGGGACAATGCGTTCTACCGCAGCGTCGTGAAGAGCCTGCGGAAGGGATGGTGGCGCGCCATGAGAAACCCTTACCTTACGAAAAAGAATAAGTGTTATCATACACTGTTCGCCATAGCGCCGAAGGGGATCCGGGTGCTGCACAAGAAACTGAAGCACATATGAAGAGCACATATTAAAGAAAGAATTGAGTTTCATGAAAAGAAAATTAGCATTTCTGGGAGCCATTCTCCTGGCGGCATTCATATTTACCTACGAGGGCAATACTTACCGGACCCATGCGCTGGACGAGGAAGATCAGGCATGGATCGACGAGGCCGGGGAAGCATTGCAGAAGATCGTGGAAGAACGGGAAGTCATGGCACTGGTCTATCTGTGTGATGAGCTGCCGATCCGCTCGGAAGCGGATAACAGCAGTGCGATCGCAGGCACCGCAGCCAGCGGACAGATGGTGGAGATCCTGGATGTGGCCGTGGATGAGGACTATCAGGTCTGGGAAAAAGTGTCCGCGGAGATCAGCGGTAAGACCTATGTAGGATACATCCCCAGAGATCATCTGGCATGCTCCGACGAACGTTTTCTGGAATGGGAAGAGCTGTATGGCATGAATCCCGGAGCGGAAGTGATGTTGGCAGAGGAAAATGCCACGGGCGTCTATGCGGACATCGAAGAGTTCCCGGAGAGCCACCGCCCGGCATTGCAGGCGTTGAAACAGCAGCATCCCAACTGGACTTTTGTGCGGCAGAATACGGGACTGGATTTCCAGACGGCGGTAAATAATGAATTACAGGGCGGAAAAAGCCTAGTTTATAAGAGCTACGGAGACTATTGCAAGGAAGGACAGCATAGTCCCAACTGGTATTTTGCATCGGAGGATGTACTGAAATTGTATATGGATCCGAGAAATGCGTTACAGGAAAATGCTATTTTCCAGTTTGAACAGCTGACGTACAATGAAAGCTACCACACAGAGGAAGCCGTAAAAAATTTCCTTGAGGGAACTTTTATGAACAGCAGTCAGAACGCGCCCGGAACGGATATGAAGTTCTATCACATTTTCTGGGCCATCGGTGCGGAGGAGAACCGTCAGGTCAGTCCGTTCCATCTGGCAGCCAGAGTGCTGCAGGAACAGGGACAGGGCACCATGCAGAATGGTGTGCTTACCGGCGACTATACTTGTAATGTACATGCCGGGGAGGGCGGGCTGGATGCGTTTTCTCTCTGGAACAACCGGGAAGGCATGGAATATATTACTTATACCGGCAGTTTTGATTCCGAGGGAAAGGCGTTGGTAGAACAGCCCTCCGAGGAAATCCGGAAAAAACTGCTGGAAGGAACAGATGATACGGATCTGATCCTCTACGCTTATGATGCGACCGGCGAGAACTGCCTTTGGCAGGGAACCGGTGCGGAGACTTCCGTGGCGGATTATCGATTTGGCGGGGAGCTGATCGGATTGGAGACCCGGCCGGAATATACCTCCTATTAGGTGCCGGAGACTATGGCAACGGATGACGACGGAACAGGAAGCACAGGAGAGACAGGCACTGAAAAACCCCAGATCCGCATCTTTGACGGAGAGGTCCAGTGGTTCGACGGAAAATACTGGGTCAGCGCAGGTAATGTGAAATAGATGGCAAAACAGGATCCTTTTGCAGCATACGAAGAGAACCATGATACGGCAGCACCCGGAGACACAGCGGGAACTACCGGAGGCGATACAACAGACGGAAATGTCGGGCAGAACATTATCGGAGGCAATACCACCGGAACAGCTAGCGGTAACAAGAATTCCGGAACTATTCAGAAACCCACAGCTACACCGAAGCCTACGACAAAACCGTCTACCACAAAACCCGCTACCACCAAACCTTCTGCAACTCCAGCACCAGCGGCAACCCCGGCACCGGCGCAGAGCAATGACAACAGCAGTTCCGGAGACAACGGTTCCGGCAGTAGTTCCAGCAGCTCTGACAGTGGAAGTTCGGGAGGCAGCAATTCCGATGGCGGAAGCACCGGAGGAGACAGCGGTAACAGCGGCGGAAGTGACGTGGATATGGAGTGGACACCGGATCTGTTGTAGTCCGGCACGTGCGATAGCCATTTACATATTACGGATGCTATAAGAAGAAAGGATCTTCGAATACCAATGAAACGTACAGAGCACTACCAGCTACCGTGCGTATCGCATGTGGCGGAATGGCTGGGCACAGGCCTACGGTGTCGGCTGGGAGGAACGCCTGAAGGTATTGAAAGATGATTCCGTGAAAAATCCGGTATTTACGCCGTTAAATTACGTGGAACTGCTTATGTACACAGATCTTCAGCCGGAGAATGGGTATGTGTGGGTGAACTCTGCGTGCGCGGAATACTATGGGAAAGAATCTGTGACAGTAGAGACCAAATAACGCATGTGCTGAAAGACAATATTTTTTCATCGTTGCTTCTTTTAGGTAGTTACAAAATATGGCTATCCATCAAGAAGATTCAGAAACAGTATTGATTGTATATGTGTAATGAAAAAATTGCAGAGAAGATAATGAACAGAAAAATACAACAAAGGACATCGGTGGAAAGATCGATGTCTTTTGTTGTATAATCATGTTATAATACCGCAAGAGGAGTAGGACATGCAGATCGGTGACAAAATTAGGATCACTATGCTGCCGGCAAGAGCAGGGGATTGTATCCTCATTGAGTTTCTTCAAGAGGACTACCGGATATTGATAGATGGCGGCTATGCGGATACCTATGATAATTATCTCAGAGATAAACTATTGCGCCTGAACAAGGAAGGCAAGAGAATCCAATTATTGATAATCACCCATATTGATGCAGATCATATTGGCGGAATACAGGCCTTTTTAAAAGAAAACGGAAGCGCATCAAAGCCTAACATTATAAGGGTAGATGAAGTGTGGTATAATTCTTTTTTTAATATCTACGGCGAACCTGAGTGCACAGGAAACCTGCCGGATTATGTGCGACTGATGTTACAGGGGAAAGCTTTGCAGGGAACACGGGAGTGTAAAAAAGGAAACGGGGATATCAGCGTGACACAGGGAAATACGGTAGCAGAATTACTGTCTGCCAATGGATACCGCTGGAATAGTTCCTTTGAGGGAAAAGCGGTGTGTGTGGAAAACAAAGAAAGTATCTTGTTACATGACAGGATTGCTTGCAGACTATTGGGACCGGGGGAAGAGGAACTCCATAAGCTGACCCAGTATTGGATCAGGGATATGAAACGAAATGTCCGAAATTTTAAAATCTATGAGGATGAATTATATAATGCGGCATTTGAGGGGACGTTCTTAAATGACGGAACTGCGGAACCGGAACGAAACACAGGGAATATCAGCTATGGGGCAGGAAAAAACAGGTGGGATATCCAAGATTACGCTGCCGGATGGAATCATAAAATCGACACCAGTATCACGAATGGATCGTCAATAGCATTTCTTCTGCAATACGAGGCAATTACCATGCTCTTCCCGGGAGACTGCCCGATACAGGTATTTCAGGAGAAGTTACCGGGGCAGATCGAGGTAGTAAAACTGCCGCATCATGGTTCCTGTGCCAATATCAGCAGAAAATTTATACAGGAAACACAAGTCACCTATTATCTCCTGTCCACAAATGGAGAAAAATATGACCACCCATCACCTTGTGTGATCGGAAGCATCCTGCGGGAAACTCCCAACCGGGCAAAAATTGTGAAAAACTATGAAATAGAAGTACTGAAGACAATAGGAGAAACAGAAGGGGATTCCTATGAATGAGAAAGACAGAATTGCAACAACAAAAATAGAAAAAATAGTATCTAAAGTAGATGGGAAAGAAAAAGGAAACGCTTTTCTCGTAGATTCAAAGAGAGCACTTACCGTAAAACATTGTGCGGAAGCGGAGCGCGTAAAACTGATATTCCCGAATATGGGTTACAAAGAAGTATGGGCAGTACCGCAGCTAACCGGAATGGGAGAAGAGGAGCAGTTTGTCCTGTTGGAGCTGGAGACAGAAGTGGAAGCGGAAGAAGTTGCTTTTGAAGCATTACAGCTATTTCCGGGGGAAGCATCCGGAATCTATGGATTTGATGCTAATTTTTTCGCAGATGGCCGATGGAGCAAACTCAGATTCACGGGTACAGTGACGCAAAATGAGAACAGAGTTACCGATCTGTTGTTTGATACAGAGACCAATAAAGAGGCTGATTTCTCGGGATTGTCCGGAAGCCCGATCATTGCAGACGGAAATATCATAGGAATCGTAGCGCAGCAAAATACAGAAGACGGAAAAGCAATTGCTATCAAGGGAATCAGTGTCAGATCGAGTATCGAATTTTTCCGTGCAAACGCCATTCCTGTGGTAAAAAAGGAGCAGGGAGAGTATCAGCAGCAGAAGGAACTGACGTTTGGAGATCACTGTCAGGTACGTACCCCTGTGACCATCGCCGGAATACAGGATCTACAGACCAGATTAGAAGGAACCTATAAAGAAAAGCTGGAAAAAACGATAGAACTGCATCGAACGGGGAATATCAGTGAGGCATGGGATCAGCTGAGCAGACAAATCACGGAGCTGGACAGCGATCCCTATATAAGAAACGAGATAAAAGCCGAATTCTATTACAGAATGTCAATCTGGTATCTGGAAGATAAAAATAACATAGCCAAGGCACAGAAAAAGTTTGATAAGGCCATGGAATTAAATCCGGAATTAGACGGCTGTGTCTTCAGGGCAATCAAACAGTCCATGACCGGTGAAAATGCCTGTGCGGAAGACCTTCTGGAACCGGTGAATACGGTTGATAAATTCAATGTCTATCTACAGATATGTATTAATACCGGAAAAATTGAAAAAGCATCGGAAAAATATCTGGAAGTGGATGATGTGATTCCAATGAATGCAGGAAGCTGCTATTTGATCAGCATCATGATGCTCCTGCAGCAACAATACGAGGATGCAGAGGAATATATTGAGAAAGCACTTGCAAAAGAGCCTGTGAATCCGTTTTATCACTTGATCAAAGGCGTTATTTTCTACTGGAAGGCATTGCCGGAGGATATGCGTTGTGAGAATGAACTGTATCCGTCCATGCTTATGACTGGCATATTGCACCTAGAGGAAAAAGAACTGCTCACCAGTGCACGGGAAGAATACCGTCAGGCATTCCAAGCAGCAGAACAAGTGAACAACGAAGAATTGACGAAAGTGATACTGAATACATGGGTGAATGCTCTGTCGGTCGACGGAAGCTTCGAAAACGACATCATGGAACCGCTTCAGATCATACAAAGCAGATACCCACTGAATGTGACCGCAATGATTTACTGGATACAGAGAAAAATGCCGATTCCTCCGGAAGTAACCGTAGAAAAGCTGGAAAAGGCAGCAAAAAAAGAATCTGATAAAATCGGGTATGTGATAGCTGCCATTGAATTAAGTATTTATCAGCATGACTTGAAGAAAGCCAAGAGCCTCTTACATGAATACAGAGCGCTGTTCCTAAAAGAAAAGCATTGTGATTACTGGTATGAGTATATTGCCAGAACCGAAGATAAGAAAGAAAATCTGCAGAAATGGGAAGAAGAACTGGACGCAGATACAGAAGTGGAGAAAATCAGTAAAAACCGATTAAAATGTATGTTCCTGCAGCAGGATAGCGACAGAGAACAAGAACTGGAAACCCTTTTGCAGGCAAACTATGCACAGACGACAAGCCGGCTGGATCTGTTGAACCTGATCACCTATTATAGGGGACAGAAAAACTGGGTAAAAATGCTGGAATATGCAGAACTGTTGGTCAATAAACATCTGGACGATTACGGAATGCTGTATCAGATCCAGGGACTTGTGGAACTTCAGGAAGATGAAAAAGCGCTGAAAGTGGCCGATGCGTTGGAAGCTAAAAAAATATGGGGGACGGAAGCGGAAATAAGCTGGGACAAAATGCATATCTACCGGAGAATGGGGGAATATGATAAAGCAATTGCTGCCGGAGAAAAAGTATGGCTTGAGAGACCCTCAGAGCATATCGCACTGAAATTATCGGAACTGTATGCATTGAACGGACAGGAAAGTAAGGCATTGCACATTTTGCTGGCAGCAGAACAACAAGGTCTCTCGAATGTAACCATATACCAAAAAATAAGTGTGCTCTATCTGGATGCTGATAAAGCAAATGCTTGGGAATATGCCCAAAAGGCCGTCGAGGCCTCCGGGCGTCAGCCGGGAATCCTGCTATGGGCACTGGAGATCGCCAACCGGACCGGCAGAAGTGATTATACAGGGCAATATTTGCAGGAAGTAATATCCCATAAAGGGCAACATCTGTTAGAGACTAAGAGCATAGAGGAAATGCTGGAAATCATCGCGCAGAATAGACAGGAAACAGAGCAGCATACGCAGGCACTGTACGAAGGAAAAATGTTCAGTCACCTGTTTGTGGATGTCTCCAAGAGCACTTATGCAGAATATTTCCTGGGACAGTGGAATGCCGGCAACATGGTGCCGTTAGAATTTGGAGGGCACAACTACAGAGAAGAACAAATGACAGATCTGAAGCAGGGGGAAATCGTATTGGACTACTCTTCCTGCTTATTGCTGCAACAATTGGGGATATTGAGCAACCTGTTGGAGAGCATGCGGACGGTATATGTGTCAGGAGTGCTGTTCGGAGTGCTGGCGGAGGAAATACGCAAGGTTCCTGTCAGACAGGAAGAATTGGCGAGGACCAATTACCGGACGATTGAGAAATGCCGTGACTTAAAAGTAGAATTTGTCCCACTGGAGATACCGGAAGAAACAGCAAAACTGGATGCAATGCAGCGATTGCAGGCAATGAGAGAGGAAACTGCACAACATTACGGAGCAAAATGGGTATCCGGGGATGCGCAGGAGGCGCAGATCAGGGATACCGAAGTAATAGCACTGCTATACAGAATCGGCGGAATCTCAGAGGATACTTATAAACAATACGAGGCAGAGATTGCAGAAGTCAGAGACAACATCATCCGGGAATTGGAACAACAGATTCAGACATTATATGTAGACATAGACATTCTCGAAAAATGGGACGAATATAATCTGCTGGCTCCGATCGCCAGAAGATTCCGGCTGCTGTCGGATGCAGACAACTATCGCGCGATACAAGACAGATATCAAGAGATCCTGGACAAGAAAAAAATATGCGAACAATTAGAGGAGATACGCACTGTCCTGTTGCAGTATAAGGGAAACGGCAAATTGGTCTTTTTCCCGATGACGGAAGAAAAAGATGATATGATTTATACAAACATGCTTGCTTCCGGGCTGAAACAGGCAGAAACACAAAAAATTCCCTTCTGCGTAGATGACAGGACGATGACCGGTTATGCATCTGTGGGCGAAAATAATATTTATAATACCTTTGATCTCCTGCAATATCTCTACCGGTCACATAAGATCACCAGAGAAAAATATTGCGATACTTATGAAAAAGCAATTGCCCGGAAAATACAGTACGTAGTACCCGATACAGAATATGTCTTCTATACTTTAAACAGCGCCGGCATGGATGAGACTGCCGGAAGGCTTCTTGAGACCGATACACTCACAGCACTGAGAGAATATGTGCTGAGCGCCTTGGAGATGAACAGCTTCCTGCAAAAAGAGCGGATAGAACATGTAAATATCCCGGAGAGGGAAGCGTATATCCTATGCCTTCACAGAGAATCTATGGATCTGATTCGGAAAGTGTGGCAATCCGGGATGCCTTTCGAGAAAAAACATGCCGTTTCGAACTGGATACTGGAACACTTTTCCCAGTTTGCATTTGAATACGATGATTACATCAGTGAAGAGGGGAAAAAGGATAGTCTGGCAGTACAGCTGGCAGATCTGCTGATAAAAGGGACTCATATTACATGGAATGAAAACGATACAGCAGCGTATTACGTGTGGCTCGATTCTTGGATGAAACCATATTTTCAGGAAAATCCGGAGATGAATGAGAGGACCATAAAACATCTTGGACAATTCATGGATGCATTTATCAGACAATTACGTTCTGTAAAAAATCCTGATGAAAACAGGGTGGGCAGGTATATGTTCGCAATGGGAATAAAACATATGCCGGAGCAGTACAGGGAAGCACTTTTGCAAAATGAAGAGATCCGGCAATTGTATGATGAAGTTTACAACGTGTATGCAATTCTATTGTCTGAAAAGACTGCAGTTCCACAGGACAGAGTAAACCATTGGGAAAAACAGATACTGGAAAAAGGTGAAAATGATCCTGTGACCGAAGAATATAAAGGGATATCCTATACAATATCCTGGAATTACCTGTTGCCGGGGTATCCCAGAATGAATATATATTGGAAAGAGGGAGAGTCGGAAAAGGAAATGCATTTTCTGCTTGCCAGAGAGCACGGCAGGGAGAAAGACGATCTGTCGGATGAATTCGAAAAGCTTCGCAAAGAGAAAGTGCTGGAAGAAGACTGGCTGTTCAGAGAAGACATGCAGAAAATGGTGCTGCCGAAATCCCCGGAGTATTTCAAGCAATATTATGACTGCGAGACCGGAAAGAATCAGATGACACAGACCGCCCAGGCGCTTCCCCTTGAAATACAGGGAGGAGAGATGACGGAGGACGGCATGGAGGATAACCACAATCCCATCCGCCTGCTGCACACACTGGAGAGAAAATTGGCAACCGACAGCACGACAGAGGATATCATGGCGGTGATTACGGATTTGTTCTCTTATGCAGGAGAAGAGAGCAGAGAATACGGAATGCTCTATGTATTGCTGCTGCGATATATATGGCAGCTGTTCCGAAATACAGAACACTATCGAGATAATTCACCGGTAAATCTCATGATGTGGTCATACCTCTGGGCGGATCAGATGATGAGCACAATGATGAAGTCAGCGGTACAGCATCCGGCAGACAGAGAACACTGGCTTGGGGGATTGCAGCATATGCTGGGAGATATCAAGACGGAAGGATTGCACAACAGGACGAAACAGGGAGATCCTGTCTCCCCGGAAACGGTGAATCTGTATCGTATCTGCATCAACGGAACCCTGCAGCTGCTCAGCAGATATAAAGCTACACAACAGGTAGCATCCCAAACGATAGACCAGCTGTTGGAAAAATATCCGGAGTGGATGGAGAATGCGACATACTACAGGGAAGGCAATCTGACAGTAAAATCGAGCCGGATTACGGCCAATGCAATGTTCGCAAACAATTTCTATGAAGTGGTACGAGAAGTTGCGATTCTGGGGAAGTGTACGGAAAAATTATGCGACAAAGAACGTCGGGTCATCCTGTCAGATACCAGGCAACAGAGTCTGCGTGAAATCCTGGGGGAAGAGAAAATAACGCTAGAAGCTCTCATTTATCTGCTGCTTCTGACAAGAGAACCCATGAATGAGGAGACGCAGACTGCGGTACAACATATTATCGAAAAGAATGTCAAGCAGAATGCAATCGTATATGAGGAAAGATGGCAGACCGCTCTAAGCTATATCGTGCAGGAGCTCCCGGAGGATTTTCGAGCGTGGTACGAAGAGCATGAACTTGACAGAATCGGGAAAAAGCTGTGTGAGCATGAACTTACCTGGGAAGAAGCATACCGGCTTGTAGGAATCGTCGCCGATGGCTGGGAAGGTTTCGTCAGCTTTTGGGAGAAAAATGTGGACCAGCTGTCAGAGGAAGCCAAAAAACAGATCGCTGATGTCATCGGAAGCCTGCAATATGCGGCACCGTATGTTTATATGGATAGATTGCGGAAGATGCGGATACGACTTGAAATCTCAGCTATTCATGTGTAAAATTAGAGTAAAGCATTTGGACAGAATACGCTTTACTTACATTGAATTGGATTAGTTCAGGTAAAATGCGAAATGAAACCGAACCCGGTGGCAACTTTCGTAAAAAAGTTTGTAAGATTTTGTCGTATATTGTCATATAATATATGAAGGGATATACTACAGCATTAAAGTTAAGAGAGTTATGGAAAATAGAAAAAGGTTCAATGAAGGATAATTTCTAATTATGTATTGAAACATTAAGCGGCATAATAATCGGT
>OLNW01004363.1_pt1 | contig 10103 bp, 8 predicted proteins | sample 1672121 | NCBI WGS metagenome assembly OLNW01 (sample SAMEA3136648, study PRJEB25190) | human gut metagenome
TCGCAGTTCGGACCGAACATCGTTGCGATACCTCGCGCCTCGTTTTTGAGAAAAGTCAGCATTTCTTCCCGGTTCATGATTGTCCTCCGCCCCGCCTGTTCAGCGGCTTTCATTTTGTTTTCACTTTTTTCTTTTCAGAAAACGTTCCGGCAGACCTTTTTGCGCCGGGTAAAGTGACATTCTGTTGCTTTTCTCTTATTATAGCATATTTTCTTCCCGTTGGGTATGCCCTATCGTCCAAATTCCAGCCGCAAACATCATCCATGCGCAAGCCGAAAGCGGGAGCACCGTTTCCCAATAGCTGCCCAGCGACGCGAGCGCAATGAGTCCCGCCGCCGGCGTCATCCGCCTGTCCTCTGCCGCCGCAGCAATCGCCATCGCGTCCGCCAGATAGAAATACCGCTCGTGCATCCTCGGCAGGCAGAACACAATCATCAGCGGAAACAGCAGCGCATAGCGCAGATACATCCGCCGGTTCATCCTTCCCGCGCGGCGCACACCGGAAACCGTCAGCAGTGCACAGACGCCGAACGCCAGCCCCATGCCGAAATTGCCGTAGGCGTAGACATCCAGCCCGCTCGTATTCAGCAGCGCGAAGAAATTCGCCGCTCCGTAATTCAGTCCGGTATACAGCCCCGTTTGCGCCGTATAAATCGAGAGCAGCGCATGCAGGCTCTTTCCGCCGAGCAGCGCGGGAAGTGCTGTCAGAGCGAGTGTCAGCACAAAGACCAGCGCATCGCTCAGGCGGAGCTTTTTGTCCGCCCACAGCACGATAACCATCGGCAGCATAAACACGGCTTGCAGCTTAAACGCCAGCGACAGCGCAAAGCAGACCGCCGCGCGCGCGGGCTTTTCACGCAGAGCCAACGCCAGCCCCCAAAGCGCACACGCCGCGTACAGGCTGTCGCACTGGGCGAACATGCCGCCGTTGAGAACGACCGTCGGCAGAAGCAGCATCGCGCCAAACGCCGCCATATTGGGCTTCCCGTCCTTTTCCGCCAGCGACGCCGCCGCGCCAGCCAGAAAAGCGTCGCCGATGAAGGATACCGCCTTCACCGCATAGAGCGGCGGCACGGGCAGCCGCGTGATGATGAACAGGATATACTGATACAATACGTTATATTCGCCGATCTTCTGCCGCATGCCGTCGGCAAACGAGCCTGCGCTCAGCTTTTGCAGCCAGTCCGCCAGATAATAGTCATAATCTCCGGCAGAGCGCTCGATAAAGCTGACCCGCGCAAGCATCGCCGCCGCGCAGAGCGCACAAAGCCCCCATGTGCCGAGCAGACTTTTTTCGCTGCGCAGGGCAAAAACAAGCATGACTGCCAGCGGAAGTGCCAGACAGACAGCCGTTGCAACGCGCACGCTCATCTGTGCGTCGGCAATCAGGTTCAGCGTCCGCGTCATCATCAACAGAATGAACGCCAAAACCGTCAGCACCGCGCTGATTCCTTTGCCCGCGCTCCCCGTCGGCTTGATCAGTCCCTCGCGCATACGCTCATCCAGCCGGTCAAGCACCGCCCTCATGACAGACTGCCTCCTTCGCACCGGATTTCAGCTTCCGCAAAAGCTCCATTGCGATGACCACCGCCGCCGCGATGGCAATCAGGCTCAGTGCCTGCATCGGCAAAACCGTAAAGGAGAAGATGGCTTCCATGTAGCTGCACAGCGAAACAAGCTCCAAGGTCAGTGCCGCCGCCATGCGCCGCGGGTTGTTCGCCGCCGCAAACGCCAGCATGCCCGCCAGATACAGGCTCCGCGCGTTCATCTGCGGCAGAATGAGCGGCAGACCCGCCGCCAGCAGCAGCGCACCCAGAAGCATGGTGTCCCCGTCCGGCTCGCTGTGCGCATGAAGCATGGCAAAGACCACCATCAGCGAACAGGCAACGCCCAAATACATGCCCATGCCGCTGAACTCGCGTACGGAAGCGATGTTCATCAAGCCATATACGCCCGCCGCATGGTCGGCAAGCCCCACGTCGCCGAACGCCGCTTCGTCAATCTGCATTGCATAGCGCCCAAAGACCGCCTCCAGCCCCTGACCATCCAGCATGAATGCCGCCTGAAACGCGATAAACGCCGCCAGAAGCGCGAGAATATGACGGATGGAGACTTTCCTTTGCATGAAGAATACGAGCAGCAGCGGGAAAATAAACACGCTTTGCAGCTTCGTCGCCGCCGCCATGCCCCAGAGGATGCTTCCCCAGACCGGATGATCGTCCATCAGCAGGTACAGCCCCCAGAGCGTCAGCGCCGCAAACATCGCGTCGCACTGCGCCCAGCAGCCTACGTTCAGCAACATTGTCGGCGCCAGCACACAGGCAAACATACCCATGACCGCCGCGCCGGATTTTGCGCCCCGCTTTGCCGCCAGATTCAAAACAGCCAGTGCCGCCAGCGTCTGACAGACCAGATCAAACAGCTTGAGCGCAATCACCTGCGGAAAGTTCTCCAGTCGGGAAACCAGAGCCATCACGACCAGATAACCGCCCGACCATGCCTTGTCCTCCCAAGCCATCGCCGTCAGCAAATCGTAATTCCACATATCTGCGAGCATCGGCTCCAGCACCTTGCTCACTCGTCCCGGGCGAATGCTCAGCATCGCCAGATGCGCCGCAACCGCAAGCATCGCCAACAGCGCCGCGCACAGCAGCACCATCACCGGCTGATCGTTCAGCTTGCGCCATGCGCCCCATGTCAGCAGCGCCGCGCAGCACGCGCCCGTCAGCGCGATGACCGCCGCGCCCTCCATCGCCGCGCACAGCTTGACCGCCGCCAGCAAAAACGCAAGCGTCAGCACCGCGCCGAGCGCAAACCGCTTCTTTCCGGAAAGCCGCGCTTCCATGGCATAGCGAAGCGGGTCTTTCATCCATTGCTTATCCATTACGCCTTCACCTCCGCCAGACAGGCGTTCTCCTTGTCCTCATGCAGGCTCTTCCAGAGCGCCGCCGCCGTCAGCGCAACCGCCGTGCCCTGACACAGAGTCGCCCATTTCAGATCCATGATGGCGTCGCCCGGCAGACCCGCCGTATAGCAGATATAGGACGCCAGACCGAACAGCAGCGGCAGAACGACGCGCTTGGGGCAATATGCCGCCGCAACCAGCGACAGAACGTCCGCGCCGAAGGTATACCGCTCGTGCATCTTAGGCAGGAAGAACGGCACACCGCCCAGCACCAGCAGGCACGCCAGCACAACGCTCTCCTGCGTAATCTGCTCACGGCGCAGGCAGAGCAGCAAGCAGACGGCAGCCAGCATCGCCATGCCCAGCGCAAGCGCCATGCCGCTGAACATCGTGTAGAGCATCTCCTTGTCCATGCCCGTCGGCAGGAAGTTATACAGGCTCGGTCCGTTGACCGTAATGAAATTATACGTTCCCGCCTGCGTCATATAGACCGTCAGCGCATGGTGCAGCGATTTGCCGCCCCAGAACGCCGGAACCATCATGCCCAGATAGGCGGCAGGAATCAGCAGCACATGGCGCAGCTTAATATCCTTCCTCAGCCACAGCGGCAGAAGCACCGGCAGGAAAAAGACCGTTTGCAGCTTAAAGGACAGTGCCGCGCCGAAGAACATCATGCACGCCGCGCCGCGCTTTTTCAGCCCCATATACAGAGCCATCAGGCACAGCGAGCAGTAAATTGCGTCGCACTGTCCCCAGTATGCACCGTTAAAGACGACTGTCGGCAGAATCATCGTCAGATTGAGGATCATCAGCTTTGAGCCGGTTCCGCGAATCTTCAGGCTTGCCAGCTTCATCACCGCATAGCCCAGCAGCAGATCCGCCAGAATGGACGCCGCCTTGACCAGATACTGCCATGGATAGTTTTTCACTCGGGAAATCAGCAGCAGGATGTACAGGTAGGGCGGAGAGTAATCGCTGGCGATGTATGTGCCCAAGCCCTCCTTGATGCCCATCTCGGAGTATTCATAAATCCAGTTGCTCAAAAAAATGTCGTAGTCGTCGCTCACATAATCCAGCAGCGATATCTTCGCCAGCAGGATTGCGCCGACCAGCACACTCAGCAGCACCTGCGCCCCCAGCGACATCTTTCGCCCGATTCGCAGCTGCACCAGCAGCGTCACGGCATACAGCGCGGTAAACACGCCCGCCGTGAACCGCGTCAGCTCCTCCAGCCGGAACGCCGCGAATTCATCCAGCCGCGCATAGCGCGCATGATAAGCGAAAACAGCGAAAACCGCCGTTGCCAGCACGAACAGCAGAGCCTGCGCCCATGCCGGCACACGCCGCTTTGCCAGCGTGCGCAGAGCGTCATCCGCAAAATCCTTGTTCATATGTTCTTCCTTTCCGCAAAAGCGCAGGATAAAGCCCCGTTGCGCTTTCCGATATTTCTTCGATTTTCATTATACTGAAAAAAACGGCTTCTGTACAGGGCAAACTCCCCCAGCGCCGTCATTCTTTCGCCTTTTCGCGCATAGATATGAATCGTTCATCATTGCTCACATTTTTGTGCGCTTTTCACCGTATCCGCGCAATATTGCCGCTGTATCATGGTTTGCAAATCAAGCGCGCTTGCGGCGTTCAAATTTTCCTTTTTCGAGGTGATATCCTTGCAGCACAGCCATGTTATACAGCCGATATACGCGCCGAAGCGGGCGGCATGCGATACCGAATTCTCCCCCGCGTTTTACAAGCCCTATGAAGCGGCGGTTGAAACCGCCTTTCTGACGCTCTGCGCCGCACGGACGCAGTTTGAGCTGGATACGCCCTACGCCGTGCGCAGCATGACGTTTCGGCTGAAATCTCCCGCTTCCTTACAGGATAAGCTCGTTCGGCGCGGGCTGGCGCAGGATGCCTCCGGCGCGGCGATGCTCAACGACATCGCCGGTCTGCGGGTCGTGCTGTCCTCAATCGAAGCCGTCTACCGCTTTGCCGAGCTTCTGAAAAAGATGGACAGCTGGCAGTTCGTCCTTGCGCGGGATTACATCGCCTGCCCCAAAGCCAGCGGTTACCGCGGTCTGCATCTGGTGATGCACGTTTCCGTCTGCATGGAGCGTCAGCGCGCCGTCGTTCCGGTAGAAATCCAGCTCCGAACACCTGCGATGGACATGTGGGCTTGCGTAGAGCATGATCTTTGCTATAAGCCGGTGAAGGAGGCCTGACGCCTTTTTTCAGACTTTTGCCATTCACGCCATTTCCTGCAATATGAAAGGGGCTGTCAAGCTTAAACCGAACATTTCAAGAAACAAATATCTAAGCATTTGTGGATATGGGGCTTTGCCCCATCGCCCCACCAAAGGGCTTTCCGTACGTTTACGGTGCCCGTTTGGCACATCGCCCTTTGGAAACCTTCGGGCGCAAATACTTGGTTTTGCTCTTGAAATATCGGTGTTGTTAGCTTGACAACCCCTAATTTATCTCACGATGAAGAAATATCCCGCCGCGGCGAGTATGGCGACAATAATCAGGCAGATCGGTACGATGGTGATCATCGCTGCGATCAGCATGGCAAGCCCATCGCCTTTTTCCATTTCGTCGCAGGGTGCGCGGTCAATCTGCCGCTCGCCCATTCTCTCCCTTTGAAGCTCGCGGAAGCGCTCATAGCGTCCATGAAACGGAAGCCTCATCGCTTATTCCTTCTCTCCGAGCGGATGATGGCAGGCAACAAAGTGACCCGGCGCCATCTCTCTCCACTCCGGAACGGCGTGTTTGCAGATTTCCGTGCAGTGTGCACAGCGCGTATGGAATTTGCAGCCCTGCGGCGGGTTGACCGGACTGGGGATATCGCCTTCCAGAATGCGCAGCTCGCGATGCTCCTCGACGTCCGTCGTCGGAATCGCCGCCATCAGTGCCTCCGTATACGGATGCAGCGGATGGTCAAAGATTTCCTGCGTATCGGCAAGCTCGACCATGTTGCCCAGATACATGACGCCGACGCGGTCGGAGATATACTTGACGACCGACAGGTCATGCGTGATGAACAGATAGGTCAGGTTGCTCTGCTCCTTCAAATCAGCGAGCAGGTTGATAATCTGGCTCTGGATGGACACGTCCAGCGCGGAAACCGCCTCGTCGCAGACGACGAACTTCGGCTTCACGGCAAGGCTGCGGGCGATGCCGATGCGCTGACGCTGACCGCCGGAGAACTGATGCGGGAAGCGATGCAGGAAGTAGCTCGCCAGACCCGCGTCCTCCATCGTCTTGACGATGTATTCCTGCATACGCTCGTCGTTCTTCTTGAAGAAGCCGTGCGCCAGCAGACCCTCGCCGATGATATTGCCGACCGTCATGCGCGGGTTCAGGCTGGAATACGGATCCTGGAAGATGAGCTGCAGGTCGCGGCGGAGCAGGCGGATTTCCGGATACTCCAGACGCGCAAGGTCGATGCCTTCGTCGCGCAGCGTTTCATAGCGTTCAAACTCCGCCTCGCCGGCATGCACCTGACGCATCGTGTCGAGCTGTCTGCGGACGCTCTCAATCTGATTGGTGAGCGCAACAATCTTCTCGTCGATTTTCGCAAGCTCGGCGCGGTACTTCGCCGCCTTCTTTTCGTAGCCGCTGCTGTTCTTGCCCGCTTCCTGCGCCTTCTTGAGGTCAAAGAGCACGTCGTCCAAATCGAGCTGCACGCCGTCGCGATGACGCTGCTCCTTCACTCGGGTGCTGGAGATGCGGTATTCCTCAAGGAAGAGCTTCTGCGCGTCCGCGATATTCTGAACCGCGACAAAGCCGCCGATCAGGTTCGCCATATCCAGCAGGGCGTCGTTCTCGTCCTTCCTGGCTTTATCCAGCTCGTTGTGCTTCTTATACTTCGCTTCGCCGTCGGGCATCGCGTCGTATTCCTTCTGGATGGTATCCAGATGCTTCCTAAGCGCATGCCACTTTTCGCGGCGCTTGTCGAGCGTTTCCAGCGTCTTTTTCACATAGCGCGGCGCAAGCTCGTCCAGCGTGCGTCCGTAGTACATCGTGCGTCCGTCCGTCTGGCGGTAGAGCTGAAGCAGCGTGCGTCCGAACGTGGACTTGCCGCAGCCGGATTCACCGACCAGACCAAACGTTTCGCCCTCGTAAATATCGAGCGTGATGCCGTCGTTCGCCTTGACGAACATGCCCTTCTTCTTCAGCGGGAAGTACTGCTTGAGGTTGCTGACGCGAAGCAGCACCTTCTTCCCCTCTTTATTTGAGGTTTGCACGGCGCTCCTCCTTTCTCGGGTAGAAGCAGCGCACCTGCTGCTCCTCCGACACGTTTACAAGCTCCGGCTCTTCTTCGAGGCAGCGCTTCTGGCAGTATTTGCAGCGGGGCGCAAATTTGCAGCCCTTGGGCAGATTCAGCGGATGCGGAACCGCGCCCGGAATGGATTCAAGGCGAACGCCCGCCGGGGTATCCAGACGCGGGATGGACACCATCAGCCCCTCCGTATACGGATGGGAGAATTCGCAGTCGGTGAAGACCGTCTTCGCCGGCGCCATCTCGACCACCTGTCCGCAGTACATGACGGCAACGTCGTCCGCCATCTGCGCGATAACGCCGAGGTCGTGGGTGATGAACAGGATGGACGTTCCATGCTCGCGCTTGAGGTCATTCATCAGCTTCAGGATCTGCGCCTGAATGGTGACGTCCAGTGCGGTGGTCGGTTCGTCCGCGATGAGCAGCTTCGGCTTACAGGCCAGCGCCATAGCGATCATCACGCGCTGGCGCAGGCCGCCGGAGAGCTGGTGCGGATACTGCTTGGCGACGACTTCCGGATTCGGAATCTTAACGTCCGCCAGCATCTCGACCACTTTCTTCTTGGCTTCTTCCTTGCTCAGTCCCTGATGGATGATGAACGGCTCAGAAACCTGGCGTTCGATGGTGAACACCGGATTCAGGCTGGTCATCGGCTCCTGGAAGATGACGGAAATCGCGTTGCCGCGAATCTTCTGCATCTCGGACAGGGGCATCTTCGTCAGGTCTTTTCCGTCAAACATGATGCTGCCGCCGGCAATATAGCCGTTGCCGTCCAGCAGCTGGAGCATGCTCATCGCGGAAACGCTCTTGCCGGAGCCGGACTCGCCGACGACGCCGAGCGTTCTGCCCGCTTCAACTTTATAGGATACACCGTTCACCGCCTTGACGACGCCGCGTTTGGTGGTGAAGAATGTTTTCAAATCTTGCATTTCAAGCAGTGCCATAATTCTTCCCCTCCTTACTTAACGTTCGAGTGCCTTCGGGTCGAGCGCATCGCGCAGACCGTCGCCAATCAGGTTGATACAAATGGTACAGATGCCGAAAATCGCCGCCGGGAACACCCACTGCCACCAATACTGCTGGATGACGATGGAGTTGTTCGCGCCGTTGAGCAGGTTGCCCCACGTCGGGGTCGGCAGCGGAATGCCGAAGCCGAGGTAAGACAGCGTCGATTCGGTCAGCATGCAGGTTGCAAAGTCCAGCGTCATGGAAACGATCAGCAGGCTGACGACGTTGGGCAGAATGTGGCGGAATACGATGGTGTATTCGCGGATGCCCATCGCCTTCGCCGCGGTGACGTACTCCATTTCGCGCTGCGCCAGAATCTGCGCGCGCACGAGACGGCAGGTCGGAACCCAGCTCAGCACGCCCAGAACGACCATGATGAGGTACATTCTCTGCGTCGGGTCCAGCCTCGTACCGATAACGGCGGATAGAATCATGGCGAACGGGATGAACGGCAGACCTCCGACAATTTCCGCGATACGCATGATGAACATATCGAGCCTGCCGCCGAAGTAGCCGGCAAGTCCGCCGAAGATGATGCCGAGGATGGTCGCGATGACGACCGAGATTGCGCCGACGGTCATGGTGACCTTACCGCCGTTGACGATACGGGTCAGCATGTCGCGTCCGAGGCTGTCCGTGCCGAGCGTGAAGCCCTTCAGACCCCACGTATACATCGTGCCGTCGCTCGCCAGTGCATAGTTCTGATAGCTGGAAACGAAAATCTTTTCGATGTTGTCCGCGCTCTGCGCCTTCTCCGGCACATTGATCTGACCGTACTTGTTGTTGCCCCAGGAAACCAGATCGCCGTTTTCCAGCAGCGCGGTGTAATGATAACGGCCGCCGTAGATGTGAACAATCTTGGATTCAAGCGCCGGCACATTGGCTTCGCCCTTCACGGCGTTGCCCCAGATGTAGACCTCGCCGTCCTCGGTGATCGCCGCAACGGATTTGCTCGTGGCAGCGATATCGACGACCTTCTTGCCCTTGAGTCCTGCCGGAATCTTGGCAAACGGAGAGGTCTTGTCCTTGTTGCCGGTATAGGCGACGGTGCCGTCCGTCAGCAGGGCGATGTATTCGTTGTCGGTCAGCGCGACCTTGGCGATTTTGCCCTGATACTTGCTGCGGAGCTTGATGTCCGCCATGTTGCCGTTGCCCCAGAGATAGAGGTTGCCGTCCGAGCAGACGATGGCGGAGAACTGGTTGCTGGCTTCGAGCTGGACGATATCCCAGTCTTCGCCGCCCTTGTCCATCGCCTTCTTCATGTCGTTGGAGAACTTATTCTGCTGGAGTCGCGTGTTGCCCCAGACATAGACCTTGCCGTCCGCGTCCACCGCGACGATATGGTCCGTACCGGCGGCGATCTGCGTCAGGTCAGCCGTCTTGACTTCGTCCGGAATGTTCGCAACGTCAATCTTATCCGTGATGCGGGTATGACCCCAGGTATAGATTTCGCCCTTGTTGTCAACGCCGATACCGTAGGTATTGCCGGAGGAAATATCCTTGACGCCGTTGTCCAGCAGCGCCTTCGGCACATCCATCATGTTACTGGAAGGCGGAAGGTTGGTCAGCGTGCTGTCCTGCTCGGAAAGGTCAAGCACCCAAATGTGCGGGCCGACCATAACGAATACGAAAATCGCAAGGAACACAATCAGACCGATCATCGCCAGCGGACGATGGGCAAAGTTTGAAACCATCGCACGCACGGGGGTCTGAATCTTTTCTTCTTCCTCCGTAGAAAGCTCGGGACGGCTTCCCAGAAAGCACCGCTTGAACCAGCGCACGAGGAAGAATTCTTTTTTCTTATTGCTCATTGTTCTTCCTCCTTACTTGTCCACGCGGACACGCGGATCGACCAGACCGTAGCTGATATCCATAATCAGCGAGCCGACCAGTGCAACGATGGTATAGAAC
>OLNW01004364.1_pt1 | contig 10102 bp, 12 predicted proteins | sample 1672121 | NCBI WGS metagenome assembly OLNW01 (sample SAMEA3136648, study PRJEB25190) | human gut metagenome
TTTTCAGTAGCTGTATCAATTTACTTTGTATTTCTTTTTACTTTGTAGTCTAACATAAATGCAAAGCTTTGCATTTGTGTTAGACATACAAAGTATATCTTGAGCAAAGAAGGAGGTAAAAGAAGATATGAGTTATGCAATAATAAGAAATGAAAAATTAACAAGAGCTGAATCATACGGAGCATATGTTCATAATGATAGAAAAGCAAAAAATCATTCAAATAAGGATATTGATTCAACAAGAACACACTTAAATTTCTATTGTAAGGAAAATGAAACAACATACATTAAAGAATTTGATAGAATGAAAAAGGAATATGATTTAAAAGGTAATTTGAGAAAAAACAGTATTATAATGTGTCAAATGATGATTACATCAGATAATGAGTTTTTTGATAAAATTGGTTTAGAAGAAACAAAAAGATATTTTAAAGAAAGTTATAATTTTGTTTGTAATTACAAAAATCTTGGAGAGAAATATATAATATCGGCAGCAGTACACCTAGATGAAACAACACCACATATGCACTTGGTATTTATACCAGTAATTCATACAAAAGATGAACAAGGTAATGCAATAGATAAAATTTGTGCAAGGGATTTTTGGAGAGGTAGAGATAGTTATAGAAAATTACAGAATGCTTTTCACGAATATATAACATCAAAAGGTTTTGATTTGGAAAGAGGTTTACCAATAGAAGAAACAGGAGCAAAACATCAAAAAATAGAAGATTTAAAGAAAATAACTAATTTTGAAAATACTAAAAAAGTATTAGATAGTGTAAAATTAGAACTGCCAAAAGTTCCAGATATAAATGATATAAAACTGATAAAACTTAATAGAGAAAAAGTTGAAAACGAAATTATAAAGCCTAAAGATGAACTGATACAGGAATTGTACCAAGATAATATAACATTGCATAAAGAATTATCAAAACAAGCAAAGGTTATAGAAGAAGCAGAAAAATATCAAAATGAAAGAGATAAAATACTTGCAGATAATGAAGAATTACACAATACAGTAAAACATTTAAAAAAAGAGTACAAAAAGAAAAGTAATAATTTGGATTTTGACTTTAATAATAGAAAAGATGAACTTGAAAAAGAATTTGAAACAAAGTCAAATGATTTGGAATATGAATATAAATACAAGTTTAGAAAATTGGAAAAAGAAAATGCTCATCTAAATAAAGTAATAGATAAATTTAAAGAAAATCTTAAAATTTTTATAGAATGGGTTTGTAAGAAATTTGAATTAGGAGAGTCAAAGGAATTAATTAGAGATTTTGAAAGAGAAACTAATACTTTAATAGAACCAGAAAAACAGCTAAAAAAGGAAGAAAGAGAAAAAGATTTGGAGTTAGAAAGATAGAATGGTAAACGATTTGTTGAAAACATTTATAATTAATTTTTAAAGTCGTGAAAAAATATTCACGACTTTAAAAATTATAATAAGTATTTTATAATGAATATATTGCTATATTCATTCAGAAATTATTTAATATCAATTAAGTTACCTTTTTGAACAGCGGTTCCTGTACTATGCGAAATAATTGAATCCACATTCGAACAATTACTAGTGTAATTTAAAATCAATTTGCTTTCTGTAGCACTCGAAGTATTTTGAAAACAATTTTCTATAATTGTTGGAGTTGTATCTAATAATATCGTACCACTTAAATTTTCACATCCAGAAAAAGCTTGATTTACATTTGTTACACTAAAAGGAATCCTAAAATTATCTGGTATGTTTTTTAGATTAGTACATCCAAAAAACATTTGTTGGATAGTTGATACATTTGAAGGAATTTCAAATGTATTGAAAATTTTCTCTAAACTTACACATTTCGCAAATGTTAAGCTCATATCTTCTATATTGTCATTACAGATTAAATTAGCTTCTTTCAAATGAGTGCAATTATAGAAAGTCATCCTTAATGATTTCACTTTTTCCGGTATTTTAACATTAATATGTGAAAGAGACTGACAACCAGAAAATGCACCATCCATATTTTCTACATTAGCTCCTAAATTGGGTATTTCTGAAATAGCTGTATTACTAAAACACCAAGATATATCTTTTACATTATTTGTCAATTCTATATTTTTTAATTGTGTACAATTTTCAAAAGTACACATCATATTTACTACTGTCACAGGAATCTGCGGACTTGTTGAAATGTTTTCGTTATCCATAAAAGTTCGATATAAACTTGTTACTGCAGTCCATGTTTTTCCGCCATCTGTACTTATATATGCTGGAATATTAATTTTTTCATTATCTGTTATTTCTTTAAGATATCCAGAATCTCTAATTGTAGTCGTATTTGTTCCATTACTATTATATTCTGTATTTTGCAATACTTCTTTACTATTTAAAGCATATCCTCCTGTAACTTCATCAAAACAATATTTCCATAAATCCATATCCACAGGATTTCCATCTGTTCCAATACCTATAACACTTTTACTTGTTGTAGTTTGATTATCTGGTGCTTTTGCATTTGACATAGCTTTATTCCAATCAATACCATTTTCAATTCCATTTGAAGTAATATTATAATCTCTTTTACTATCAATAAAACTAACTGTAAAAGTGCCATCTCCGTTATCCGTAACAATTGCTTTACCTGTTCCAAATTGACTGTCTATAGCATTTTGTAAATTTGATTGATTTAATTCTTGATAGCCACCATCTCCAATTCGTGCGGTAGTTGATGCCAATTCCACACCTTCTTTCTCTTGTGATTTTTCAGTTGCTTCTTTACTTTCACTAGCTTTAGTTAAAAGTCCGATTATCTCCAGTTAATGTTGCTATACTTACCCCAGCAAGTATAAGCAAAACAATAATTGTAACGACAAGAGAAATAAGAGTTATCCCTTTTTTATTAAATTTTAATTCTTCTTTTACTTTTTCCATAATTAATCAATTCCTTTCCTTTTCTCTTTTGATTTTCTATATTTATATTATCATATTTATCATTTCTTTGCAAGTAAAAATAGGTGCATAATTATTATATTTTTTAATATAAAATAACTTGCAAAGGAGGATGCAAATATGAACAAGTTAAAAATACCAGAAAATCATAGTGGAGTTAGCAAAACACTTAGACTACCAGAAAATATAGTAGATGATATACAAAATCTTGCTAATCTCAAAAACTTATCATTCAATAGAGTAGTAATATCTCTATTAGAATTTAGTCTGAATAATTTAGACGAAAAAGATAAAGAAGAAATAGAGAAATTGCAAAAATAATTATTTTTATTTAGGTAGGCTATAAAAGTCTACTTTTTTAAATAGTAAGACAAATTATTGTATCATTATCTAGAAATAATTTTATTTCTTTATCGTTATTTTCTATTTTGTATATTTGATTTAAGTTTATCTTTAGATAATTTTTACTTTCTTCATCTGTAATATTTAAAATTTCATATTCAATAAAATAATTTAGCTTATTTATTGAATATTTACTTTTTAAAAATCCATCTTGAATGATTGTTACATTTTTTTCTATAAACTTATTTAATTTTTCTTCTAAATTATTATTTATAGTTTGAACCATTCTTATTACCTCATTTCACCAATTTATATTATTTTGTCAATTTCCTTAATAAATTATACTACTTTATTAATAGTTATAGCATATTAAATAATTTTTGATAGTTTGGCAAATTGAAGTGATTTCATTATAGCACATTAAAAATTTCAATGCAACAAATTAGTTTGATGAATTGAAAATATTTTATATTTTTCAATGTGCCAAAGTGGTACATAATTGCATTTGTATATAATTTTATTGATTTTTAGGTTATTTTAAGAAGGCTTAATAAAAATGAAATTATCAGATGCAATTAGAAAAAGAATTAAATTTTATTTGAAGGAAAAGAAGATGAATGTATGGAAATTGTGCAAAATGTCTGGGATTCCATGTTCCACTATTTCAACTTTTATGAGTGGTAAAACAGAATTAATAAAATTAGATACTTTGCTACATATTTGTGAAGGTTTTGAAATTACTTTAGGAGAATTTTTTACAGAGCCAATGTTTGATACTGCTGAACAAGATGAGAAAAAAGACTAGCATATATTTTTATAATATGTTAGCCTTCTATTATTATTTATTTTTTTCAAGCCAATTATAAACCTCATTTTCAGAAAGTTCACCATGTTTAAATTCAGAGATTTTTTCTTTAGCTTGTTTTTTCCAAGTTTCAAAATCTTTCTTCAATTTTTTATCATTCTTATTTTTATTAACGATACCGAATTTTTGTTGATATAATTTTCTATATTCACCATAAGGTGTCTTTTCTTGTAATCTTTTATTATAAGAAAGCATGGCACCTTGTTCACGACAAGTTTTTCCGTTTTCTTTTGGGTAATCACAGTAAATTTCATCAAGTCTTGAACTAGGTATAAAATACATACCACAATTTTTACATTTTTTAATAGGGTAATTATCAATTTTTGATAATTCTTCTAATATGTCATAGCAAATACTTGATATATCATTACTTTGATGAGTATTTGCCATTGCAATAAGCATACTCTTTTCTTTTAATCCAATTAGTAAATCATTTTCAGAAATATGGCTAAATTCATCATATTTATTTGAGTAATTATCTTGTATAATGTTATCATTCTTTCTGTAAGAGTATAATTTTCCTTTTCTTTTTATAAGATATACTGCATATCTTTGAGAATGAGTAAATTGTTTCAAATACTCATCTTCGTTTATATTATATATGTAACTAACAGCATCTTTTATATTTTCTTGAACATTTATAAGTTGCTCTTTTAAATTATCATATATCTTTTTTGTTTCTTTTAGATAATTTTCATCATTGCCATAACTTCCTTCTAGTTCAAACTTGTAATCGTCATCTAGATCTTTTAATATTTCAAAACCATAAGCATAAAAGAAATCTTTGTATGCAGTTTCATAAGTAGATAAATCAGCATTTATAAATCTAAGTAATAATAGTCCAAGTCTTTCCACAAAAGGAAAATATAAAGTACCTGGATGTTTTAATCCTCTATCTGTACCTTCATTTTCTTTCCATTTTATATATCTTGTGCCACCACCATTATTACGACCGATTATTATTTTGATTATTTTCTTTATCATTAAAATCAAATGAGAAGTCTGCCTTATAAAAATATAAAGGTGTAGAATAGTATTCTTCTTTTTTCTCTTTATTAAACCAAATATAAAAATCATCAAAATGTTTTACTTCTGGTAAATCTATATTCATTTCAACATTTCCCTCCAGTTCTATAAAAGTTTATCAAGTTTTACAAAAACAATTTGTAAAAATATTGAAATTGTACTTGACATCTTAATTATATTATACTATAATAAAAATAATAATACAATACTTTTTGGGATAATTATTGTTTAAAATTGTAGACAAAAAATTCACTACAATTAAAATTTAAAAGAAAGAGGGTGAGAAAAAATAGACAAAACAACTGAAATAACAAGACTTTTTTATGAAGAACATTTAAGACCAACAGATATTGCAAAACAAATTGGTGTAGGTAAACCATATATAACAAAAATTATTCAAAAAGATAAGAGATATATAGAAGAAAAAGAATACCGAGCCAAACAAAGTAAAGAAAAGCATAAGGCTTGTAAAAGAGATTATATCAATAAGAAAAGACAAGCAAATAAGCAAGAATATCAAGCAATGTTAATACAGATAAATAAGGATAATGAGTATTTATCTACTAAAAAAGAAATATCAGATATAGATTTTGCAAAATGGAATCGTGGAATGTATGAATATGATAAAAATAGTAGTGATTTGATATTAAATACTAATTATAATGTTGGATACAATGTTGCTAAAAGAGTAAGAAATGTGGTAAATCCAAGTTGCATAAAAGCAACAGTTTAATTGAAAAAAAGTAATGAATTTAGCCAAAGGATATTAAGGCTATTTTTTTGTTTTAAAAAAGAGTTTTATAAGTGCTAATACCATTTATAGAACTCTTAATTTTTAGAAAGGGGAAATCAAGAATGATTTTAGAAATGAAAATTCAAAAAGTATGTAGATTATTATAAATAACAATAGGAAACGATAATATAACTGAATTTCGTATTGCCTATTGATATAAGGTAGGTGGTAATGCAATATGAAAAATGAATATAAGATAAAAGAGGTATTTGATGAGAAATCCAAGACAATAGAAGAAAAATTACAAGAAATATTTATTTCATTTTTAATTGAGAAAATCAACAAATAGAGTTGATTTTCTCTAATATAAATTGTATAATTCAGTTATAAATTGGATAGGAGGAAACCTATTGTTATTGGAAAGAGAGGTTTAAATGATAACAATAGCAAATCCTGAAAAATATATAGCAGGATTATATGAAAGATTATCCAATGAAAATATTGAAGTTGGTAATGGCGAAGTAATAGTAAGTAACGAAGATGAGCGAGAAAGTGGAAGTATCAGCACACAAAAACTATTTTTGAGAAACTTTTGTAAGGACAATAATATACAAGTATTTGATGATTATACAGATGACGGAGTTTCTGGAGCTACTTTCGACAGACCAGACTTTAATAGAATGATAAAGGACATTGAAAATAAGAAAATCAATTTAGTAATAGTAAAAGACTTATCTAGGTTTGGAAGATTATCAAGTAAAATATCGTATTATTTAGAAGAATTTTTTATTGAAAAAGGTGTAAGATTTATAGCTGTAACAGATGATATAGATACAGGACACATTGAAACATCAGAAGAAATGGTACAATTTAAGGCATTTTTCAATGAATGGTTTTTACGAGATACATCAAGGAAAGTAAGAAATGGAAAGAAAACAAGAGCAAAAGAAGGAAAAGTAATGACAACATATCCTACTTATGGATATAAAAAAGATCCATTAGATTATAATCATTATGTAATAGACCAAGATATAGCTCCAATTGTTAGAAGAATATTTATGTTGGCAAGAAATGGAATGACACCAACTGAAATAGGAAAAATACTAACAGATGAAAGAACTTTAGTACCATCAGAAATAGTTGGAAATGGACATACAAGAAAAGATGAAATAAAGCGAGGTTGGAATAGAAACACCGTAAAGAGAATACTGCAAAATGTAACTTACTTGGGTTGGGTATCAAATGGAAATACTAAAAAGATAAACTATAAAAGTAAAAAAACAATGATAATGCCAAAAGAAGATAGAATAATTGTAAAAGGTATGCACACACCAATAATAGATGAAGAAACTTTTAATATAGTACAAGATATGATAAAAAGCAGAACATCAACAAGAGTAAAAAGTTATGATTGGTTACTAAAAGGTTTAGTATGTTGTAAAGAATGTGGCAAGAAATTAAGTTTAGTACCACAAAAACATCCTAATAAAACAACATTTTATTTAAGATGTAACACTTATGCAAGTAATACACAATTAGGTTTATGTACACCACATAGCAATAATTTGGAAAAAGTAACAAACTTTGTAATTGAACAAATCAAGAATAGATGTAAAGAATTTTTAAGTGAAGAAAAATATACTAAATTAGCAAAAACATCAAAAGACAAGATAATCAAAGATAGGTTTAATGTAAAAAATGAATTTCTTATTTTAGAAAAGAAAATTAAAGACATAAACAAGAGAATAGACAAGTTATACGAAGATAAATACAATGGATTATTTGAAGATGAAGATTTTTCAAGACTTTATTCAAAACAAATAGAAAGTAGAAAACAAGCAGAAGAAAGAATAAAACACTTAAAAGAGTTAGAAGAAAAGGGAGATTCATCAGTAGACATTGATAAACTTGTAAAAGATTTTGTTGATATGAAAGAAATTACAAGAACAATGCTTGTATCTTTAGTAGATAAGATAGAGATATCAGAAAACAAGGAAATAATTATATATTATAAATTCAATATTTTAAATACGGGAAAAGAAGATAATAAATTACAAAATGTTGGCTAAATTAAAAAATAGTCATAACGGAATATTAGGACAATAATAATTTTAGTTATATTAGCAGGAGTTAGTACAGCATTAGTAATAGGAAACAATGGAATAATGAAAAAAACAGAACAGGCAAGTAAAACAACCGGAATAGCAACAGCAAAAGATGAAGTGACATTAATTTTAAATGAATACGCAATGGAAAGAGATTTAGAAAATAAAGAACTAATGGCTTTTTTGCAAGAACAAAAACAAAATAAAAGAATTGAAGATGTAATAGACAATGAAGACGACAGTGTAATAATAAAGATTAATGGATATGAAGTACGTGTGGAGAAAAATAATTTAGAAATAGTAGAAGCAGGAGAAAAGGCAACTTTTAATAGAGCTAAAACAGAAGGAAAAATAGATATAGTATTTATAGATAAAAATAACAATATAATAAATTCACCTCTTGAACCAGTGCTATTAGGAAATATGAAGCCAATAAAATTAAATACAAATGGAACAGATTTTGAGGTAACTACAAAAGAAAATTGGGGTTATAATTACAAAGATGTAAGCGCTTCAGGAGCGAGTGTAGGACAAAGCATATGGGCTAATGCACAAACTACAGACGGAAGTATGTGGGTATGGATACCAAGATATGCATATAAAATAACATATTATGATACAGATAAAACAACAATATTAGGTTATTCAAATGCACAAGGAATAATTGATGTAAAAGGCAATGTAATAAGTGAAAATCCAGAAGGAACACAAACCGTTGGTGAATATATTGTACATCCAGCATTTACAGCAAGTGCTCAAAATGGTGGAGGATTTGGACAAGAAGATGGAAAAGGAATAAGCGGATTATGGGTGGCAAAATTTGAAACGTCTGGGAATGAGCAAACTCCAAGTGTAAAAGCAGGAATTCAAAGTTTAAGAATGATAAATGTAAATACTATGTATAAAATAGGAAAAAGTGCAAAATTTGAAGAAACAACAGATTTAAAAAGTCACATGATGAAAAATAGTGAATGGGGAGCAACCGTGTATTTAGCACATAGTCAATATGGAACAAACGCAAATAAAGTAGAAAGAAATAAAAATGGAATTATAACTGGTGGCAATAGTAATAAAACTACAATATATACTACAAATACAGAGCAAAGTACAACTTTAAATGCATATGGAGTATATGATATGGTTGGAACAAACTGGGAATATGTAGCTTCATATGTAGATAATGGAAATGAAAATCTAAGTACATATGGAGGAAGTACAGCAGGTGATTTATATGGTGCAACAAGACAAGAACAATCAACAAGTACAGAATATAAAACAGTATATAGTTCTGCGGTAAGTGACGGAAGTGGAGCACAGGTTGCAAATTATGAATTAAGCAAATATAAGAAGGGTGATGCAATTTACGAAACTTCTAAAAGTCACTACAATAGTTCAGGTTCTTGGTTTTCAGCATTAATTGAATTCCCAGATGGAGAATTTCCTTTCTTTTTACGTGGAGGAGTATATAGCTATGCAGATGCTGGCACTTTTTATGTAGGAAGTACAATAGGAGATTTACTATATGCAGGAAGTTTTAGAATATGTTTGGCAGCTAGATAATAAGTATTTGCCAATGCTATAAGATGTGAGCCGCAACTTTGCTTGCGAGATATAAATGAGCAGGTAAAAAATAAAAGTATGGAGTCTAAAAATAGGCTCCATATTTTTACATTTATGACACAATAAAAATGGAAAAAAATGTTATTGAATAGCAATAGAAAATGTTAAAAAAATTGCTCATCGTTTTTACACTGGTGTGAAAATTTAGAAAATTTGCAAAAACTATTTACAATAATTAACAAATTAGATATAATGCTAAAAGAAAGAAAAAGTACAAAGGAGAACAAGTGAAATGAAGAACTTAAAAGGACAAAAAAGTGTAAGTATTACAAATGAGTACACACAAACACAAAAAAGCTTTACAAAAGGTGAATTTGTAAAGAAAGAAAAAGGAATTACTTTAGTAGCGCTAGTGGTTACAATTGTAGTTCTGATAATACTAGCAGGAGTAAGTATAAATTTAGTAATAGGAAATAACGGAATAATGCAAAAAGCTGTAAAAGCCAAGAGAGATATGGAACAAGCAGCAAAAG